>Ga0105050_10000276_pt1 | contig 75705 bp, 86 predicted proteins | sample FRY01_FD_78088 | JGI IMG/M metagenome (GOLD analysis project Ga0105050, IMG submission 78088) | Freshwater microbial communities from Lake Fryxell liftoff mats and glacier meltwater in Antarctica - FRY-01 | ecosystem: Environmental > Aquatic > Freshwater > Ice > Glacier meltwater ... | reverse complement strand
TCCATTACTTCCATTCGCGCCCGTTGCACCTGTTGCTCCATTACTTCCAGCAGATCCACTACCTGCAGGTCCGGTAGCTCCTGTTGCACCTGTTGCTCCAGTCGCACCATTACTTCCAGATGATCCACTACCTGCAGGACCTGTTGCTCCGGTCGGTCCAGTTGCTCCGGTCGGTCCAACGGGACCCTCTGCGCCACTCTTTCCAGCAGGGCCAGCTGTAGTTGATGCCGTCGTAACTACCTTTGCATCAACGCCATTTTTTCCATCAAGACCGTTAACGCCGGTAGCTCCTTGCAGACTTCGGGCTACTGGCCATTTTCCATTTGCTTTCGGACCTGAGATTAAAAGACTTCTTGTATCAATATAAAAATCACCATTTACTCCGAAAGAATTAATTGGTGCACCTTTTCCGTTGAGAATTGTGTTAACAACTGCAACCACGGCTCTACCTGCAGAGTTTGGTTTCGTAGCAGCGTTTGCGCTCGAAAATGAAAAGGTTGTTATAAATAAAAGTGCGAGAAATAGGGAAGTTCTTTTCCGACTCATCTGTACTCCTTGACTAGGGAAGGTTCCAGTCTGAGGGGGCCAAGATGGCGTCTCAATGGGGTCTCCCCTAAGCAAATTCTCAGGAAGCGAGGAACTTCACGCTCAAATAGAGATCAGCACTTTGGGTATCTGGACATTTATTCACAAGTGTCTCTCAGGTTCTCGGGATATCTTCCTCAGCATTGAAGTGTTTATTACGGGTAGTCGCTGACAACTGTTATTGATGCGCAGATTCTCGAAATGAAAGGTACACAATGACAAAGAAAAAAGTTATCGCTGTTGTAGTAACAACACTTGCACTGACTGCTGGATCCATCGGAGTAGCAGGCGCTGCTGCCAAGGCATCGCAACGAGTCAGTGTTGTAAATACATCTGCAAAGGTTGCAGGTGAAGTTGGAATCGGACATGAGCAAGCTCTTACAACGATACTCAAGGATCTTGTAACAAAGGGATCTGTAACCCAAGCACAAGTTGATGCAATTACTGCAGCTGTAACTGCAGCAAAGGCGACAGCAGAAGTAAACCGTCTAATACGTGGCGATCGTGCAGCAATTGAGGCGCTTGTTTCGACAACTATCGGAATCGATAGCGCAACTATTAAGTCCCGTCTTCGGGCTGGAGAATCACTAGCTCAGATTGCAGGAACAAAAACTGCTGCACTTATCACAGCACTTGTTGCCGATAAGACAAAGCGTATTGACGCAGCAGTTACTGCTGGAACGCTAACTGCAGCACAAGCAACGACACTTAAGGCAAATCTCGTCGCTCACGTAACAGAAGAAGTAAATGCTGTTGGTAGCAAGCGTGGATTTGGTAAGGGTAGTCATGGTGATCGCGGACATGGTGATCGCGGACATGGTGATCGCGGACATGGTGATCGCGGACATGGTGATCGCGGACATGGTGGGTCAATGGGTGGGTCAATGGGTGGGTCAATGGGTGGCGGAACAACTGCCCCAACTCTCCCAGCACCAACTGCTTCAGTAGGTGCATAAGTAAAAAATCTCTCCTCCTCCAAGGGTGATCAAGGCCCGCTCCGTAGGAAATTCCTACAGGGCGGGTTTTCACTTTTGTGGGTTCGGCAATAAGGAGTAGCTGCGTGAGAGTATGCGTACATGCGAATTCATATCGGGAGTGATCATGCAGGCCTTGAACTAAAAGCGCAGTTGATTGAGCACCTAGTAAATAACGGTCACGACGTAAGTGATCACGGGCCGTATGAATATGACGCACTCGATGATTATCCGGTTTTCTGTATACCGGCCGCTGAGGCTGTTGCTAAGGATGCAACATCGCTAGGCATTGTTTTAGGTGGATCTGGCAATGGCGAGCAGATGGCAGCCAATAAAGTTAAGGGAATCAGGGCAGCGCTTGCATGGTCGATTGAAACTGCAAAACTTGCGCGAGATCACAACAATGCAAATGTGATTGCTGTTGGTGGACGTATGCATGAGATATCTGTTGTGAAAGAGATTATCGATGCTTTTATCGCGACGCCATTTTCCAATGACGAGCGCCATAATCGCCGAATTGGTCTGATCTCTGAGTACGAAAATAAAGGCTAAGAATTAATCTGAGCTCTACTTTTTTAGGTAGCGCAGATCTGTCACCCGGTGATCTTTAGTAATTCCTTGGCCCTCAAAGCGAGTCATTGGTCGCCAATCTGGACGATCTATAACTCCCCCAGTAAATAACGCTGATGCAGCAAATACTTCACCGATGACTTCTGCGTATGGAACCCAATCGGTTGCAATATGTATAAATCCACCAGGTTTTAACTTTGGCGCAATTAGATTTAAGAATTCTTCATTAATAATTCGTCGCTTATTGTGTCTGGACTTCTGCCATGGATCTGGAAAGAATAAATGAATTCCATCGAGTGATGCATCGGCTAGATGTCGCTCCAAAATGTCGTGCACATCTGTCTCCATCACCCGAATATTGGTAAGTGCGAGATCTTCTATGCGCGCCATTAATTTTCCAACGCCAGGAAAGTGAACATCGATCGCTAGAAATCCATCCTCCGGAAAGTCGCGACCAATCAGCGCAGTGGCCTCGCCCATGCCAAAGCCGATCTCCAAAATGATTTGTCGGGAATCCGGAAAAAGCGCCGGAAGATCGAGCTGCCATTCGGGAATTTCAACTCCGTAGAGTGGCCAGAGTTTTTCCAGCGCGTGTGCCTGCGAACGGGTGATGCGTGAACCACGAAGGCGATAAGAACGCACTGATCGGGTTTCCATAACTCTATTCTCGCATGATTGGATAGGGCCATAATCAGCCATCCATTCGGCCATAAAGGGAGTTCACCATGCCAGGAGTAAATCTCACTCGCCAAGAAGCGCAAGAGCGTTCCAAGATTCTTAAGGTGAATTCTTATGTGGTCGATATGGATTTAACCGCGGGCGATGAAACATTTATCGTTAAGACCACCGTAGATTTCGATGGACTTACACCGGGTGCAAGCACCTTTATTGATGCAGTCGGAAAGAGCGTAGTTACCGCAACGCTCAATGGTGTTGCCTTCGATCCAAAATTTGATGGTGAGTCGGTGTTTCTGCCTGCTCTTGCGGCAAAGAATTCGCTCTACCTTGAGATGGAATTTAACTATTCTAAATCTGGTGAAGGCCTGCACCGATTCCAAGATCCAGCCGATGGTGAGGTCTATCTCTACAGCCAACACGAAGTCGCAGATGCGCGTCGTACCTTTGCTTGCTTTGATCAACCAGATCTCAAGGCCACCTTTGAGTTGAGCGTTCTCGTTCCGGCGCATTGGGAAGTAATTTCAAATAACCCAATTGCCACGAAGGAAATTATGGGCGACAAGGCCGCATGGTCATTTACGCCAACTCCAGTTATCTCAACTTACCTCACAGCACTCGTTGCTGGTCCTTACTTTAAAGTGGAGAGCACCTACGTTGGCCAGAAGACAGTTCCACTTGGTCTCTATTGCCGCAAGTCACTTTCTGAGTATTTAGATGCAGAAGAACTCTTTGATATTACTCGTAAGGGTTTTGCTTTCTTCGAAGAAGTATTCGGCCTGGCATACCCATTTGATAAGTACGATCAAATCGCGGTTGCTGAATTTAATGCTGGAGCGATGGAAAATGTTGGTTGTGTAACTTTTGCAGAGGATTACTTCGTCTTTCGTTCAAAGGCCACCGATAAGAATTACAACTGGCGTGCAAATGTGATTCTGCACGAAATGGCACATATGTGGTTCGGTGACCTTGTCACTATGGCTTGGTGGGATGACCTCTGGCTCAATGAGTCATTTGCAGAGTGGGCCTCTTACTTCACACTTGCGCAAGCGACTCGATTTACCAACTCATGGACTGTCTTTAATGCCGAGCGAAAGAACTGGGCTTATCGCCAAGATCAACTCTCTTCAACGCACCCAATCGTGGTCGATATGTTCGACCTTGAAGCGGTTAAGACAAACTTCGATGGAATTACATATGCAAAGGGTGCATCAGTACTTCAGCAGCTGGTCTCCCACGTTGGACTTGAGAACTTCTTGAGTGGACTTCGTGCATATTTCCAGAAGCATGCGTGGGGCAATACAACTCTCAATGATCTATTGGTTGAACTTGAAGCAGCAAGTGGCCGCGATCTCAAGCCTTGGGTCTCGACCTGGTTACAAACTGCAGGCGTTAACACCTTGCGTCCAGAACTTAAAGTTGTTGGAGATGCTTACTCATCAATTACAGTAATTCAAGAAGCTCCGCTTGTCCCTGAAGGATCAAAGGAGCTTCGTCCACATCGCATGGCAGTGGGACTTTATGATCTTAAAGATGGAAAGGTAATTGCGCGTAAGAGCGTTGAACTCGATGTCGCAGGTGCTGCCACCGAAGTTACTGAACTATCCGGTGAAAAGATTGCTGATCTTGTTGTTATCAACGATCGTGACCTTTCATATGGAAAATTACGCTTCGATGACCGCAGCCTGGCGACGCTAAAAGAGCACCTAGGTGACATTCAAGATCCTTTGACGCGTGCACTTGCGTGGTCTGCAACGTGGGACATGCTGCGCGATGGCGAACTTTCAGCCAGCGATTATGTGCCAATGACACTTAAGGCGTTAGCCGGTGAAGCAGATGTTGCGGTTGTATCAAATACTCTCATTCAAATGGGGACGGCAGTTGAGCAGTTTGCATCAGATAAAAATCGAGCCGGGCTACGTCTTGCCTTCGCCAATGGAGTTGAAAAACTATTGGATTCAAGTGCACCTACTAGTGATCTACAACTGCAGTACGCACGAAGCTTTGCATCGGCTGCAAATACTAATGCGCAAGGAAATCGCATTCGCGAGATGCTTGATGGCAAATTGAGCGGATTGACTATCGATGCAGATCTTCGTTGGCACTTCCTGATGTGCTTAGTCGAACGCGGCAAGGCAACTCTGGCCGATGTTGAGTCAGAGCTCGAGCGCGATAAGTCAGCAAATGGAGAGAAGTTCGCTGCATTCTGCCGCGCTGCTTTCCCTGATGCAGATGTAAAGGCAAAGGCTTTTGATCTGGTCTTAACTCAGGATGTCTCAAACCACATTCAATTACAGTCAATTCTTGGATTCCAGCGTTCGCTTCAACGTGAACTCACCGCCCAATACGCAGATAAGTATTTTGCGGCCTTGAATAACTTTGATAAGACTCATGGCTTTGAATACACCAAAAACTTTGCCAACTTCTTATTCCCGATCTATCAAATCTCTCCTGCAACTGTCACCAAGGCACAAGGATGGCTCGATGGCGAAGGAAAAGATTCACCACATGCACTTCGCAGAATGGTCTCAGAGGCTCGCGATGCACTTATTCGCGCGGTTAAGGCGCAAGCAAAAGATAGTTAAAAACTATTCGATTGAATCGATGATAGAGCTTGGCTTCTTGCCAGGCTCTGTTTTCTTTTTCTCACGCGTTCCGGCAAGTACCAAGACTGTGACCAAAAGAAAAATACCGATTGGTGTTGCCACAAAGTAGAGAAATGTTTGAATCCCTGTAAGTGGTTCACCCGGCATTGCGCCGCCTTCAACTCTGCTGACTGGAAAGTTAGCCAACGGTGTAGTGATTAGAGCAGATAGTTTTGTAAACATAAGGGAAGTGTAAGTGAATTAGGCAGTCGCTGCTGCCACACCAAATTGTTTGAGGAAAGGTAACCAATTTGGTTCGGTGCGCCCTGTACCTAAAATTCGCCATGCTGCACCAACTGGTTCACGTGGAAGTGATCGAAGTCTCCAACCAAGTTCTTTCAGTGACTTGTCTGCCTTGATGTGATTACAGCGATGACAGGCAGAGACAACATTTTCCCAGGTATGTCCGCCGCCACGAGAACGTGGAATCACGTGATCGATCGATGCAGCAGATGCACCGCAGTACACGCAGCGACTGCTATCGCGAGCAAAGATTGCGCGGCGCGAAAGTGGGATTGCATGTCGGTAAGGAATGCGAATAAATTTATTGAGTCGAACAACAGATGGAAGTTCTAACTGTCCAGAAGCAAAGTGCAGAACTTCACCCGTTGATTCGACCATTGTTGCGCGTTGATTGAGGACAAGGATCATCGCCCGGCGATCAGAAACTACGCCGAGTGGTTCATACGTTGCGTTGAGCACAAGGCTGCGCGACATATCTACTCCCGATATCTATCTAGTCCAGGCGCGTGGCTCGCGCCGATTGCCCTATCTTGCACCCACTTCGACCCTCTTTGCAGTATTTAAAGGCGAATTTCCGCTTACCTTTCAAGTACGGTTGGCTCATGGGCGATCGAATTCAAAGCGCACTCGATTGGGTCAGTGGAGCACCTCTTCGCATTATCGCTGTCTTAGCGGTGGCCTTACTGAGCCAGTGGCTGGGCCATCGCACGATTGCACGAGCAGTTAACCGTCTTGCAACCGCCGATCTACGCCCTGGCCCAGGGACAGTAACACGTCAGGTTGAACGTGCTCGCACAATCGGTTCAGTTTTAAGTTCGATTTTAAATGCTGTGATTTGGATCATCGCCATTGGAATGATCTTGGGAGAGTTTGGATTTAATTTAGGACCAGTAATTGCATCAGCCGGAATCGTAGGCGTCGCGGTAGGTCTTGGCGCACAGACTTTGGTGCGAGATGTGATTTCTGGAATTTTTATGCTGATCGAAGATCAATACGGTGTCGGTGATTCGGTGGATATTCTTACGATCAAAGGAACCGTCGAGCGCGTAGGACTTCGCATTACAACAGTGCGCGATGAATCAGGCACGCTTTGGTATATCCGAAACGGTGAAATTCTTACACTCGGTAACGCTTCGAAGAAGTAACTACTCCGCCTGATTTATCATTGAGTGCGCTGCCATTTTAAGATATCCAACTAATTGTTGGCGAAGGTTTTCTTCAATTTCCAATTCGCTAACAGTTGCCATCATCGCATTTAGCCACGCATCGTGAGCGGCCTGATTAATATGAAAACCATTGTGGCGCATACGTAGTCGCGGATGGCCGCGCTCTTCTTGGTATGTATTCGGACCACCCCAATACTGTTCTAGGAATTTCTGCAACCGCCAGGCCGCACCTTTCATATCACTTTCGGGATACATCGGGCGCAAGATTGGATCGGTGGCAACGCGGGCATAGAAGCCTGAGGTGAGTTCAATAAAGAAGGCCTCTCCCCCAATTTCTTCGTAAAAAGTTGTCATGGCGTTAGTCGCATCCACACTGCAACATCTTGATCGATTATGCCGTTAACAATTGGTGCAGATGAAATTAACACCTGCGCACCAAGTGGAAGTTTGATTGGTTTACCAAAATTGAGATAGCAAGCAAAGTTTCCGGGGCGAGAAAAAGCTATTACATCTACGCCAGCGCCAATCCACTGCATCGGCCCATCTCCCAGACCTGCTTCAGCGCGACGAATCTTGAGCGCATCTGAATACAGTGAATGAGTGGATCCACTAGCGTCGATTTGTGATTGAGCAGAGAAAGATCCCCACCACGAACTCTGCGGCAACCAGGCCTGATCTGGCTTTAAATCTGTATTACTTGAGAATCCAAATGCGCCATCTGAATCGGTATTCCATGGCATTGGTACCCGACAGCCATCGCGACCACGGTCTTTAAATTCACTCATCTTCCAGATCGGATCGGTAAGACGATCTTCTGGAATATCGCGAACTTCAGGAAGAGCCAACTCTTCACCTTGATAAATATAAGCACCACCAGGGAGCGCCAGCATTAAAAGTGCGCCAGATCGCGCGCGAAGCGTGCCGCGTTGGATATTAAATTTCTTCGGGTCGCCCTGACGTTCCAAGGTATTTGTCTGCTGATTCTGTAGCCCTAAATCAAAGCGATCTACCGAGCGAGTGACATCGTGATTATTAAATACCCACGACGGTGGCGCACCAACTTCGGTCATCGCATCGACGGCGCGATTTATCATCTGTGTTAAATATTTCGCATCCCACTTGGATGTAAGAAAATCAAAGTTAAATGAATTCGCAAGTTCATCAGGGCGTAGATACCTTGCGATGCGAGAGGCTGGACTTACCCACGCCTCGGCAACTGCCATCCGGTCACCCTCGTAAGAGTTAAGAATCTTTCGCCACGCACGATAAATCTCATGCACGCCTTCTTGATCCCAAGTGGGACGGTGTTCAGGTGGTACTACGTATGTGGCATCACTTGGATCAACCTCGGGAAGATTCTCCGGAATATCTGGTAGCCCTGGATATTTAATAAGTGCCTGCGCAACATCGATTCGAAATCCATCAACACCGCGATCTAACCAAAACCTTAGAATCGATTCAAAGTGTGCCCGAACTTCTGGATGTTCCCAATTGAAATCTGGTTGTTCTACTGCAAATAGATGCAGATACCACTGCTCGAATGTTCCATCTGCTGCGATCAGTCGATGCCAAGCGGGCCCACCAAATACAGATTGCCAATTATTTGGTGGGAGATTTCCACCCTCACCTTTTCCATCACGGAAAATATAACGATCGCGTGCAGCCGACCCAGGTGGAGATGCAAGTGCCTCTTGAAACCACACGTGTTGATCACTTGAGTGATTCGGCACAATATCGACGATTAACTTAAGGCCAAGTGCGTGGCACTCCTGTATCAACGCCTGTGCATCAGCCAACGTGCCATACATCGGTTCGATATCCATGTAATTAGCGACGTCATAACCATGATCATGCTGTGGTGATGGATACCAAGGTGTAATCCAAATTGCATCGATACCGAGAGATTTTAAATACGGCAGCCGAGAACGGATACCTTCGATATCACCGATGCCATCGCCATTACCATCTGCGAATGAGCGAATATAGATTTGATAGGTGACCGCATCACGCCACCACGCACGTTGATCGCGTGGGAGTAAAACGGAAGTCATTGCCTGAAGTTACTTTGCAGATTCGTCGGTATACATTGCTAGAAATTCGCGCTCAAGATCTGTGAGTGGACGAGACTTCTTTGTCTCCATTGATATGGCGACCTGAACTGTGCGAACACGGGCATGGAGTTGGCCCTTGGCACTGATCTCATAAGCAAGCACGAAAGATGAATTTCCAACCGATTCCACCCACAGATGAACATCAACGAAGGTGCCGCCTTCATAGATTGGCGCGATGAAATCGACTTCTGCACGACCGACAACCATCTCCACTAACGAAGACTCTTCGTTCTTCTCAACGAAATGATAGAACGACCAGTGAAAACGCGCCTCTTGGGCATAGATTAAATACTTTGCATTGTTGACGTGACTGAAGGCATCAATGTCGTCCCAACGAACAAATTGTTGATTGTGATACTTCATTAACGGGTGAGCTTTCTATATGTTGCACGATGTGGACGTGCTGCCTCTGGTCCAAGGCGTTCAATTTTATTCGCTTCATATGATTCGAAGTTTCCTTCAAACCAGAACCACTTTGAATCACCTTCGTAGGCCAAGATGTGTGTTGCAACGCGGTCTAAAAACCAACGATCGTGAGAGATTACAACAGCGCAACCAGGAAATTCAAGTAGCGCGTTTTCCAGTGATCCGAGCGTTTCTACATCTAGATCGTTCGTTGGCTCATCGAGTAGTAATAGGTTTCCACCCTGCTTAAGAGTCATTGCTAAGTTCAGACGGTTTCTTTCTCCGCCTGAAAGTACGCCAGCTGCTTTCTGTTGGTCTGGGCCTTTAAATCCAAAAGCTGCCACATATGCACGTGATGGCATTTCAACTTGGCCGACCTTCATAAAATCAAGACCGTCTGAAACAACTTCCCATAATGATTTCTTTGGATCAATACCCGCACGAGACTGATCGACATATGAAATCTTTACCGTCTCACCAATTTTTACATCACCTGAATCAGCAGGTTCAAGTCCAAGAATTGTTTTAAAGAGTGTTGTCTTACCGGCACCGTTAGGTCCAATGACTCCAACAATTCCATTGCGTGGAAGTGTGAAAGAGAGATCATCAATTAAGACACGATCCCCAAAACCTTTAACAAGATGTTCTACTTCAACAACTACATTTCCAAGGCGTGGGCCAGGTGGAATTTGAATCTCTTCAAAGTCGAGTTTGCGCATCTTGTCTGCCTCAGCCGCCATCTCTTCATATCGTGCAAGGCGGGCCTTGGATTTAACTTGGCGACCCTTGGCATTCATGCGAACCCACTCGAGTTCTTCAGTCAGACGCTTAGCGCGCTTGGCATCTTTTTGTCCCTCAACCTTAAGGCGGGCAGCCTTGGTCTCTAGGTAAGTCGAGTAATTGCCCTCGTATGGATATGCACGTCCACGATCGAGTTCAAGAATCCATTCGGCAACGTTGTCCAAGAAATATCTATCGTGCGTAATCGCTACTACTGCGCCAGGATATTTCTGTAAGTGTTGCTCGAGCCACAAGACTGATTCGGCATCAAGGTGGTTAGTTGGCTCATCAAGAAGTAATAGATCCGGGGCTTCAAGTAAAAGTTTGCACAGTGCTACTCGACGCTTCTCTCCACCTGAAAGCACGCTGACATCAGCATCTCCTGGCGGACAGCGAAGTGCATCCATCGCCTGCTCGAGTTGTGAGTCGAGTTCCCATGCATTTCGATGATCGAGTTGTTCTTGAAGTGTGCCCATCTCGGCTAATAATTTGTCGTAATCTGCATCTGGGCTCGACATCTCTTCGGAGATTGCATTAAAACGCGCCATCAAATCCATAGTCTCGCGTACGCCATCTTGCACGTTTTCGAGTACTGATCTGGTCTCATCGAGCTTTGGTTCCTGCAACAAAATACCTACGGTAAATCCTGGTGAAAGATATGCCTCGCCATTTGATGGCTGTTGTAAGCCAGCCATGATCTGCAGGACGGTGGACTTACCAGCACCGTTTGGGCCAACCACACCGATCTTTGCACCTGGAAGGAACATCAAGGTGACGTCATCAAGGATGACCTTTTCACCGTGCGCTTTACGCGTCTTTTTCATTGTGTAAATGAATTCAGCCATGGGGGAACCTTAATAGTTGTGACGATAGAATAGTAATTAACGACACCTGCAGGCGCCTGTAGCTCAGTCGGATAGAGCACCCGCCTTCTAAGCGGGTTGTCGCAGGTTCGATTCCTGCCAGGCGCACTTCAACGAAGTACGCCGATGGGGATGGCGCACTTCAACGAAGTACGCCGAAAGAAAAACGGCCAGACCCGAAGGCCTAGCCGTTCTCCCATTCTCGAGAGTGAGAATACTTAACCGATCTTTGCGACTAGCGCCTGAGCTTTCTTGAGAAGTTCCCCATCAATGACGGAGAAACCAAGGTTGGCGCCTGCAACATCTGAACACTTCGGTGAAAGAATGAATGTGGCTAACTCTTTCACTGCAGCGCCGTTTGCCTTGGATGGATAAGCAGTATCTGCCAACATGTACGAAACGATTCCAAGAGGGTAAGCACCCTTTTCAGTTGTTGCGTAGTCATATGTGAGATATCCATTTGCATCCTGTGATGCAGAGGCAAGAAACGCACTAACGCCCGCTGATTCAGGTGCTACTGATGCCCCAGATGCATTGATCACGTTTGCGATTTTAAGCTTATTAGCGGTTGCGTAGTTAACCTCTGCAAAGGTAATTGAATATTTTGTCTTTCCGGCAAGGAGTGAAACTCCATTTGATCCGTTAGCTCCAACAATTCTGCCGAGGTTCGATGAATCATTGATATTGCCTGGGAAAGATGTTGTGAAGATTGCGCTCTTTGGCTTTGTCCAAACTGTTGGTGCACTCTTATTTAGATAGTTTGTGAAATTTTCAGTTGTACCAGAGCTATCGATGCGGTAAACGACGTTGATTCTCTGGTTTGGCAATGTGTAGCTGTTCTTCACAACTGATGTACGAAGTACGACTGGATTACCCTTGGCATCTTTGAGGAGATTGCCACTTCGATCCTTCTTATAGATAACAACAGTTGTTGAACGGTTGTTATCGGCGATGATCTTTGGGTCATTCCACTTTGTGATTGAACCACCGAAAATGCCAGCGATTGTGGCTGCTGAAAGTTGTAGCTTCTTTGCTGAAGGGAGACTGTGCAGTACAGCAATTGGTGCCGCAACAACAGGTAAGTGAATTAATGAAGCTCGCTTTGTTGAAGATGTGTGCGGAGCATCGGTGAACCAGAAATCACCGATTGACTTATCAGAATTTGAGCGACCTGCCCCTGAACCAACTGAGCTGTATGTAAAAGAATGGCCACTCTCTTTCGCAAATGGTGCCTTACATGCTTCGATGAGAAGAGCTGGGAAAGATGCACCAGATCCCTCAAGTGATGCAGCGTGTGCTGGCGACGATGCAAATAAACCGAACGCAAGTGCAATTGTTGCAACCTTTGCGGACTTTGAAACTCTCATTATTTCCCCTTTATTGATGTGGCTAGCTTTATTTGCTAACCGGGAGAAAGTATTGAATCCAACTAAATTGCTTGGCATTTATTGGATAACGTAGATGAACGTTTAGGTGAACAGTTGGTGTCGCTTAACCGAAGCGGCCAGTGACGTAATCCTCGGTCCGCTTATCTTTTGGACGAGAGAAAATCTCGCTTGTCGGCGCTGTCTCGATCATTTCACCAGGGCCACCATCTGAAAGGAAGAATGCAGTGTGGTCAGAGACGCGAGCTGCCTGCTGCATATTGTGAGTAACAATAACGATCGTCATCGAATCTGAGAGTTGCCGAACAGTCTCTTCGATACGAAGCGTTGAGCCGGGATCGAGCGCCGAACAAGGTTCATCCATGAGGAGAACCTGTGGTGAGACCGCCAGTGATCGTGCGATACATAGACGCTGCTGTTGGCCACCAGAGAGTGAACCACCGTGGGCATCGAGTCGATCCTTCACTTCTTTCCATAAGCCTGCACGAGTGAGACATTCCTCCATTAGCTCTTCTTTATTGGCGACTTTAATCTGAGCCAACTTCAGCCCGGAAAGAACATTCTCGCCAATTGTCATTGAAGGAAACGGGTTTGGCTTTTGAAAGACCATGCCAATTTTCAAACGGATTTTTGTAACATCGGTACCTGGTGCGTAGACATCTTTACCATCAAGGAAAACTTCTCCGGCCATTGCAGCAGTCGGGATAAATTCGTGCATCCGGTTAATTGTTCGAATAAATGTTGACTTGCCGCACCCTGATGGTCCAATCAGCGCAGTAACGCTGCCCGCAGCAAAATTAAGGTTGATGTCAGAGAGCACATGATTTTTGCCAAACCACGCGTGCACGCCGCGAGTTTCAAGTCCGGTACCTAAAACTTTACGGCCCTCAGGGCTGATCATGTCGATGGTTGTCATTATTTAACCTTTCGTGAACTGAGCGAACGTGCCGAGATAAAGAGAACCAAAATAATTACAATCAAAACGAGTAGTCCAGCCCAAGCGCGAGTAATCGACTCTTCAGAGCCAGCGTAAAAAGATTTCCAGATGTAATACGGGAGTGAACCCATCGGACCGTCGAATGGATTTGGATTGACCTTATCACCACCACCGGTGAGAAGAAGCAGCGGCGCTGTTTCACCAGCGATGCGGGCAACGCCCAGAATTATCGCGGTAATCAATCCACTGCGCGCTGCTGGAACAACGATCATGGCCACAGTGCGCCATTGAGTTCCACCGAGTGCAACACCTGCCTCACGTAACTCTGATGGGATTAGTAGAAGTACTTCTTCCGATGTGCGAGCAATAGTTGGAATCATCAAGATTGAGAGCGCGAGTGCTCCCATCAAACCAGATGAAGATTTAGTGATCGGATACAGCACAGCGGAGAGAATAAAAAGTCCAGCAACGATCGATGGCACGCCACTCATCGCCTGCACCAAAAACTTAATTGGCTTCATGAAGCGGCCTTTGATCTCGGTCATGTAAAGGGCGGTAAGAATTCCAAGTGGCACGCTAATAATGAGTGCGATTGCAACAAGTGTGAGTGTTCCGGTAATCGCATGCAAAAGTCCACCATTTGAAAGCGGATCAGTTGCAGTAGCAAGCGACATGTCAGTTGTAAATAGATTAATTGAAAGTCCCTTGTAACCCTTTGCGATCACTGTTGCCAAAATACTTGTGATTGGGATGAGGGTAGCGACTGCACCGACGACAACAATACTACTGACAACTGCATCCTTAGCTGCTGCACTTCCGCGAGTGACTCCTTGATATGTGCCGGTCAAAATCGCATAGGTAAGGAAAAAGATTGAGAAGTATGCGAGCTTTCCATTCATTGGACTTAGCCCAACAAAAACATAGGTGAAAACAATCGTGCCGACCAAAATTAACAAATCACGTAAGCGATCTTTTGGTGTCGCAGCCCAAGGCATACTTGGCGTTGGAATCGTATTCAACGTCCCGACTTTCCGGTGCGCTTAACGATGAAGTCAGCCAGTGCGTTAACACCAAGAGTGAGCACAAAGAGCACCAAACCGGCTGCCATCAACGCCTTAATTTCGTAAGGACTTGCTTCACCAAACTTCAAAATAATTAGCGATGCGACGTTTCCACCAGCGCCTAGAAGAATGTGCCAATTGACTTGGAAAACAATGTTAAGCACAGTAAATACCGCAACCGTCTCGCCCATTGCACGTCCAAGCCCAAGCATTGCTCCGCCAATGACACCGCTTCGACCATGCGGAATCACAACTGCTTTAATCATTGCCCAACGGGTGGCACCGAGTGCATAAGCCGCTTGAATTCGATCTAACGGTGCTTGCGCAAATACTTCACGTGAGACAGATGTAATAATCGGAATAATCATAATTGCGAGTACAACGCCAGCAACAAATGGCGAGCGCGTCGCAAAGTACGGCTTGATTTCAAAGAGTGGAATAAAACCCAGATACTTATTGAGTAATTTTGCCCAGTACTCAACGCTAGGCATTAATACGAGGAAACCCCAAACGCCAAAGAGAATGGACGGGAAGGCAGCCATCAGATCGATGACTGCAACCAAGATTTTCTTAAGCCAGGCAGGTGCGTAAAAGTTAAGAAAGAGCGCCGAGAAGACCGAAATTGGAACTGCAATAATTACTGCAACGAGTGCGCAGAGAATTGTGCCAACCAACATCGCTGCTAAGCCAAAGTTACTCTCAACGATATTTCCGCTCTCATCAAAAACAATTGACCACTCAGAACTGGTGATAAAGCTCAAGCCCTCATTACGAAATACCTCAAAGCCGCGGTATCCAAGAAAGAGCGAAATTAGTCCAAGAATAAGTAGAGAGGAGAACCCCCCGGTTGTGACGATTCCACGGAATACTCGATCAGATAGCCGCGGCTGGGTTGTAATTTCGCGCGGCTTCACCGGATCTACAGCGATGCTCATGGCCGTTATCTTGCATCCCTTTCGTAGAATTGATGGTGATGGCAAGTAAACAGGAGGTGAACGAGTGCTGAATTCACGAAATCTCTGATCGAGCCTCTAAACTCCCCCAATGGCTACCGAACTTCCGCATCTGATCTGGATTGATTGTGAAATGACGGGGCTCTCTCTCGAAAATGATGCACTCGTTGAGATCGCACTACTTGTCACCGACTCCGACCTCAATCTAATCGGTGAAGGTGTCGATGTAGTGATTGCGACCACCCCCGAAAAATTGGCGGCGATGAATGAATTCGTCACCACGATGCACACCACCTCAGGATTAATCACCCAGATTCCTGATGGAGTCAGCATGAGCGCAGCCGAAGATGCGATCCTGGCCTATCTCGAATCCGCTGGCACGATCGCAGGCAAGTCACCTTTGGCCGGTAATTCAGTCAGCGTCGATCGCGGATTCATCGCACGAGATATGCCGCGGCTAAGTGAGTACCTGCACTATCGCACCGTGGATGTCTCCAGTGTGAAAGAACTCGTCCGCCGCTGGTATCCCAAGATCTATTTCGCAGCCCCACCCAAGACTGGCAACCACCGCGCCCTTGGTGATATTCAGGATTCGATCGCAGAGCTGGCTTATTACCGGAAAAACATATTTATTCCGGGGCTGATCACCCCCACGGAAAAGGTAGACTAGCTCCGCAACACATGGTGGGCGTAGCTCAGCTGGTAGAGCACTCGGTTGTGGTCCGAGATGTCGCGGGTTCGAGCCCCGTCGTTCACCCCAAGTTTTACCGCAAGTTTTACTGCAAGTTCAGGTTCGTACCCGAGAGAAAGAGTTCGCAGATGATCTTCGATGTCGTCGTTGAAATTCCTGCTGGCTCACGGAACAAGTACGAGATCAATCATGAGACCGGCGAGGTTCGCCTCGATCGTATGCTCTTCACCGCCACTCGCTTTCCACACGATTACGGATTCGTAAAGAACACACTCTCAAACGATGGTGATCCACTTGATGCTTTGGTGATGCTGGATGAACCAACTTTCCCAGGGTGCGTTGTCTCTTGCCGCGTTATCGGAATGTTCCGTATGACCGATGAGAAAGGTGGCGATGACAAACTTCTCTGTGTTGCCGCCGGTGATATTCGTAAGTCAGGGCTTAACGATCTTGCAGATGTTCCAATTTACGAACTCGATGAAATCAAGCACTTCTTCGAAGTTTATAAAACACTTGAACCCGGTAAAGAAGTACACGGTGGCGATTGGGTCGGTCACGACGCGGCCGAATTAGAAATTGTTGCTTCATACCAACGCTACAAAGATAGCCACAACTAAGCGCTAGGAACTCCTTGTTTTGAGCAACTGCTCAAAATACGCACCATCGCTTCCTTCTCCGGCGCAGTCACCCACAACGAATACTTCGCCTTCACCGCAATTTGTTGTGCAACGTAGGTACATCTAAAACTCTTCAGCGGTGGCAACCACGTCGCGGCATCACCTGCGCCCTTTTGTGAATTCAGCGAACCTTTAACTGCAAATAAATTCATCGGATCATTCGCCATCGCAGTCCGCGCAGCCATCGTCAATTTAAATGCACCCGTCTGCCATGAATTCGACAACGCGACCACGTGATCTATCTGCACCGCCATACTTGTTATATTGCCCCGGACAAAGTTGATCGTCTCTCCTGAATATCGATCCACCAATACCCCTGAGGCCACGACACAATCCCGGGTCTTCTCTCTAAAAATAATCGAAGTCAGATCACGCTTCAACATATCGTTGCGGGTATCGCAGCCATTGCGATTTACATCAGCCCATGTCTGCCCAAATTGATCCCGAGAATATCCAGTCTTCGGCGCACGCCCCTTCACGGCCAACGTCGCCAACACCGAAGCCGCACTCACCTCTGCCGCATTAGAAACCGAGGCGGCAGAGACCGAATGAACAGCCCCACCCAGCCCCACCACCATCGAAAGTCCTATGGCTACCTGTATTTCCCAGCGACTCATCTCTCAAACATTACGCGTGTAAGGTGGCCAAAGCAGCCCAAACACACTGATAGGGTCTGTTCTGCATTCAAAGATTCGACCTTTTGAATGAGTTTGGGTTGTTAGCTCAGTTGGTAGAGCAAGGCACTCTTAATGCCTGGGTCGGGGGTTCGAGTCCCTCACAACCCACTTAGACTTTTCAGGTCTCCACAGTTTCCCGTTGACTGGAGGTTCATGTGCCACTTTGTCTCAACCCTGCTTGTCAGAAGCGAGTACCTGCCAAGAGTTCCTCATGTCGTTTTTGTGGCGGGACTGAAATCGGTCAATTCGATTCGTATAGCAAGCAGGAGGAGTTAGTCGAAAAGATTTCGATGGAAAACTTTGAGCGGATTATAAAAAATACTGATCCGTTGATTGAACTAACAGTCTTCACAAATGGCGAAAAAGCCAGCCTTAAATCCCGAATTGCAGTTCGTATGCACTATCTCAAACGAAAATTGTTTTTGCGCAGATCTAGATAGGAAATCTGTTCAATGCTCAAAGTTGAGAATTAATTCTCGTTCAGATGTATCCGATACTGGACTTTGCCAGACACCTTCCCATACTTGTCATAAAGGATCCGAGCCGTTGAATTGGTTGCATCTGTATTCCAATAAAGCCGAGAGCAATTTGCCGCTAAAGCTATTTCTTTCACACGATCAATGAGTGCGGCTCCCGTGCCCCCACTACGATGAGCGGAATTTACAAAAAGATCCTCAAGGTAGCAATATCCACCATCTGACCAGGTCGAGGTTTGAAAACTGTAGTGAGTTAAGCCGATTACTTCGCCTTCACCTTCGGCAACCAATGCAAAACTATTGAAATCTGGATCAAAGAATCTTTTCCACGTTAAATCAGTCTGCGCTGGCGTCAGAATCGTTTTGTAAAAATCAAGATAGCCCTGCCATAGCGCTAACCAAGCATCCCTATCAGATGCTTTCAGTAAGCGGATTTCAACCTTCATGAACCATTTAAGCATGAGGTCGGCTATCCTGATGAGATGCCGGGTGCACTCGCTTTAGTTGGATCAGGTGAATATCTGCCTGTAATGAGTGAACTAGAAAATTTACTTTTGCAAAATGCGATCACCCTAGGTAAAGCAAATAACTATGTGCAGATTCCAACTGCTGCTGGTCAAGAAGATCCGAGCCGCTTGGCATTTTGGAAAACCTTAGGTGGCGAACAGGCAGATCTTTTAGATACCGAACAAATATTCCTACCGATCTATGATCGAGAGGCTGCAATGAATCGTGAGTACGCAGCACAGATTGCAGATGCTGGTCTGATTTATTTATCTGGTGGAGATCCGGGGTACTTGGCAAGAACTCTTTATGGCACCCCTGTATGGGAGGCAATTGAACTTGCATGGGAGCAAGGAAGTTCATTGGCCGGATGTAGCGCTGGTGCAATGGCGATGGGTAACCACGTACCAAATTTTTTCCATCCTAAAGAAGAGGGAACCACCGGCCTTGGATTAATCGGGGAAATTAGAACTATCCCCCACTATGACAAATTCTTTCGCTGGATTCCAGATCGTGCGGCTCGACTTCTACTCACCGCTCCTGATGGCACCAAGGTGATCGGAATTGATGAATGCACCGCCCTCGTTACTGGGATGAGCCAAGACGTTGAGGCAAATTTTGCAGAGATGAAATGGCGGGTAGCTGGAGAAGGCAAAGTGCACCTGCTTCGTGGCGATAAAGATTCTGCCGAACAATTTGGTCCCGGAGAATTACTCTCTCTATGATCACTCGATTCATTGCACTCTTTAAAGCTTCGCACTTTATTCCGACTTTAACTGTTACCACTCTCACTATTGCCCTCGGCTGGCGAACGAGCGATCTCACGACTGCGTTGCTTATTGGGCTGACATTTTTCTCAGGTCAACTCATTGTGGGCTGGAGTAATGACCTCATCGATTACTCAGATGACCTTCGACATAACCGAGTAAGTAAGCCACTTGTTGCTGGCGAAATCTCACCAACTGCAGTGCAGATTGCAATCAGCGTTGATTCTCTGCTTTTGATCTTGCTTACGATCTTTGGGCCACTCAATAACCGCTTTGGGGTGCTACATCTAGTGGCAGTGCTCAGTGCACTGGCCTACAACGCTAAATTAAAATCCACTGTTTTCTCGTTCTTGCCATATCTACTCTCTTTCGGCTTGCTACCCATCATCGTCCTTGGCAGTACGCAGTCGCCGCTTAAATTATGGATGGCTGCAATCGGTGGGCTTTTTGGTGTTGGGGTTCATGTAGCAAATGTATTTAAAGACCTCGAGGAGGACCGCCTCAGTGGGATTCTCGGATTGCCACAAATACTTGGAGTAATGCGCTCTAAATATCTCTGCCTGGCAACCTTCGGTGGATCTTCACTCATTCTTTATTTTGCAACAGAAAGCAATGTGGCTCTAATAATTCTGGCGGCATCTTTCATATACCTGACACCGCTGCCCCGAATATTTGCCTTTCCATTCTCAATTCTTTTGGGGCTAGCGACGATGGCGGTTTTTATTAGCTTTGGTATTTGATAGATCGAGACCGCGCTTAATTATTTTTACAAGCAAACCAGATCTATGTGCGGCTACCCAGTGATACCCAAACCTACCGAGTGGCCCGGTAAAATTTATAAACTTTGAGATAAGACGATTGCCACGAAGTTTTAGCAACAGTGCAATTGCCTGTGCGCCAACGTATGTCCGACCATCGTAGATGACATAAATCGCTTTTTCGCACTGCGCTAGCGAGAGACCGAATGAGTCGAGATTTGCATCCTGGTAGTTAAATGCCGTGAAATCGAGCTTCTGTTTAATCCACTTGAGGCTCGATTTACAAAATTCACACTCACCATCCGTAAAAACAATCGCCTTGATTTGTTGGCTCATTTGAGTGTTTTAATCGCTTTAATTATTGACCATGCCCAGTAAAACAAACCAAGTTGAAGTGGCAGACGTGCATAGGCAAATAGCGGCTCTGGCATCGGGCGAGAACTCCAATCAATCGCCATTTTAATATTGGCTGGATACACAGCTACGAAAAGTAATAGCGCTGCATATGCTGCAAGCAGTCGCACCGATTTTCCTGCAATTTTTTTGTCAAGAGATGTAAGTAGCCCAATTCCAATTGCAATCTCAGCAAGACCGCTCAGGTAAGTCATGACCCGTGGATCACCTGGAAGAAATTCGGGAACAATTTTATCAAGCCCTTGCGGAAAGATGAAGTGCCCAATCCCTGCGACAATGAGAAAAATACTCATTCCGCGACCCACTTTTGTAGTAACCATGGCCAATTATGGCATTTCCCCTTGTGAATACCTAGGTCAGCACCTACCCTCGGACCAGCAGAAAGAACATCTGATACTTAAGGAGCTTAGAATGCAAGAAGATGATCTATTAGAATTATGGAATGCCAAGCGTTTTCAGATAATCGCAGCACAGGTCGCACCAGCACTTGTACTACTTGGTGTTTTTGTACTAGCGGCATTTGGACAATTTGAAAACGCCTCAGATGGGGCAAAATATCTAGCGATTGGCGCAACCGCAGCCACTGGAATATTGGCAGTGATCACTCAGTATGCAACAATCCGTGAGGCAGAAGCTTTGCTTATTGATCTCAAGAAGATCGAAAACAAGTCAGCTCTCGCAACCAAGATAGCCAGCTCACGTGGATTCTTATCCATTATGGCAATCATTTTGGTCGGACTTAGCTTGATTAGCTTTGCACTCGTTCTCTGGGCCGTACTCGGTTAAAGATGAGAGAAGGCGTAATTCTTTTCCTTATATTTGCAATCCTTGTCGGAGCAGCCGTTTTTCGCTTTGAAAATTTGGGAAAGAAAAGGAAAAAAATTTCTGGCCGTGGAGGAGATTTCGACGCTTAGTCGTCGAGTCTCTTCCTCTGCAAAGAGCGCGAAAGAAATATTGCAAAAACTAGGGTAATCACAATGCCGGTATTTACTCCGAGCTCCATCATTGCGCGTTTGAAGTACTCCCATGGTTTCTGAGTCTCAAGGGTAAGAGAAGCGCCCACCGTCAGAATATGGCGAACTGCAGCAATGACACCAATTATTAAAAAACTATCCAGTTGAAAAAACCCATCAGTAAATCGCTTGGTAACTGTCCTCATAATCTCAAGGATAATCACAATGAAAAGTATATCGTTGATTGCTTGAATCAATCCTGTAGGAAAAAATGGTCGAGTAGTCACCAATCGCTCGATCATAAAGAAACTGGCTGCTAGACCTAGTAAAAATAAAGTAATTCCAAGAAACCCGTGCACCGCATCCTCTAGCTTATTAATGAATCTCTCAGGAATAAGCGAGCGATCTTCCGTCAGTAACGATTTGATGTTGGCTTTACGTGACATGAGGGCCTCAGATCCATTAGTTCAATTCAATGAGGCAAAAGTACACTTTTTTGGATGGTTTTGGAAGCGTATTCAACAAGTACAAGTGCGATACTTTCTCCATGTTTGAGGCGCTCTTCCTAGGATTATTGCAGGGCCTCACCGAATTTTTGCCAATCTCATCTAGCGCGCACCTTCGCATCGCGGGTGAATTTTTACCTAATGCAACTGATCCAGGGGCAACTTTTACTGCAATCACTCAGATCGGCACTGAACTTGCGGTGCTGCTCTATTTTAGAAAAGACATCAGTCGAATAATTAGTGCATGGTTTGGTGCAACATTTACCCGACGTGCACAAAATGAATCTGAGAAATCAGATGCACGCTTAGGATGGTTAATTGGATTGGGCTCGCTACCAATTGTTCTCCTGGGATATTTCTTGCAAGATACGATCAGAGAAACCTTCAGATCGCTCTGGATTATTGCAACAGTCATGATTGTCTTTGGACTTATTCTCGGTATTGCAGATCGCTTTGGTAAGAGTGCTCGCGATTTATCAAACCTGAAGGTCAATCATGGAATTCTTTATGGGATGGCTCAATCCATTGCACTGATCCCTGGCGTATCTCGCTCAGGAGCAACCATCGCAATGGGGCGCACTCTTGGATACAAGCGAGATAGCGCCCTTCGATATTCGTTCTTACTAGCTATCCCAGCAGTCTTCGGTAGCGGTCTCTACGAACTTAAAACCGCTATAAATGAAGTAAATCCTTCGGCTCCATATTCGTTACTGGAAACACTTGCTGCAACGGCAGTAGCTTTTGTAATTGGTTACTTTGTAATTTCTTGGTTGATGAAATTCATCGCAACCAGAAGTTTTACTCCCTTTATCATTTATCGTATTTGTTTAGGATCACTCCTCCTTCTACTACTCGCCACCGGCGTAATTCAAGGATAGGTAGCAGCGATGCTAGGTGGAATCAATAATGCGCTTTTTCTATCATCCTTTGGTGGTTTCTTTGCGGTAGGTCTTTTGATTTTCTTTCTTAAATGGGCCTTCTCCTCTAATAAGAAAATGATTGTTACACCGATCAGGGCGGGCAAAAAAGATGAGTATGGTCTTCTCAAGCCTTTGCCGACTCCAACAAATTACATTGAAGCCCAGATGGCGTTGCTTAAACTTCAAGATTCAAATATTAAGGCAACGCTAACCCAAACTTTACAAGGCCCATCTTTAATGGTCTTTGAAAGAGACCTCAACATCGCCTTGCAGGTACTCAAAAACTAGATTCAATTGAGGCTTCTTCTACTGACCAGGTTTACTGAAAGTTGGTAGATGGAGATCAAAGCGAATCGAGATAAAGCGGGTGAGCGCCACCAGCGCGCCAGCAGCAATTGTCGAGATCGTGAGTTCAACCCCAAATTCAATGAGTAAAACAAATGCAATCGCGCCAACGAGCGATGATGTTGCGATGGTCTCACGGTGCAACAAAACTGGTTCTACTTGGCATAAAAGATCACGTAATAATCCGCCGGTGATCGCTGTGATCACACCTAAAATAATTATGGCAAACCAAGGGCTATTTACTTGATAGGCAAGTTGAACTCCAGATGCGGTAGCAATTGCCAATCCGAAGGTGTCCATAATCAGTAGAGTTTTTCCAATTTTGGTAACACGTCGAATACTCAGAGTGATAGAGACAGCTGCAATCACGCTGGCAATTACCCAAGGATCAGTGATCAGAATTGGTTTAATCCCTAAGAATAAATTACGCAGAGTTCCACCAGATACTGATGCGGCGATTGCAACAAGTGCAATGCCACCGTAATCAAGACCTCGATCGGCAGCCACCCGCGCGCCAACTAGCGCAAAGACAAATACCGAAAGTAGATCTAGTGCGTGCAGCAGACTCACTTGTGTTTAAGTGCTTTAGGAGACTGCGATGATGTCGACTGCAAAAATGAGAGTCTCTTTCTCAAGTGGATGTCCAGCCATTGGGCCATATCCAAGTGCCGGCGGAATTACCAACAGGCGACGTGCACCAACTTTTGCACCCACCAAACCTTGCTGCCATCCAACAATGACGCCACTGAGAGGAAATGTTGCAGGTGCTCCACCAGTCCACGAAGATTCAAGAATGCTTCCATCTGACCATTTCATCAGCGTGTAATGAACTGTGAGAGTTGAAGTTGCTACAACTTCGGTACCAGTACCCACAATGACGTCTTGTGCAATCAGTTCAGTAGGTGCATCCCCTGAAGGTGCGGTAATCGTTGGTGCTTCGCCTGAATTAGCGGTGACCTTAACGAGAGTATCTGATGACACGGTATCTCCTATTTCTGAGCAGCCGGTGAGGGCAACGAGTGAGAGTGCAAGAATTGCAGCAACTTTTTTCATGGTCAGATCCTAACTGTCGAGGTGAATTACTTCTGCTCTAATTCGCCAATTAATTTAAATTCGCCTTGACCGAGTTGGCCTTGTTCGCGGTAGAGCTCAAGTTTTTCGCGAGTATCAGCAATATCAAGGTTTCTCATGGTGAGTTGGCCAATTCGATCGGTCGGGCCAAATGCAGCGCCCTCGGTACGTTCCATCGAAAGTTTATCTGGGTGATAACTCAAGTGTGGACCAGTTGTATTGATAACTGAATAATCATCACCACGACGCAGGCGCAGGATGACTTCACCGGTAATCGCCGAAGCAACCCATCGCTGCAGCGATTCGCGCAACATAAGCGATTGTGGATCTAGCCAACGTCCCTCGTAGAGAAGGCGACCAAGTCGACGGCCCTCTGCGTGGTAATTTGCGATCGTATCTTCATTATGAATCGCAGAGAGCAGACGCTCATAAGCAATAAAGAGCAACGCCATTCCTGGTGCTTCATAAATTCCACGACTTTTTGCTTCGATAATTCTATTCTCAATCTGATCGGCCATACCGAGACCATGACGGCCCCCAATTTCATTGACCTTGTTCATCAGATCTACAACATCATCAAAGCGTTCGCCATTAATTGCCACTGGGCGACCTTGCACAAATTCAATCTTTACATCTTCTGAAGCGATATCGACCGATGCATCCCAAAATCGAACTCCCATGATTGGAGCAACGATTTCAATTGATGCATCAAGATTTTCTAGATTTTTTGCCTCGTGTGTTGCACCCAAAATATTTGCATCAGTTGAGTAAGCCTTTTCGGTGCTATCTCTATAAGCAAAGTTATGCGCAACTAACCACTCAGACATTTCTTTTCGGCCACCAAGTTCGCGCACAAAATCAGCATCCAGCCATGGCTTATAAATTCGAAGGTTCGGATTTGCAAGAAGTCCGTAGCGATAGAAACGCTCGATGTCATTGCCCTTGTAAGTAGAGCCATCTCCCCAGATATCTACCTTGTCCGAAAGCATCGCTCTCACAAGTAGCGTGCCAGTAACTGCCCGACCTAGTGGGGTGGTATTGAAATACTGTTTTCCGCCTGAACGTATATGGAATGCTCCGCAAGCAATCGCAGCTAGACCCTCTTCAACGAGTGTGGTCTTGCAATCTACAAGTCGAGCAATCTCTGCGCCATACTCTTTTGCGCGCACTGTCACCGAATCAATATCACTTTCGTCATATTGACCAAGATCTGCTGTGTAAGTGCAAGGGACTGCACCCTTCTCGCGCATCCAGGCAACGGCTACCGATGTGTCCAGACCGCCAGAGAATGCGATCCCAACTTTTTCACCTACTGGAAGAGATGCAAGTACTTTAGACATGTTCCATATTCTAATGCTTGAGCAGGCGAGAAAGCGCAGGCTTTATCTTCCATGCGGCAATCATCTCTTCATAGCGCGCAATCTCGATCGGTTCGACCTTCGCACCAGTCTTTATTGCTCGAATCATGAGATTCCGAGGTGTGTGTTCACCACCGATAAATTCAATACCTTCAACGCGATATCCACGTAATTTGAGAATCTGCATCCGAAGCGCATCCGTTAGAAGATCTGCAAGTCTCTCTCGCATAATTCCATATCGCGTGAGCATCGACCACGGCTCCGGAGATTCCGTGAGTTGAGATTGAATATCGTGATGACAGCAGGGAGCGATCATCAACAGCGAAGCGTTGCAGTTAACAGCCCATGCGATCGCATCATCTGTTGCGGTATCACAGGCGTGTAACGCGATCGCAACATCTGCCCGGGCGAAAGATGTCTGGGAAATCTCCTCGGCCAGAAATTCGATGGTGTCGGTAATCCCAAGTTTCTGCGCGATTTTATTATTGCGATCTCTCGACGCCGTTCGTATATCAATTCCAATAACTTTAACCGCCATATTGATCGAGCGCAGATACTGATGTGTGGCAAAGGTGAGATACGCATGGCCACATCCAAGATCAGCGATCGTTAACGGGTTATCGATTGTGGGTCGGTGAATGTGTCCGGCTTCGATAGCTGCTTCCAGCGTTGGAACTACTAAACGGAGAAATTCTTCAACTTGTAGGTATTTATCACTCTTAGATGATTTTATTACTCCCGCTGCATTTGAGATACCGACCTCAAATAAAAATGGATCAGCTGGATCTAGTAGGCGATCTTTTTTACGGTCATGAGATAAATCTTTTTGGCCAACACCCTGAATAGTAGATAAGAGCGGTTCATCTTTCTTTGTGATCTGAAGTGAAAGAGAGTTCTCGATGCCTTCCACCAGAATATTTGCATATCCTGAAGTAATCATTTCTTTTATTGGAAGTTCGGATGGTAAATAATTCTTAGTGGTTACCCCCCGCCCATCAGATGTTGAAATTTGAAAATTTAATTGGTCCTTAATTAATACTGGACGTATATCAACACGATCACTTACTACCCGCATATTTCTACGCCGTCCAGAAAGAACAACTCGAGCGATTAATTCTGGGGCATCAAATTTTGCCAAAATCTCTTGAAATGCGAGATCCAGTGAGATTCGAGCATCAGCTGACATAGGTATAAATTACCGCAGTTGGCCAGACTGTTATGGTTCGGCCATGAGCACAGTAGCCACAATTTCGACGACAAATTGGATTATCACGATATCTGCCCTGCTTGTGATTATTGGACTTGACTTTGCTTGGGCTATCGCGCGCCGCGAAAAAGATACATCCATGCGAGAGGCAACTCTCTGGAGCGCTTTTTATGTCTTACTTGCTAGTGCATTCGGACTTTTTCTCAGCACGTGGCTAAGCGCCAAAGAACAGCAGGAGTTCTTTGCCGGATGGCTGACCGAGTACTCGCTCTCGTTCGATAATTTATTCGTTTTCGTCTTAATTCTTACCCGTCTAAAAATTGATAAACAGAAACAACAGTTGGCGCTTCTGATTGGAATTCTGATTGCTCTGGTTCTTCGAATAATCGCTATCTCGCTAGGCAAGGCAGCGATTGAGCAGTTTGAATGGGTCTTCTTTATCTTTGGAGCATTCCTTATCTATACAGCGGTAAAACTATTCTCAGAAAGTTCCCATTCGGATGAAGAAGAGCCGAAGGAAAGCCGGCTCATTAATTTTATGCAGAGCAAGGGTATGAAGCCATTTACTATCGCTCTCATTGCACTTGGTCTTACCGATCTTCTCTTTGCACTTGATTCGATCCCCGCCATATTTGGATTAACTGAAAATGTCTATATTGTCATTACTGCCAATATTTTCGCTCTCATGGGACTTCGCCAGCTCTACTTCTTAATTGGTGGTCTGATGGCGCGACTTGTTTACATCGGCAAAGGGCTTTCAGCTGTACTTGGTTTCATCGGAATTAAACTTATTTTCCATGCTTGCCATGCTGTAGGTATCGACACCATCAACGGAGTAGATATCCCTGAGGTCACGATTACTCAGAGCTTGACAGTAATTGTGGGTTGCTTGGCCCTGGCAACGATTGCCAGCCTCATTAGTACTCGTGAAAAGACAAAAAAATACCTTAATTAAATTTCGACCACAACTGCGAGGCCACCGAGATTACTTCTTCGTAGTTGCAGTCGCCCACCATGTTCGCTAACAATCGCAGCAATAATTGAAAGTCCTAAGCCAGACCCGCCCTGTTTCGAAGAACGCCGTGGGTTAAATCGGTTTAGTAAATGGCTTCCCTCTTGATATGCACTTTCGGGTAATCCGGGGCCACCATCTTCTACCGACAGCATAATTTTCTTTGCCTCTCTCCTCAGTGCTACTTTTACCGGCGCATCTACTGGGGTATGGCGAGAAATATTATTGAGAATATTCTGAAGTAGGCGTCGTAGGTGGTCGATTGATCCAGCAAGAAAAACGTCCTCGTCAATCTCTTCTACAACAGCGCGATCTGGATGGAGAACCCTGAAATCACTTAGGTAACCTCTCACTAGGCTGGTGAGATCAACACTTTCCTGAGAAGGATCTGTCGTTTCACCAAGTTCGGCCAAGAGCAGCAGATCGTGGATCAAATTCTCCATCCGAATAATCTCCGAATTCACCCGCGAAAATGTACGTTGTTGATCAGTCTTTTCTTTGATCTGATTTTTTGAGAGCATCTCGGAATACCCTTTAATGACAGTAAGTGGCGTTCGAAGTTCATGAGAAGCATCTGCTAAAAATTTCTGCATTCTGAGAAGCGAATCATCCTGAAGCTTTCGGTTATTTCGTAAAAGAAGTAGGGACGTTAATAAAATTGCAATTAAATCTATAAGGAAGGTAAAAATGAGAAGGCGGTTAACATTACGAGCAAAAGTCTGATTTATCTCCTCGAGTGAATTAGCAAGAACAAGCAAATCCCCACCTGAGATTTCGAGAGTGAGAAGTCGATATTGCTGTGAGCCATCGATTGTGACAACTGAATTTCTTGCACTTTTAAGAACTTTTTCACTTGGAGCAATCTCGAAAAGAAGCTGGGAGCGATTAATAACCATGAATTCGCCTGCGCCAGAGAGTAGGCCAATCGTGAGATTAAAATCCTCACGAGAAACTGCATCAAGAGCTGTTGAAACCGGCGCTGATGGATTTGAAATTACTTGATCTGCAATCAGCGTTAGGTGCGCATCGACAGTTTCGATCTGCGAATTTTTAAGAGAAACGGATGCAAATCCCCCAATTGTTAATGAGATCGCGGTTGTAATCAACGCACTAAGAATTATAAAACGAATCGACCAGCGTTTCACTATTTCTTGGGCTCCTGGATGACAAAACCAACTCCACGAATAGTTTTTATCCCATCAAAGCCCTCTTTATGCAATTTCTTACGCAGATAAGAGATGTAGGTATCAACCACCGTACTCTCAGATTCAAAGGTGATTCCCCACACCTCATCGAGAAGTAAAGATTTGGATAGCACTCTGTTTTTGTTCTCAATCAACACTTGTAGTAATCGATATTCTGTCGGCGAGAGATAGACTTCAGAGCCAGCAAATTGAACTATATGGGTTGAGTGTTCGATTGAGATAGGACCACAACTAAGTACTACCGTTGTGGAGTTTGCAGCCGATGATCTCCTGAGAATGGCCCGAATGCGCAGCACAAGTTCTTCGAGTCCAAATGGCTTTACAACATAATCATCGGCTCCAATCGTTAAGCCACGAGTCACATCAACTCGATCTGCTCGCGCACTAAGCATCAATACTGGAACGCTATTTCCCGCGCTGCGAAGACGGCTTACCAACTCAAAGCCATCCATTAACGGCATGTTGATATCGATGATCATGAGATCGGGAGTGAAAGTCCTCAGTAGGGTCAGCGCGCTCATGCCATCACCTGCCGCCTGCGTTTCAAATCCAGCCATTCTCAAGGCATCGGTTAGGAGATCTCGGACGCCTGCCTCGTCATCGACAATAAGAATTTTCGCTGATGTGTTATCTTCTCTGCTCATGACCGTAGCCTTGCAGGTATTACTCGACATTTCCACCGTCACGGATGCGATATTTTACTCTCCGCGTGCCGAAGTCAATTTCACAGAGACTTCACACATTCTCCTGCCAAAGTTGGTTATCTTCACGAACAATGAATGGGATAGATAGTGCATAAAGGTAAGGCGATCGTTTCATCTCTCTCTCTCGTGATTTCGTTATCCCTTTATTTCACACCCGCATCATTTGCTGAAGTAAAACCTTCTCCTTCACCGACTTCAACACTTTCTCCGACTCAGATATATATAAATAATATGCAAGCCTTTAAAAAAGATATAAAGAGTTATGAACTTGTAGTTAAAGAGTACGAGCGAGGGTTACGTAAGATTTCTATAGAATTCATGCAGGCAATCATTAAGGCAGGTGAGGATTCAAAACTTCTAGGAAGAAGTGCAGCCAGCAAGGCAAGTCATTCGGCTGCCTGTGCTGCGGCTGCAAAAATTAGAGATGAAGCTGTCGCGAGTTTGGGTCCAGAACCAGAACCACCCATTGCCCCACTAAGCCCGCTGAAGGCAAGTACTTCAAAGAGTGCGACTACTTCGCCAAGTAAATCTAAAAATAATTAATTAACGACTTCACCTTTTTTAAATCGAAGTGAATCACGATCTTTACTCTTACTCTTCTCATGAACTTTTCTAATCTGAAGTTCAATGCTACTTACAGCATCGTCGAATGCCGCTAGATCATTGAAAGATTTTGCCTCTGACCGAAAGAAGGGGCCGGCCCCATGAGTGGTGATGATGACGTGATGTGACTCTTTGCCTTGGCTGGGATTACCCTCTTTTAATACCTCCACCTCGATTCGTTCGATCTCTACGCTGAATCTACCTAAAGAATTAATTTTCTCTTTCACGATTTCCGAGAAATCATCGGCAAGATCTGCATGGCGGGTGTGAATAACTATCTGCATTTTTACTCAATTCCACAGCAATAGTTCGTTCTCTAACAATGGCACGATTGCACCAAGAATGTAAGAGAATTTAGAGTGAAGTGGGTAAGATATAAACCACGGCTGTAGCAACGCTTGCGTAAAGGAGTGCTTGCCCCAATATTGAAAGTGCAGTGGCGCGATCTGCACGTCGAGCAGCAGCATCTGAGACACGAGAAATTTGGCCTAGCTTTCCAAAATTAAATGTTCCCATGAATCCATAAGCCAGACAGAACCTCTTGCGAGACTGTACCCATCCGATTGAAGCGATCATGAGTGGAAAGAAAAGCCCAATTCGTGCACCACGTGGAGCTTGCGCGGCGAAAAGTGAGATAGCAGATGTGAGAAAGAAAACAAACCCGATAAGCGCAACGATTTGCCTACGACGAATTTCGCCGCCACCAATATTGCAACTGCCTGCAATGTAAGAATCGCTCACTTACTTTTCCTTCGAATCTGAAGAATCAAGTTCATCCTCATCTACCCAAACTTCAGCAGCCTGGTTATCTTGCCGCGCAGCCCATGAGAGAAACGATGCCACGCCTTTAAACGCTAGCGCGATAACAGCAAAGCTAGCAAGCAGTCGTCGTAAGATCTTCATGGCTTAAATTTACACTCTTTTTAGATTGTTGCGAGCGAACTTTCGATATCAGCCCAAATGTCGTCAACGTGTTCACAGCCAACTGAGAGACGGATAAGGGTTTCTGGTACCGACGCACTTTCACTTGGCCAGCGGCGGCGGCGCTCCCATAGTGATTCCACTCCTCCAAGGCTGGTTGCGTACATTATGACTTTTGAGTTTTCGCAGACACGATCAGCATCTGCTGCAGTACCCACGATTTCAAAGGAAAGTACAGCACCGAAGGTGGCCATAAACGATTGAGCGCGAAGATGGCCTGGATCACTTAATAGACCGGGATATCGCACGCGTGCAACCTTTGGGTGAGCTTGAAGTCGTTCGGCGAGCAATTGAGCACTTTCGCACGATTGTTTAAAGCGAAGCGGAAACGTTCGGATTCCTCGAAGTGCAAGCCATGCTTCAAATGGTCCCGCGATTGATCCATTAATTTTACGGAAAGAATCAAGTGCCTGATAGAGGTTTTTATCTAAAGTAGAGAGTGATCCCATCAGAATATCGCTATGACCGGAGAGGAACTTGGTTACAGAATTCATCACAACATCAGCACCCATCTCAAGTGGGCGTTGAGTCAGTGCAGTTGCAAAGGTATTATCAACCATCACTAAAAGCTTTCGCTCTTTTGCTGCGCTGATGATTTCTGGAAGCTCTGCAATATCTAGCGCCGGATTTGTTGGGGATTCAATCCACAGTAAATCTGCACCATCTAAAGCTTTAACAACTGCACCTGTATCGGAGATATCAACGAATGTAACGACAAAACGTCCTGAACTTTGTGCTTCATTAAGTAAAGTCATAACACCGCTATAGCCTTGATTGGAGGCAACAATATGAGAGCCCCATGGTGCAAGTGATAATGCAGCAGAGATAGCCGCCATACCTGATGAGTAAATCAATGATTGGCCACCCTCGAGCGCACTCACCGCTGATTCGGTTGCACTCCAACCTTCATTTCCAAAACGTCCATAACCTATTGGTCCACCGGCGGTAAATGTTGCGTTGAGAGAGATTGCAGGATTGAGTGGGCTATCGGATGTACGAACAGGCCGGCCCGCTGTGATTGCACGCGTTGCTAGGTGGCGAACATCTTTATCATTTTTATCGAAACCCATGGACTAAGAGTAATGCAGGCTAATCGCGGGCAAGCACTGCCATTGCAGCGTTATGTCCAGCAATCGCGCTGACACCACCACCCCGACGCGCGCCGGCGCCGGCGATAAAGATATGAGGATCATCCGTTTCGGCCCCCCATTGTGCGCACGCTAGATCTTGCCCATCTTCGATAAATGGGAAATCTAAATCTTTATGAAAAATGTTTCCCCTTGGTAGTCCAATCGCAGCCTCGAGGTCGAGTGGTGATTTCGCTTCCAGTGCAAAGGTTCCATCTGAATTCTTCGCCAGAACGCTTTCGATTGGGTCTTCTAAATACTCATTAAGGCTAGCCAGAATTTTTTGAACAGCACTGTCACGAATGTTCTCGGGATCTGAATCAAATAGGGATGCATCGGTCTGAAGGGCAAAGAGAGTCAGTGTATGAAACCCCTGGTCACTCAGATCTTGAGAGAGGATGCTCTGATCGGCCAAGGTGTGACAGTACATTTCAAAAGGAATGCGGTCAGGCATCACGAGATTGCTGGCGCTGTGAAACGCCTGATTCAGATTGGAATACTCCTCGTGGAGATGAAATGTTCCAGCAAATGCAATTCGAGGATCAACGCCCGACTTAAGTCGTGGAAGTCGGGTAAGGAGCATATTTACTTTTATCTGTGCCCCTTGTAGCGATTTTGGTGGTGCGGTTTTTCGCAATCGAGCAAGTTCATGGGGTGCGGCGGCGAAGAGTAAATCAGTTGCTTGAACTTCAAATTCATCATCACAGACGATAAGGACCGAGTCAGTACCACTTTCAATTGAAGTGACACCGCTTGCAAGTCGGATCTCCACTCCAGCTGCGCGCGCCACTCTCTCAAGTTCGAGCACTAGCGCACCCATGCCACCACGTGGCACCTTCCATTGACCGGTTCCATTACCAATCAGGTGGTAGAGGAAACAGATGTTTGCTTGAATATCAGAAGCGCCAACAAATGTACCGATCAGACCATCGGTAAGAATCACCCCTCGAACTACATCATTTTTGAATCTTGCCTCAATAACTTCACCGATAGGTCGCTCAATCAGATACTCCCAGATGTGATCCATATTAATTGCTCTGCGCATCTGCGATCTTGTCAGCAAAGGTTGCAGCATCATCGGGGCAGCAATTTTAGCAAACTCTAAAATTTCGGCATAAAAATTCTGCCAAGTGGATCCTTCTTCGTCAGAACCAGTAAGTTTCAAAAAAGAGGCTTCGGTCTGCGAATCCCAATTGGTAGAAATCGTCAGACTCTCATGTTTGCCATCTCGCACATAAGGAGTGTGTGATGAAACGGTCCGATCGATGGTGTGAAAATTAATTCCTAAGTCGCTCACAATCTGATCGGGAAGTAGTGAGACCAAATAGGAGTAACGAGATAACCGGGCGTCAAATTCAGGGAATGCTCGAACGCTTGCCGTGGCACCACCCAGTTCAGCAGACTTTTCAAGAAGGAGCACGCTCTTGCCGGCTTTGGCCAAATATGTTGCGGCAACTAAACCGTTATGTCCCCCACCAACAACGACCGCATCATATTTTTTAGCCATCAAGTCCTCGAGCAATCCGAGTCAAGGCATCAGTAATTATCTCTGGGCTCGTCGCAAAATTGAGTCGAGCGAATTGATCCCATTGCGCTCCATAGGTATGGCCGGGATTGAGAGCGACCTTGGCTTTTTCTAGAATTTTGGTTGCTGGCTCTGGTCCAAGTTTGTGGCCAGAGAAATCAAGCCAGGCGAGATAAGAATGTTGCGGAATCACATACTTCACATTTGGCAATAACTCTCCGAGCAAGCCCGCGATGAGCTGACGATTGTGATCTAACTGAGTAATTACCGCATCAAGCCATGGCTCACATTTTTCGAAGGCGGTCGCGGTGGCAAAGGCACCTAGTAGTGAGGCTCGAAAGTGAAGCGAGTACGGCAGCGCATTTAACCGCTCATGCATCTCATCAGAACCAGAAATGATAATTGCACATTTGAGACCAGCAATATTCCAGCCTTTGCTAGCAGCGGTGACAACAACGGCAACTTTCTCGGCGTCATGGCCAAGGGCCAGAACTGGAGTAAATGGACTTTCCTTATATTCAAGCGGTGCATGAATTTCATCGCTAATAATGATGACGTTATTTTCAACCGCCAATGCAACTAATCGATTTAATTCATCTTCACTAAATACACGGCCAATTGGATTATGTGGATTACAGAGCAGATGCACTTTTATCCCGCTTCGATATGCACTCTCAACTGCTGGCCAATCTATCTGCCACGAATCACTTGGACTTGTGCCAATCTGGGCCTCACTCTCGTGGTGAATAAATGGCACGTCGAAACCAACAACTTTTGTCTCTTTAATCCAGTTATAGAAGTTTTGGTAGACCGGTGAATTAATCAGAATTCGATCACCTGGAACTGTGAAGACTCGCAATAGTTCAACGACACCAACGCCAACATCAGTGGCGGCGCGCACCTTTAATGGGTCAACGCTCCAACTCCAATGTCGCTCGGCAAAACCAGCAAATGAAGTCCCAAGCTCAGGAATCGCACCGAGGTAGCCTAAATCAGATTGCGCCACCATCGTCTGCAGTAATTCGCGAATTGGCGCAGCAACTGGAAAGTCCATTTCCGCAACGGGAAGCGGGATTACATCCTGTGGAAACCCACGCCACTTTTCGCTGTGATGAGTAAAGAGTTCTGAGAGCGGCGGCACTCGCAGTTCGTCATTGCTCATAGCGGTGAGTATTCCACTAAGTAACTCAGGATTCTAGACGCTTGGTGGAATTTCGAACTACGAGTGTTGTTGGCACCACAAGTGATGTCGGTTCTTTAGTGGGTTTTCTGATCCGCTCCATTATTGACCATGCTGCCATCTCGCCCATTAGTTGTACCGGTTGCTCAACGGTAGTTAATTCCGAAAACTCTGACATCTCGTGACCATCAAAACCAATAATCGAAATATCATCCGGACATTTCAAACCATGTCGGCGGATGGCTTGCATCACACCAAAGGCCATCTCATCAGATTCGCAGAAGATTGCAGTTGGACGATTGGGCCGTGCAAGTAAGTCATCCATTGCTCGCGCGGCTGTGTGCATAGTGAATCCGCCATGGACTTCACGAGCTGGATCCCACTCCAAACCATTTTCAACGAGCGCCTGTAGAAAACCTTTTCTGCGATCTTGTGGAACGCTGAAATTAAATGGGTCATCTGGGTGGCCTGACATCAACGCAATATTTTTATGACCTTGATTTACCAGATGTTGTGTCGCCGTCCGCGCCGCTGCCACATCATCGATGGCAACGCTGGAACATTCCTTGTGATGCATGCCGACGAGTGCAACTGGAATGCCTAAGCTAAGCATCGATTCAAACTCTTCTTCGGTGGGTGGCAGGCTGATCACAATCAGCGCATCCACTCGGCCTTTAAGAAGCTGGTGTTGAAAGAGCCGCTCACGCCCCTTCATCTGACTGAAGTTGTAGAGTAAAAGGTCTAAGCCTGCCTCTCGCATCGCTTGCTCCGCACCACTAATTATCTGAGCGAAATACCATCGCGAAATATATGGGGCCACGATTCCAACGCTATTTGTCCGTTGGCTAGCCTGATCTCGTTGCTGCGCATCAATTGGATAACCAAGGCTCTCGGCCGCTTCAATTATTTTTTTACGTGTCTCCGGGTTTACATGATGCAATCCGCGCAAGGCACGTGAAACGGTAGCAATTGAGACGCCAGCCTGAAGCGCTACCTCTTTGATACCGGCCACCTAGCGCTCCTGACGATCGTTGCGCAGCCCAAGACTTTTGAGAACGCTCTTAGCGCTCTGAAAAATACTGCAAGACTGTAAAAGTATCGCTGGAAACTGTAAATATCAAGAGATAATTATCGGTAAAACTCAATCCGATGAATTAGAGCGGGAATGCAACGCCGGTAGTTGAATGACAGTCGTAGCCGTTGGGATTCTTAGCCAAGTATCGCTGGTGATATTCCTCAGCCAGAAAGTAGGTCATCCCTTGTGCGCTTTTGATTTCGCTGACGATCTCACCAATTCCGGCGGCTGCCAGCGCGCTCTGATATTTCGCTCGCGATGCAGTAACTTTTTCTAGCTGTTCTTGGTTATCGGTATAGATCGCACTTCGATATTGAGTTCCAATATCTCCACCTTGTGCATTAAGTGATGTTGGATCGTGCATCTCCCAAAATTCCTGCAGCAATCGATCATAAGTAATCACACTGGGATCAAAGGTGACAGAGACCATTTCAGCATGACCTGTTTTTCCGCTACAGACTTCTTCGTAGGTAGGGCTACCGCTGGCGCCACCCATATAACCGACAGAGGTCACAGTGACCCCTGGCAGAGACCAGAATCGACGTTCTGCTCCCCAGAAGCAGCCAGTAGCAAAGTATGCGTTCTCAAGTGAAGTGCTCATGCGCTTATCTTTACATGAAGAGGTTGAACTTTCTTGCCGTAAACTACACAGACCTGCGCCCCCGTAGCTCAGGGGATAGAGCACCGCCCTCCGGAGGCGGGTGCACAGGTTCGATTCCTGTCGGGGGCACCTCACTTGGTGTGTCCGCGCGATTTATATCACGTGTTATCTGGAAATCTTTTACGCTACATCCTTGTTAAAGACAGTGATACGCGAGAGAATTAGATGTCGCCACAAGAGAATCACTCTAGATGGCTTAATTTTAAATTTGGCCTCGATATCCATTGCCAGATTACACCGAAACAGTAGAGGAGATATGTCATGGATTGGCGCCACCAATCAGCTTGCCGTGATGAAGATCCAGAGCTTTTCTTCCCAGTCGGAAATACTGGTCCAGCGATCTCACAAATTGAGGAAGCTAAGAAAGTCTGTAATCGCTGCGTTGTAAAAGAGCCTTGCCTGTCTTGGGCGCTGGAGAGCGGTCAGGATGCTGGAGTATGGGGCGGATTATCTGAGGATGAACGTCGTGCGTTGAAACGTCGTGCAGCACGAAACCGTGCCCGTGCATCTGAGCCACACAACTAGATCGGAAAACTAAGCCGTGCGACAGTGCGGTTGAGTGAAGATTCCAGGACTAGCTCACCTTTCAGTTCGTTCTCTGTCAGGGTGCGAACAATCTGCAGCCCTAAATTTGATGATGTGGCCAGATCAAATCCAGCAGGTAGTCCGACGCCATCATCGATAATCGAAATCTGGGCACTCTTCTCATTTCGTACCAGCAAAATTTCAAGTGAGCTGCCTCCACCTTCAAGGCCATGTTCAAGTGCATTGTGAATTAACTCAGTAACAACTAGCGCCAATGGTGTTGCCACCTCAGGATTAAGCGATCCAATTTTTCCGGTGCGCGTGAGTACAAGTTCATTCATTCGAGAACTAAGGTCAAGCGAGTGGGTTACTAGGCGATCAAGCACATCATCAAAAGCCACCGAGGCATCAGCACCGGTTGATAGCGTTTCATGGACAAGTGCTATCGATGCGATTCTTCGAACCGCTTCATTGAGCGCTGCACTTGCGGCAGGATCATCAATGCGTCGAGCCTGCAACCGTAATAGCGCTGACACTGTCTGTAAATTATTCTTAACACGATGATGAATTTCGCGAATAGTGACATCTTTGGTGACTAGTTCGCGTTCGCGGCGACGCAACTCAGTCACATTTTGTAGCAAAATTAGCGCGCCGATGCGATCTGATCCCTGTACTAATGGCAGAACTAATAACTCAATCGTTCCACCTTTATTCTCAATCTCAACCCGGCGAATGGCACGACCTGAGAGTTGAACTCGTAACGCCTCTTCGTGTGGGTGATTTTGTGGATTAGCGATCTGATTTGCAACCTCAGTAAGTAGTTCGCCTTCGAGAGTTTTATTCCATCCCAGCCGACCAAATGCAGATCTAGCGTTAGGGCTGGCATATGAAATTGCACCAGTGAGATCGATTCTGAGTAATCCATCACCTACACGTGGTGCCGGATCAAAGAATGAATTTGCATTCTCGTATGGAAAAGTTCCTTCGGCCGCCATCCGATATAACTGATGTGCGATTTCGCGATAATTAAGTTCGAGCCGAGATGGCTGACGCATCAATTCAGAATCTCGATGACGTGAAATAACTGCAATTACTTCACCCTCATAAAGAATTGGAGTGGTCTCCTCTTTGATTAAGAGATCACCGATCTTCTCTGGAATTGTGTCGCGAATAATCTCAGCGCTAGAAAGTGCAGCATCAATATGCGGGCGATCACCCCAATTGATTTCATCTCCCAAGATATCGTGGGTAAATACTGTGGCAGCAGTCATGGGACGTATTTGTGCGACCGCAACATATCCAGTTGGCCAACTCTTCATATCTTTACGAAGTGGGACCCACAAAATTAGATCTGCGAAAGAGAGATCAGATAGAAGCTGCCAATCTGCAACAAGTTCTCGTAATCGATAAATCTGAGAAGAAGTCAGTGGACTGCGACCCTGAACGAACTCATCAATCGATGGCATTAAGAACTCCAGCTCGGCAAGAATGAGGGAATTTCTTGGGTTGCAAAATAGGTTAACTCTTCCCCGTCGGCTGAGACCAGGAAAATTGATGCAATCCAATCAAAGAGAATTGGGGATGAGATCAAAATGCTATCTGCGCCGAGTTCTGAGATTTGCGCCCCCGGCACTTCTACTGCGAGTACGAAGGAGCGTTGATTAGAATCTTTGCAGACTTCGAGAGCTTCTTCAGCGGCCAGCATCGAGAGAATAAATTCGATCTCCTCTTCATCACACTCGATCTGGGAGGCTAGAAACTGTGGAGTTGGAGCAAAGAGTGTGGCGATAGATAGGGTCGAGCGTTCAACTAACTCTGTGAGTTCTTGATATGAAACTCCAAGGTATGAACGCATAGCGCTAAGAGTACAAGGTGCTGTGGTGATTTCGAATTTTGGATCTACGTTAAGCGATTAACTCGTTGGCCAACGCTTCGATTGCTCTCCTGAGTGTGCCACGTGGATTTGCAGAGATCAAAATCGTGCCAGTTGTTTGGGCTGCCAGTACGCCTCGAAGATCAATTGGTAGGACTCTTACGGCGTGCGGTCGCAATGGCGTGACTGTAGCTAAGAAATTTTCTTCCTGACTATCGCCCTTCTTGCCACTATGGCGTTGTGTCAATATAAAGGTGAGTCGGGCTCGAAGCGTGGCGTTATTGATAGCAGCGGTTATTTCTCGAAGTCGGAGTGCACTCACTTTCTGTGGTGAGGTTAAGACCCATAAATCATCAATATTTTCTAACGCCCAATTGATGAAAGAACCTCCCCATCTACGATCTGTCAGAACCATCTGGTTGCTCTCCATCACTGCTAGATCTATCAAAATAAAATCAACCTCAGAACTAGCGGTACTAATAATTTGTGGCATCTGTGCAGCATTTTCTTGAGTTAATTCAAAAAGTTCAAGACCTGCCGAAATCTGTTGTGGCTTGTCGCGGTTAACATTTCGCTCACCAAGTTGGGTTGCAATTGCTGGTATTTGGAAGTGAGCATCAATTAATAGGACTCGTTTTTGCAGGGCTGCAATTTCATATGCAAGATTAATTGCTGTTGTTGTCACACCATCACCATGGTTTGCGCCACTAATCCCAATTATTCGGGCACGTCGCTGTTGTGGACTCCGGCTGGAATTTCTCATGAGTGGAGTCCTAGATGGTGACTTCACCAATGAGATTAAGTCACTTGGATCAGTAGGACGAAGATAAATTCCCGTTCGTACTTCGCTATCGCCACTCATTGCAAATCCAAGTGAGCGCTGCGTCAATTGCTCAATCTCTTTTGGTAGATCCTTTTCTAGACCCTGGATATCTGTTGAGTAGATCAGCAGTGATGGAGGTTCAACTTGGCTTCCTAAGAAGATTGAAAGAGATGTGAGATCAATTGCCCGAAAAATTACGCTCCAGCCTTGCGAAAAGAGTGTGCTCGCTACGAAACTCTCAAATTCAGGATCACTAATTGCGGTGACAACATTTAGTTCAGCCATGTGAACCCACGATCACTAACCGGCCGCTCGATGTTCCAGATAAAAGTTTCTTAACCTGCGAATTATCGACTGAAATGGTAATTGCCAGCCCGTTACCAAAATTGGAGTTCTTACGATCAATAGAGCGAAGGAAGACTCCTGAAAGTAAGAGCTCGGGCGTGCTGAGCGAAGTTCGATCGAGTGGCTCAGGTACCCAATACAAGGAAATGAGTTCACCCATTTCGATATCTGCTGGAATATCAGAGGCGGCAATATTGATAGGGACTTGTTCAGAATCAAAGGCAGTTGACTCTTCCGTAATCGAATTAAGTGCAATGAACTCTCCTGTGCCAATGGCCGAGATACTGGTTGACCCAATTGGATTGAGATCTTGTGTGAGATAGAGACCACCATTTTCGGCCAATGTGGCGTTAACAAGAATCAAGTCTTCCGATGTAATTAAGGAACCAATAGATATTGGATGTGCTGCAACCCAATACCCCAATGTCTTATTGGAAAGGGCTGCGAAAGCAAATGAAGAGAGCAGCGCTGCACAGAACAAGGCAAATGCCACGATAACTCTCGGAGATGTAAGCGAGATTGATGATGTATTTTTCTTTGAATTTAGTGACATAAGGGTGGAGCAAACGCCATCTAGCAAGAAGGTTGATGTAGATATCCACAGTCAACCTAAAGGATGAGATTTCACCATCCTCTTGGTTGATTGTTGCTCGGAAAGCATTCGACAGGCTGCGGCTATGACTACTTACTCAGAGAGAAATTTCACCGATTCAGATTTCACGCTCACTTCAAGCACGGGAGATCGCGCGCTTTGGAGTCATCCAATCCTAGATCTCTATCCTCAACTACGGAGCGCTCCGGCGCTGCCGCAATTACCAAAGCAAAAAGCCAAGCTCTATCTAGTTCCATCTCACTTTGGTGAAGAATTCGATGGCGATGATTATCCAGAGCCAACATCTGCAAGTGATCTGCCCGAACTACATGCTTGGACTATGACATTTGTGGTCGCACTTATAGAAATTTGGGCTGGACGTCGACAACCAGCACAATTGATGGGGCGTTGTCATCGAGTGATTTATAACGAGTTAATTCGAAAGACAGGATCACAGAAGAGCGTCGGACGTATCCACTCGATTCATCAAAGTGAACCACTGGATGGAATTTGCGAATCTACGGTAACGCTGCGCTTTGACCAACGGCTACGAGCCTTAGCTATTCGCTTTGAAGGTGTTGATGGCCGATGGCTCTGTACTGAATTAGATCTTTTATGAAGCGCCGTGACAACGTTTGTACTTCTTGCCCGAACCGCATGGACATGGAGCATTGCGAGTCACTTCACTCTTTGTAACGACGCCTGATTCATCAGCTGCCGTATATGTAAGCGCGCTTACTTCGCTAGTTTTATGATCAAGTGCTGGTGCAGAGATTTTTTTACCCGCTTCAACTTCTACCTGAACATTGAAGACTAAGCTGGCAAGTTCTTCTTTGATTGCATCCATCATTGCCGCGAAAAGCTCAAATCCTTCACGTTGATATTCAACTAGTGGATCGCGCTGTGCCATCGCACGAAGGCCAATACCCTCCTGTAAATAATCCATCTCATAGAGATGTTCACGCCATTTACGATCAAGGACTGAGAGTAAAACTTTACGCTCTAGCTCACGCATTATATCTGAGCTAAGTTCGCTTTCACGTTTCTTGTAAGCCTCGGAGGCATCTTCCAGAATTCGAGCGTTTAAGAACTCTGCATCAAGACCCTCGAGTGAACCGGCCTCTTTTATTAAATCTGCGCTAGTGATCGAGACCGGATAGACCGAAGCAAGTGCAGTCCACAACTTCTCCAAGTCCCAATCTTCGTTATAACCTTCAGCGGTCGCTGCAGCGACGTAGGCCTGAAGCGTATCGGCTAAAAATTTGCCCACCTGAGTTGAAATATCTTCACCCTCAAGTACTAAGCGTCGCTCGCTATAGATAACACCGCGTTGACGGTTCATTACATCGTCATATTTAAGAACATTTTTACGGATTTCAAAGTTCTGTGCCTCTACCTGAGTTTGGGCAGAGCGAATCGCATTACTGACCATCTTGGATTCAATTGGTTCGTCATCTGGAAGCCCAGCAGCTGAGAGAAAGCGCTCAACCATTCCAGAATTAAAGCGACGCATCAAATCATCTTGTAGCGAGAGGTAGAAACGAGACTCCCCTGGATCGCCTTGGCGACCTGAGCGACCTCGGAGCTGATTATCAATTCGACGTGATTCATGGCGCTCGGTACCAAGTACATAGAGACCACCGAGACTGACGACGACTTCGTGGTCTTGCGCAACAGCGGCTTTCTGCTTTACAAGTTCGGCAGGCCAGGCTGCTTCATACTCTGTTGCATTATCTACTGGTGAAATTCCACGACGCTGTAACTCAAAATCGGCCATGAACTCTGGGTTTCCACCCAACATAATGTCAGTTCCGCGACCTGCCATATTTGTAGCAACGGTAACCGCTCCGCGAACCCCTGCCCGCGCAATAATCATCGCTTCTCGCTCGTGATGTTTTGCATTAAGAACTTCGTGCGGAATTCCTGATTTCTTTAAGATTGCAGATAGTTCTTCCGATTTTTCAACGCTGACAGTACCTACCAAGATTGGCTGACCTTTGCGATGACGCTCGATAATATCTTGCGCGACTGCATTAAATTTTCCAACTTCTGATTTGTAAACTAAATCGGCTGAATCGATGCGTTGCATCGTACGATTTGTTGGAATTGGCACAACGCCCAACTTGTAAATTTGTTGGAATTCGGCTGCCTCTGTCATAGCGGTACCGGTCATGCCAGAGATTTTCTCGTAGAGACGGAAATAGTTCTGTAGCGTGATCGTTGCAAGAGTCTGATTTTCATCCTGAATCTCAATACGTTCTTTTGCTTCCAGCGCTTGGTGCAAACCATCGCTATAGCGACGTCCTGAGAGCATGCGGCCGGTGTGCTCATCAACGATGAGCAATTCGCCATTCATCACCACATAATCTTTATCGCGCTTAAACAGCTCTTTCGCACGAACTGCATTATTGAGATAACCAATAAGTGTTGTATTAGCCGCTTCGTAAAGATTTTCAATTCCAAGAATCTCTTCGACTCGAGTGACACCAGCTTCAATGACAGCGATAGTCTTTTTCTTTTCATCGATTTCATAGTGAGCATCTCGTTGAAGTTGGCCAACGATCTTGGCAAACTCCACGTACCACTTGGTCGCCTTATCGGCTGGTCCGCTAATAATTAGAGGTGTCCGTGCTTCATCAATCAGGATCGAGTCCACTTCATCGACGACTGCAAAGAAGTGTTCGCGTTGAACGCAATCGTCGAGCGTCCATGCCATATTGTCACGAAGGTAATCAAAACCGAATTCATTATTTGTTCCATATGTAATGTCGCAGTTATAGGCTGCGCGACGTTCGACCGGGGACATGCTGTTAATAATTACACCAACAGTCAGTCCGAGGAATCGATGTATACGACCCATCCATTCGCTATCGCGCTCTGCTAAATAATCATTTGTGGTAACAACGTGTACGCCTTTACCAGCGAGTGCGTTGAGATATGAAGGAAGAGTTGCAACTAGAGTTTTTCCTTCACCAGTGCGCATTTCAGAAATATTTCCTAAATGCATTGCCGCCCCACCCATAAGTTGAACATCGTAATGACGCTGTCCGAGTGTGCGCATCGCAGCTTCGCGAACTACTGCAAATGTTTCTGGCAAAAGGTCATCGAGATCTTCACCTTGGGTAAGACGTGTTCTAAATTCAACCGTCTTGGCACGTAGCGCATCATCTGAAAGTGGTGAGATTGAAGGTTCAAAGGTATTTACTTCATCGGCAATTTTTGTAAGCTGACGAAGAATTTTTCCCTCGCCCGCGCGCATAAGTCGATCAAGAATTGATGACATTTATAAACCCTTCGTAACTCAGACCAGAAATCTTGACTAGGCCTGGGGCCTCAATCACTGGTCATATCGTAGAGGTTTTGCCACGCAGGCAGTAACAGCGCCAATCACCTGATATCCCCCCTCAGATAACGCTCTCGCCGCCTCGCGCAGGGTTGCCCCCGTTGTGACCAAATCATCAACAATAATGACGGGAATTTTCATACCCCTGGCGCTGTTCGCACAGATAAGTGAGTCTTGCAGATTAGCCTCCCGCATTGCTGCAGTCAGAGTCGACTGATCTTTCACCCGACGCAGATGTCTCAACTCAGTGCGAATTGAAACTCGCGGTGATTGTGACAAAGAGAGTGTCTGATCAAGAATAAAGTCCCGTCCTCTCTTTCGTACCGCAGATTTCCTAGATGGAATAGGAACAAGATCTGCAATTCCCACTTCACTATAAAGATAGGACAGACTATGGGCGAGTGCCTGCGCGATAAGTTCATCTGCGTCTTTAAGAGCATCTTCTTTTGCACCCAATAAAACTCGTCGTGCGACTTGTGAGTATTGAACGGATGAATACACTTGAAAAGAATTTGAATCAGAGCGTAAAGCTGTTCGATAAATATGTGGGTGCCAAGAAACTCGGCAGAGTGAACAAATTCGAATACCCAAATTTAAACAGCCTAGACATCGGGATGGGAAAATCAGGTCACTCAGCGATGCAAGGGCTTTCACATCGGGTGAGTATTCCGATTATATTTTTTCTCTCGTTATCTCACTGCACTTATGTGGATTAACTGGCAGTGGTCGACCTGCTATTTCGTTGCCAGCAATCCGTGGCAGCGTGAGTACGAAATTCGCTCCATCACCCGGCGCGCCCCAGGCATCCAACTCTCCATTGTGAAGTCGGACATCTTCCAGCGCAATCGATAATCCAAGACCAGTCCCTCCTCGTGTACGAGCACGGGATGGATCAGCGCGCCAAAAACGATCAAATACTCGCGTGAGGGATTCGGCTTCCATGCCAACTCCATGATCTCGAACGCTGACGGCAACTTCGGTTCGAGTTTCAACGCATTCTATTTCGATCACTTTGCCATCGGAGTAGTCGAGTGCATTGGCGAGTAAATTACGGACAATTCGTTCAACACGTCGGAAGTCTGCTCGAATATGTACTGGGCTATCAGGGGCAAGTAATTTGATCTGAGAATCTGCCGACTCTAAAACAACACCAAAGTCTGCGACACATCTGCGGATGAGCGCTACGAACTCAAAGTCAGTTGGTTCAAGGACTGCAACCTCGGCATCAAACCTGCTCACCTCAAGGAGCTCTTGAAGTAGCTTTTCGAATCTATCGATCTGAGCAATTAACAGCTCTGCACTTCGGGCGATTATCGGATCAAAATCTGCACGTTGTGAATAAATCACATCTGATGCCATACGCAGCGTGGTCAGCGGAGTTCTTAATTCGTGAGAGACATCAGAGACGAAGCGCTGTTGCACTTTCGAAAGATTTTCAAGTCTTCCAATCTGCGCTTCAATCGAGTGCGCCATTTCATTGAAGGCTGTACCCAGAGTTGAAATTTCATCGTTGCCGACCACTTTGAGTCGCTGACTAAAGTCACCCATTGTAAATTGAGTTGCAACGCGCGCTGCATCACGAACCGGTCGAACGACCTGTCTAACCACTAGCCAGGTAATTAGTGCGATCAAGAATAACAACACAAGTCCGGTGAAATATAGTGAATTTTGTACCAGCTCGAGTGTCGCACCTTGATTACTTAATGTGTAGACAAGAAACATGTCATATTTTCCGGAAGCTGGAATTGTTACGCGCTGACCAACATAGAGAGCTTCTATCTCGGTACCGTCTCGATATGTTAAAGGGGCAAAATCGTAGGAGAGATCGGTAGATTGAGTGAGATTTGTCCGTAATCGCGTTGGAATTGTGTCTGAGAGCAGATCATTTGATGCAAAGGTGTAATTCGGTTGATTGATCTCTTGCCCGGCCTCACCGTTATTTAACACTTTCACGAGTATCAACTCACGAATATTCTCGGTTACACCAACTGTAATTGATGTGGTGATAACGTCGTTAACAACTTTCTTTACCTCTTCTTGTGAGGCACCATCAATTAGCAGAAATTGATAGCGTGCTTCATAAAATGATAATCGAGCATCTGAGAGTGATGATTCTAGATTAACTTTTTTAATTCCATCAGAGAGTTGGCTATAGAGCGCTGACCCGGTCAACCACACCACAACGAGCGAGAGGGCAACAGTCGAGAGAATTACCTTTGTTGCCAGCGATCTTGCCAGTGACTTACTCTGCCAATTCATTAGGCAGTCCCCACTACTCCGGCCTTATATCCAACGCCTCGAACGGTCATCACAATTGATGGGTTCTCAGCATCATGTTCAATCTTTGATCGCAAGCGCTGTACATGGACATTTACAAGGCGAGTATCGGTTGTGTGGCGATATCCCCACACTTCACTTAGGAGAGCATCGCGAGTAAAGACGCGACCTGGCTCTTTTGCAAGCGCAACGAGAAGGTCAAATTCCAAACGAGTGAGAGAGATGACTTTGGCACCTCGACGAATTTCATGTGCAGTGACATCTATAACTAGATCACCGATGCTCAGCGTTCCTTTTACATCTGCATTGGTGCGACGAAGACGAGTACGAATTCGCGCTATCAGTTCTGAAGGGTGTTTAAAGGGCTTAACCATATAATCATCTGCGCCAGCTTCAAGCCCTGCAACAATATCTTGAATATCCCCTTTGGCGCTTAACATCACGATTGGCACCATAGATTCGGCGCGAATCAACTTGCAAACTTCTACTCCATCTAACCCCGGCAACATCACATCGAGGAGAACGAGATCTGGTGGATTACTCCGAAAAATATCCATGACCTCGTCTCCACGACTGACTAGATCTACGTCGATGCCGGCACCGGTTAAAACAATGCCGAGCATCTCCGCAAGATCCTGGTCGTCATCGACGACCATGACTAAGGTCATTAGCTACCGTGCTCCCAAGAGTTCAAGTACATATCTTGAGCTGGTGTGAGTACATCGATGCGACCACCCATTGAAATGAGCTTGAGTGATGCAACTTCCTTATCAATGTATTCCGGAACCATGTGAACTCCTGCTTCGAGATTCTTCGCCTCTTTGACAAGGTATTCAGCGGTGAGTGCTTGGTCTGAGAAAGACATATCCATTACTGATGCTGGGTGACCCTCGGCTGCACCAAGGTTTACCAGGCGGCCTTCTGCAAGGAGAAGAAGGCGGCGACCGTCATTGAGTACGTACTCATCTGTCTGGTGGCGCATCTTTGAATTCTTCTTCTTTGAGTTCTGCTCAAGCCAGGCAACGTCAATTTCGATATCAAAGTGCCCTGCATTGGCCAGCATCGCGCCATCCTTCATCGCTGCAAAGTGCTCATCACGAAGTACGTCGCGATTTCCGGTGACAGTGATGAAGACATCACCAATCTTTGCCGCATCTAGCATCGGCATAACGCGGAAGCCTTGCATCATTGCATCAAGTGCTTTGGTTGGGTCAATCTCTGTCACAACAACATCAGCGCCCATTCCCTTTGCGCGCTCTGCAACTCCCTTACCGCAATATCCAAATCCTGCAACAACGACGACTCGACCAGCGAGCAAGAAGTTAGTGGCACGGAAAACTGCATCAAGTGTTGACTGACCTGTTCCGTAACGGTTATCAAACATATGCTTTGTGTCAGTGTCGTTGACAGCGATCATTGGGAATGTGAGAGCGCCATCTTTTGACATCTGGTTAAGGCGGATAACGCCTGTTGTTGTCTCTTCGCAACCACCAGTAATTGTTGGTAGTAGCTCACGACGAGTTGTGTGAAGTGTGTTGACGAGGTCGCAACCATCATCAAACACTTGGTGTGGCTCAATATCCAGGGCGGCATTGATATGTGAGTAGTAACCATCGCGATCAACAGAATTGCGCGCGAAGACAGAAATTCCATATTCATGAACCAGCGCTGCTGCTGTGTCATCCTGTGTTGAGAGTGGATTAGATGCACAAAGTGCAACATCGGCTCCACCAGCTTTGAGGACGCGCATCAAGTTCGCTGTTTCAGGTGTCACGTGCATACATGCTGAAATTCGCACACCAGTAAATGGCTGTGATTTTTCAAAGCGTTCACGAATCTGTGCGAGTACAGGCATATTGCGTTCTGCCCATTCAATTTTCTTCTTACCCTCTGCAGCAAGTGATGCGTCAGCGATGTCATGCTTCGGTGTTGTATTTTGAGTCGTTGTCATAAAATGTCTCCATTACACGGTAGGTGATTTAATGCTTACCTAAGGCGTAGGGCTCTACTTACTAGGCTGCTGTAGGAGAAGATTACTGCGTCTTGCTCAAAAGAGTGAAGTCAAGACTCGCCTCAACACGGGCAAATCCTCGTATTCCAACACGGGATCAGCGTGATCAATCATTTGCCGATGAGTGCCAAGACTTCCTTCGTTAATTTCTCCATGAGTAGTTGAGAGTTAGCCTCAACGTTAAGTCGCAAAAGTGGCTCGGTATTGGAAGCTCGAACGTTAAACCACCAATCTGCGCCTTCGATTGTGAGGCCATCTAAGTGATCGACTGAAATCCCGTTCATCGCTGCGTAATGAGATTCAAGTTGCTCAATTGTTTCTTGCGCATTTGAGACTACTGAATTTATTTCACCACTCGATGAGTATCGGTTGTACGGTGCTAATAATTGGCTTAAGGTTCCGGATGACTCACTGAGTGCAGCCAGTGCATGAAGGGCTGCAAGCATTCCTGAATCGGCTTTCCAGAAATCTCTAAAATAGAAATGTCCGGAGTGTTCTCCCCCGAAAATTGCGCCTGTCTCTGCCATTAATTTCTTGATGTACGAGTGGCCGACACGAGAGCGGAGAGCAATTCCGCCTTTCTCTTCGACAAGTTCTTTTACAGTGTGGGATGAGATCAAATTGTAAATAATTGTGGAGCCAGGATCAGTAGCTAGCGCTCGATCGGCAATTAGGGCTGTGAGCGCTGAAGGATTTACCGAGTTTCCCTTTTCGTCGACTAAGAAACATCGATCTGCATCACCATCAAATGCCAACCCAATATCTGCCTTATTTTTCTTTACCGCTTTAGCCAAGTCGACTAAGTTTTTCGGATCTATCGGATTTGCCTCGTGATTAGGGAAAGTACCATCGAGTTCAAAGTACAGCTCAATTACTTCAAAAGGTAAGCGCGCAAATACAGCTGGTGCTGTGTGACCCGCCATTCCATTTCCGGCATCGATCACAACTTTAAGTTTTCTCGAGTGCGTCAGATCCACCAAGTGCAGCAGATGGTCAACATATTCATTGAGCATTGGTTGCACCTTCTCAACCCCAACGCTTCGTAATTCAATTGGCGAACCATCTGTAACAAATTTTTCAATTATGAGTAAGCCCGACTCTTTTCCAATTGGGCGAGCACCACTGAGGCATAATTTAATCCCGTTGTACTCAGCCGGATTGTGGCTGGCGGTAAACATTGCGCCGGGCATATTGAGTTTTCCAGATGCAAAATAGAGCATGTCCGTTGATGCTAATCCAATTCGGATGACATCTAGGCTCTGCGAAGTAATTCCAGCCGAGAATGCATCAGCAAACTCACTCGAGGATGGGCGCATATCCTCACCAATGACAACTGTGCCTGGTTCGCGCTGTTGTTGTAAGAAATGTGCTAATGCTACGCCGGTTGCAAAACAAAATTCAGAATCTATTTCGGTTCCAACAAGTCCGCGTATGTCATAAGCCTTAAAAATTGACATTAGATCTCCGTAGTAGTGCTGCTAATTTGGAATTGCACGTAGATGTCCACGGCGAACGCCGATGTGAGTTGAAGCAGCGGTGCGTGATGTGAGATCTGAATCTGTAACTGGAATTGATGCACCCGCTTCACGCACTGCATCTGCAATTGCCATCAAATCATCTTCACTCGGACCAGCACCATTTTCTGAAATTACCTCTTTTATAACGCTCCAACCATTTGGAACGGTCATTTTTCGCGCATGAGATTCGCAGAGGTCATATGCGTGTGGTTCGGCAAAAGTTGCTAGTGGCCCAAGGACAGCGGTGGAATCAGCATAGATATAGGTAAGGGTCATTGTTGCCAGCGAGCGACATGTCGCACGCGAGCACCCTCTACCTGAACGAACCACTGAATTCATATCTCAAGATTAGTGGTCAGTGGGGTTGCTATGGATTTAAGACACGAATGTTTGCAGTAGGTAGTAAGGCGCGAGTGAGAGTGCTTCCTGGAGTCAGTGGGAAGAAGCCATAACCACTTTGTGTTGAAACCAAAGCACCGCCATATGTAGCTTCACTTACTTTATTAAAGATGACGCTACGCACATTGGCCGGCACTTGGAAGGTGGATATTCCTTCACCGCGGATTGTAAAATCTTTAGATTTCTTATTGGTATAGACGACTGTTAAAGCTATAGCGATGTTATCGCCCGAGAAGACAAATTCTGGAGCAAGCCCTGAGACGGCCAGTGAGTATTCGACCATAGGCAGCACAGATGTACTCCAAAGGAAATCTGACTTTTCTTGTGCAAAGGTGGCCGAATAAGTGGATGCGAGTATTGGACGATCTGCGGTAATTTTCAGCGCGAACTTACTCGGAACCAGTTTTGGATTGAGTGCGATTTGGGTGACAACTCCTGCCTTGATAACTCTGCTATCAAGGCCAACTGGAATAAAGCGGCCTTTCGTGGAAATTAACTCAACTGAGATCTGAGCATCAATATCTCCCGGAGCCAGAATTCGCAATGTATGTCCAAGTGGTTTTCCAGATCTATTCAGCTGTGGAATTGCCGGGATTACCAAGGTTTTATATGGTTGATCGACAAAGTTAACAATATCGCCGCCAAGTGCCCGAAGGCCTCGACCTCTTTCGTCGATCATAAATGCATTCACGCGACCTGAACGAGGTGAGACATGAATTGCTAATTGAGCCGATCCTGGGTCGAGTGCATCGAGTCTAATATTTGTGGAGGAGTTCGCCTTCAACGTCAAAACTTTGTCAGGTCGAGCACCATCTTGACTCCAAATTTTAAGGTCAACGATTGCTTCGCTGAGACCACTATTGACTACGACGAGTCGCCCTCTGCTGGTTACATCAGCTGCGCCACCGATAAACCATTGCGAAGTTTGTGGAGAGCTACAAATAGTCGCACCACCCCACGTCCCACTCTTTGTCTGCCAAACCGGTGCTGTCATATTTTTGGCATCAACAATTAGTGGTGTCCCACCTTTGATCAGCCGCAATGTGCGTGCTGGCTTAAATACGATTGATTTCTGAGCAAGTTCCCGAATACCTGTTTGAGTCGACGGTAACGAAATCGCTCTACTCTCTCCTAAAAATGTATCTGGGCAAAGTACTGGTGGATAACTCTCTGAAAAGCCCTGTCTGGTGGAGGATCCACCGACGAGATTGCCAAAGAGAAGCGTTGCTGCAACTACGCTAGCAATAACTATCTGTCGTTGAAATCTCATGCGAGTTCCTTCTCAGAAATTTCACTCTTTCGACGCCCAGATGGAAGCGCAAAGAGTGTAAAGGTGAGCAGTGCAATGAAGTTCAGTGAAATCCACCCACGTCGAATTGAACCGTCATAGAGCAAAATCACCGGATTTGCAGTCGTCACGGCAAATTGCGGAAGTGTTAGTTCGCTTTTAATTCTTACGAGTCGCGTACCATTTTGCAGAAGTTGCCAGGAACGACTGTAGCTTTCGGTGAGAGTGATGACTCCCGGATACGGCAATGAATATTCATTAGCCTTTGATGTTGGAATTAACTGGGCAGACTTTCCAGAAATATCTGTAATAATCAAATTGCCTGTAGCTCCGACTACTTTCCACACTGTTCCAGCGCTAGTCGCCGAAGCGCGAGCAAAGCCACCTAAACCATCAATGGTTTGAATTAAAGAACCTTGAGTTGGTGCTTTCAAGAAAATATAACTGATACCAAAAGAAGCTAACGTTTTACTACTTGTAATTCCACTGCCATCGACAAGGCCGGTAACCGCTAACGCAATGTCTCCCACTACATCCCCTGCCACATCCGCATCGCCAAGGGAGAGATCTCCTCCGCGAGCGATGTAATAATTAAGCGAAGAGGCGGTTGCGCTAACCCTCTCTCGTAATACGAGAACTTTTGAATCACTTTCAATTGCCAGAAATGGTGGCAGAACTTCTCCACGAGCCGATTGCAATGGCGCCGAAGGTGCCTGGCTCACAATCCATGCTGTCGATGCACCGCCGTAAAGCGCACAGGCAATTACAAGTGCTGCCGAAGTAAAGTGGCGATAATTGAGGTGAGTATTTCGTAAACTCTCACGTACTCGATCGAGCACAATTACTGCTGACAATGTTGCCGCAAGCGTTGCAATTGCGAGGAAAATTCCAGGATAAATAATGCTCGGTGTATTGGTTCCCCTACCGGTCGTTGCAAAATTTGCAGTCAGCGATGCGACCAGCAGAAAAACGCCACCGGTAGCAGCTATGTTGCGAGCCTTCGTTGTTGAGAATGCAGCGACTAACAGAATCAGTGAGATGGGGCTAACCAACCACCATGGCAGTGATCCAACTCCCCCTGGATTTGCAAGAAGGGCAAGATTTGATCCGCCGCCACCGGAGAGTAGACCGAGATCTAGAAGGATATTTGAAGGGTTTGTTACTTCCTCCAAGCTCCACGGAATCGTGATTGCAAGTGGTGAAAGCAGAAGTGTAAATCTTCGAAATAAACGTTTCTTAAAGCGCGCTGTATCCGAATCAGTCCGAAATTCAAAATAGTCACTTGCAATCGCCGCAATCGTAAGTCCTATTAAGGCAAGGAAAATCTGTGGTGCAAATACAAAGAGCAACGCTAAAAAGAGTGAGATAGCAGCAATTTTTCGGATTGTGAAACTTTCGATCTGCCTCCAATCGAGTGTGAGATGGAGTAGAAATGGGAGAAAAATTAGTGTGACAAGGACTCCGAGGCGACCGGTATTAATGGCTGAGATTGCAATTGGGGAAAGTGAATAAAGCAACGCCGCGCTGGAGGTAAGGAATCGATTTTCGCTATATTTCTTAAGCACTAGATGCGAGGAAGTAAAAATTAAAAGTGGAGCAACAATAAAGAAGAGAGAAATTGTGATTGCAACATTTCCAAAGAAGAGTATGGATGTAATTGCAATAATTGGTGCCCATAACGGCGCCGCGCTCTTACTTCCAAGTCCAACTTCGTGCCATGGTTGAAAATAAAATTGCCAGAGGTCACTCGCACCAGATGGTGATGGCGCCAAAGTAGCACCAGAGACTGCGCCAAATCGATTTCTTGACCACAGAATCGTCAGGATCGTGAGAAAAATAAATGAGATAACGAATGGTCGCTTAAAGATTGAAATCCAATTACGAGTCGCAACTGGTGTCAGTAAATCCTCATTCTCGAAATCTGCCTCTGTGAGTGGTTCGGCTGGCATCTCTGGCGCGGTAACGTTTTCGCGTGGCTTCAAAATAAAATCTCGTAGCGCTGCAGTTGAGTTCGCAATTGCTAATCGAAATTGTTTTGCACGAGATGGAATAAAGGCACTCACAACCCGCGATGAGACTAAGCGAGTTGCTTTGCGAACTTTTCTTCCACGCACAATTTCGCCGGGTTTAACTAATAGAGATCCAATCGCCAATAACTCATCACTTGCATACCCAGGCAATTTCGCGAAGAGAAATCCAATTGAACGAAGTAACGCCGAGCCAAAGAGCTGAATTGAAAGCAGTGGAAGTAACCACCAAGTGGCATTTACCAAAAGTACGTAGGCAGCATTTTGGCGGTCAAGCAAAAGTGGGCGGTGCAAAAGTGCGCCTTTAACATCAACTTCACGACGCTCACTTGCCGACGCTTCGGCGTGATAGGCAATTGCATCGGTCACAATAATTACGCCATGTCCAGCGGCATGAACTCGCCAACCGAAGTCAACGTCGTCACGAAAGAGTTCAAGATTTTGATCAAAGCCGCCAAGTTCTTCAAAGACATCACGTCGAATCAGTGCGCCGGCGGTGCTTACTGCCAAGACATCATGAGTTCCATCATGTTGACCTTGGTCGTATTCAGATTCTTCAAGTCCAGTCCAGCGCGCACCGTTGGTTGCAATGCTCACGCCAATTTCAAGTAGGTGGGTGCGATCATGCCAACTCAAAAGTTTTGGTCCCGCCATCACAATATTTGGTCGTTGCTCTGTTGCATTGAGTAGCGACTCCAGTGCATGAGGTGCTGGTGCACAATCATCGTGCAAGATCCAAAGCCACTCTTGGGTCGATGCTGGTGCAAGTTTTTCAACAGCTGATGCAACAGCGCTTCCAAAACCAGTATCACGCGCCATTGCCACTATTGGAATGCGAGCGCCCTTAAGAAGAGCTGCCGAATTATCTTGTGAACCTGTATCTACTGCCACTAGGTAATCAATGGCGCGAGTCTGTGATGCTAGAGATGCCACAACCTCGGGTAACCAGGTTGCACCATCGTGTACAACGAGGATCGCGCTGACGCGCTGCAACGACATTGGTTAAGCTGGGCGACGCTTCAAACGACGACGTTCGCGTTCGGAGAGTCCGCCCCAAATTCCAAAGCGCTCGTCATGGGCGAGTGCATATTCCAAGCACTCTTGGCGAACATCACAGGAAAGGCAGACGCGCTTTGCTTCGCGAGTAGAGCCACCCTTTTCTGGAAAGAAAGCTTCTGGGTCAGTTTGAGCACAGAGTGCGCGCTCCTGCCAGGAAAGTTCCATATTCTCGCCATTGGCGAGTTGAATCGTTGGTCCAGCAGTGGGGGCTGATGGCTTGCCAGTAGATGATGCATCTAGGCGGATTGGCATACGCGAATCTCCTCAAGACATTTGGGTCCGGTGACGGACTTGCTTAAGGAGAATTACACGCGTGTAATCCCTTTCTGTCAACTCCCAGCGTCAGGTTCAGGGTGATTTAAAAAGAAATTGGCAGGTTTTCACTCTCAGAGATATAGCGATTCTCAAATTCTTCACCATCTAAAATCTGCGCGCCAGGAGCGATAAAGCAGTGTGAAATCTGCGCTTTCGCCCCGATCGTTGCGCCAGCGGCGATGATGCAATCTTCAATGATGGCCCCAGCCAAGACGCTCACGCCAGCGCCAAGTGTTGAGCCACCACTAATTACAGCGCTCTGATCAACGCAGGCAGAGGGTGCAATCAGTGATTGTGCGCCAACGTAATCCCGTGAGCCTTTAAAGAGTGCGCGCGGATTTCCGATATCAAGCCAATATGCATCTTCCTGATACCCATAAACACTCTTTGATTGCGCAATCAATTCCGGGAAGGTTTCCCGCTCAACAGATAGCACCACGCCTTTGGGCATGCTCTTAATAATTGATGAATTAAAAACATAGCACCCGGCATTAATCCATCGGGTGATTGGATTTTCCATCTTTTCCAGAAATGCGCTAACCCGACCATCTGCATCGGTGGGTACACATCCGAATGCTCGGGCATCTTCAACTTCAATCAGGTGCAAGGTGACATCAGCCCCATGTGCTTCATGGAAATCTATCTGCGCTCGCAAGTTATGTTTACTTAGCACGTCACCATTAAAAATAACTACCGATTCATCGGGTCCAAGATCTGTCAACGCTGATGCCGCATAAGCAATTGCGCCACCGGTACCCAGCGGGCTCTCTTCAACTGCATATCGAAGATCCATCCCCCACTTGCTACCATCACCAAAATAGGGGATAAAAACTTCAGATAGGTAAGAAGTTGCAAGTACCAAAGTCGTAACGCCAGCTGCTTTGGCAGCAAGAATTTGATGTTCGGTTACTGGCAATCCTGCAATGGGCAGCATTGGCTTTGGAATCTCAGAGGTAATTGGTGCAAGCCGAGTGCCTCTTCCGCCAACCAACAAGATCCCGACTGTCATTACTTATCCAGTGCTTTCGAAATTCGAGCAGTGGCATCGGCGATCGCGAGATCGGTGGCAGTCATTGCGATTCGAATATGGTGTGAACCATCAGGGCCATAAAAAGTCCCTGGTGTCACAAGAATCCCTAATCCGGCAAACCAATCCACGGTTGTCCATGCGTCTTCATTGCGAGTGCACCATAAATAAAGCCCAGCAACACTTTCATCAATGCGAAAGCCCGCTGCTTCTAAGACTGGTCGCAAAGTTGCACGTCGCTTGTTATATCGATCTCGCTGCTCGCTCACATGATCACTATCTGCAAGTGCCACTGTCATAGCTTGTTGAACTGGCAGTGGCACCATCATTCCGCCATGTTTCCTGATTTCTCGAATCGTGCCGATCAGCGCCGAATCACCAACTAGAAATGCGGCGCGGTAGCCAGCCATTGACGAGCGCTTGGAGAGTGAGAGCACAGCAAGAATATTTTTATTATCGCCATCGGTGTAGTTAAAGATAGATGTCGGAGTAGTGCCGTCGCCAAATTCTAAATAACACTCATCCGAGATCACTACCGAGCCTTCTCGTCGAGACCATGCAATCACTTCGCGCAGCTCTGATTCGGTGTGGACTCTGCCAGTTGGGTTTGCTGGTGAATTTACCCAAGCAAGATCTGCCGCCGGCCAATTCGCCGCGTCTATATCAACTGCCAACTCCTTACTATTTCCAAGAAGAGCCCCAACCAAATACGTTGGGTAAGCGATTTTTGGATAGAGTACAAATTGTGACTCTAGAAAAGTTGGCAGCCACGCCACTAATTCTTTGGAACCAATAAGTGGCAACACATCAAAGTCCCCAGTGATGCCTAAATTTTTAATTGCCCACGTGCGAATTGCTGCTTGAAGTTGTGGAGTACCAGCAGTTGTCGGGTACCCAGGAGAATTTGCGTTTTCAATTAACGCCCTTTGAATAAATTCAGGGGTTGGATCAACCGGTGTTCCTTGTGAGAGATCAATTGCCCCTCCTGGATGTTGACGTGCCTTCACTCCAAATGGAGCAAGTGCATCCCAGGGGAAATCAGGAAGTTTTTTTCTCAATGGAAAGCAGATCGACATGGTCGTGGTTGGTTAGGCCGACCTTGGCTGCTCCACCTGGAGAACCAATTTCCACAAAGAATTCGGTATTGATTTTTGGAAATTCTTTCCACTCGCCAGGAACGTCGTCTTCGTAATAAATTGCTTCAACTGGACAGACTGGCTCACACGCGCCGCAGTCAACGCACTCGTCAGGTTGGATGTAAAGCATACGATTGCCTTCATAGATGCAGTCGACCGGGCATTCTTCGATACAAGACTTATCCTTCACATCAACGCAAGGCTGAGCAATCACATATGTCACGGGGTACCTCCAGATGGCGCCGTTTGAGTAGATGGCCATTCTAACCGTGCAGCATCAACTTCGCACGATTAATGTGGGCACATGAGTCGCGCAAAGGCAGTTCTTGATCCAAGCCTCTTGGGGATGCGGCTCACAATTCGACTCAATGATCCAGATGGTGGATATCGTGATCTCGTTGGGATTCTCGAGAATATGACATCAATCCGAAAACGAGACGGCGATCTAGTGAGCTTTAATCCAGACGACATCGCCATTGTTCATGAGATTAAGGTCGCTGTATCTCGGGCCGGTAGCGGTGCACCACTTTCGTTGCGTATTGCAGAACTTGAAAATCTATCAACCGTGACATGGCCGCCCCGAAAATCCGAGATGTTCGGTAACTGGCAGGTGCGCGTTTCAGAAGGATCAACTTTCCGAGCAAATTCAGTATTGCCACTTGGAACACCACCTTATGGTGAGCCTGGAGTCGATCTCGAGAGTGCGTTGCAACACATTGGCGAGATTTATGCCGCAGCCAATCTCCCAACCGTGGTGCATCTGCCGCTACCGATGTATCAAGATTTCAACGACTATCTCATCGATGCGGGTTGGCAGATCAAAGTTGATGCGCAATTTTTAGTTCAAGATTTGAATGAGAGTCCAATCCTGACAGAGATTGAAAAGCAAAACGATCTTGAAATCACCATTGAAAGTGAAGCAACCGATGAATTTCTGGCGCTACACGGAGATCAAATTTTGAAACCGATTATGAATTCATACCCGGCTAACTATGTTGCGCTAAAAATTGGTGACGAATATGTTGCCACCGCCCGAGTAGCAATCCTTGATCACTGGTCGATTGTTACTCGACTTTATATAAGTCAGAGCCATCGACGGCGAGGGTTCGCCGAACTCCTAATGAATGCGCTGATGGAAATTGCTCGCCAGGCGGGGGCGACTAAGGTGGGTTTGCAAGTTGATTTGGCTAACCCAGGGGCACTTGCGCTCTATCAAAAGCTTGGCTTCAGATACCATCACAACTATCAATTTTTACAGAAAGAGAAAGAAGGCGAGGGATCATGCTAAAAATCTATGAAACTCGCTCTCGCGAAGTGCAAGAAGTGGTTGGCCACAATGGAGAGCTATCGATTTATTGCTGTGGGCCTACCGTTTATCGCGATGCACACATCGGAAATTTGCGAACATTTCTCTTGGCAGATCTCATCGCACGCGCTGCCACAGTTTCGGGATTGAAAGTGACTATGGTGCAAAACATCACCGATGTCGGACATATGGCTAATGATCTAGATGATAGTGACTCCGAGGATAAAATCCTCTCTCAATCAAAAGCTGAGAAAATAGATCCATTTGAAATTGCCCGTAAATATGAAGCACGATTTCATCACGATCTAAAAGAACTTAATATTCATCCAGCTTCGGCTTATCCGCGTGCCAGCGAAAGTATTGATTTAATGATCGATACCATCCAAAAACTTATTGAAAACAAGCACGCCTACGTTGGTACTGATGGAAATGTTTATTTCGATGCTCAATCATTTCCGAGTTACGGCGCAATCAGTGGCAACCGACTAGATGCGCTTAAACCTGGGTATCGACATGATGAGAATGAAGATAGTGGAAAGAAATTTCATGCTGATTGGGCGCTCTGGAAAGTCGCCAAGGATCGCACTCAAATGGTCTGGCAAACACCGTGGGGCAGTGGTTTTCCAGGGTGGCATATTGAATGTACTGCGATGTCGATTAAATTCTTGGGTGAAAAGATAGATTTACATGTAGGTGGAATCGATCTGCGCTTTCCGCACCACGAAAATGAACGAGCACAATCTAATTCTCTGACCAGCACCGAAGTTGTCACACATTGGATTCATGGCGAACATCTCTTATTCGAAGGTCGAAAAATGTCGAAGAGTGCCGGCAATGTCGTACTCCTAAAAGATATCGTTGAACGGGGAATTGACCCGCTAGCAGCACGCTTTGCTCTCCTTGAAAATCGATACCGATCTCAGATGGATCTCTCATGGGATTCACTCTTTGCCTCTCATGAGACCTTAAAGCGATGGAGAAAGTTACTTTCTGCTGGCGGGGACTCGAATTTACTTGAGGTCGATAGTGAGTTTATCGAGGCTATCCATAAGGATTTAGATACTCCTCGCGCCTTGCAACGGCTGCGCGTGATTGAGAAAGATAGTGAAATTTCGCTCGAAGGTAAGCGCGCAATATTTATCTATGCCGATCAGATTCTTGGCTTGGATTTAACGCGAGTAGAAGTAGCTGTAGAACTCACATCAGAGCAACAAGATTTACTAGAAAAACGTGCAACTGCAAGAGCTGATAAAAATTATGGCGAGAGTGATCGCTTGCGTGATCTACTACAGGCATCTGGGCTCACTGTGAAAGATGGCGCAACTGGCCAGACTTGGTAGTCCAGATTTGGTAACTAAGACTTACTGCCCACCGGTAAGAAGATTGAAATCAACACCACCGCCGATGTTGCATAGAGAAAAGTAAATCCAGCGCGGTCACCCTGAATGAGTAGCTCTCCCCCGGGCCCAAACTTTGAGGCTTGATTTACGACAAGTGCCCAACTAATCAGTGCAACAAGACGCATGCGACGTTTTCCAAAGTGCCTGCCGAGTGCCCAAAAAGTTGTTGCGGTTCCGATTAAACCAACGATTAGCCCCATGGGTGGAAATGAAAGATGCAGAAATACTCCGGCAACGGCGGTAACTGCACCGACAAAGATGGAGAAGAGATAACGCATTAAAACTCAATACCTGCAAAGAGATCACTCTCTCGCCCTTTATCGTCGAGCGGAGCCTGGCGTTCGCCTTCAACTAATGTGTAGTACTCATTCCCCCACACCTGGAGTCCGACATTGTTGGAGAGTGCGAAAAATGGTCCATCTACTGAAATTTGAGTTTCATGCGCTTTCATCGCAGCCATCTTCGGATCTACAAAGGCGTGGCCATCAATACGCGTTGTGACAAATTCGTCATCTTTTGCAAAAGGGAGATCATCAGCGCTTTCTGCACCAAAGAAATCAGAGCCAATCTCGCGCATCTTCTCTATTCCATCGGCAATAACCGATCGAGGAATTGTGTTCCAATAAATCTTTTCAATTTTCCATTGTGATTTTTCCGCCGCATGCATGGCAATACGATGCGCCTGAATATGGTCTGGGTGACCGTATCCACCAATCTCATCATAGGTAATAAGTACGTGCGGCTTAACTTCTTCAATAATGGAAATTAGATGCGCACTTGCTTCATCTAAATCTGCTTGCCAAAAAACATCTGGTCGATCATTTGGGGGCGTCCCCATCATTCCGCTATCGCGATATTTTTTATCGACTCCACCTAGGAAACGGAAATCTGTGATTCCTAGACAATTCATTGCGCTCTTGAGTTCGATTTCGCGATGTGTACCAAGTGAGTCATCGTGAGTTGAGGCCAGATGAAAAAGTCCTGGCACTAAGATTTCACCCTCTTCGCCTCGAGTGCAGGTAACAAGAGTTACTTCGGCACCGAGCGAAGCATAGAGAGCCATAGTTGCACCGTTGTTGATCGTCTCATCATCCGGGTGAGCGTGAACGAGAAGTAAACGCGCTCCTTTGTAACTCTGGCGCATTAGTAGACCGGCAGCGTTGTATCGATCTGCTTAGCCCATGCGACAACTCCACCGAAAACATGTGAAGCATCCTTAAAGCCAGCGTTTTTGATAATGGCTAAACATTCAGCAGAGCGAACTCCGCTCTTGCAGTGCAGAATAATCGGCTTATCTTGTGGAAGCCCAGCTAAGGCGCTGCCATCGATAAAGCCCTGCTTTGGAATCAAATGTGATCCTGGGATACGCACAATTTCAAATTCACTAGGTTCGCGAACATCGATCAGATAAAAATCTTCGTTCTTATCAATCTTGTCCTTAAGTTCGGTGACAGTGATCGTTGAATCAGTAACTGCTTCTTGGGCTTGCGATGAGAGAACTCCACAGAATACTTCATAATCTGGAAGCAGAGCCTTCTGAGTAGCTTTTTCAGAGCAGAGTGGGCAATTTGGATCTTTACGAATTTTAACCTTGCGAAAATCCATATCCAGTGCGTCATAGATCATTAACTCACCAATAAGTGGATCACCGATTCCAGTAATTACTTTTATCGCCTCTGTTGTCTGGATTGATCCGATAGTGGCGCAGAGAACCCCGAGCACTCCACCTTCAGCACACGATGGAACCATCCCTGGCGGTGGAGGTTCAGGATAGAGACAGCGATAGCAAGGACCGTACTCGGCCCAGAAAACACTTGCTTGGCCATCGAAGCGATAAATAGAGCCCCAGACATAAGGTTTTTTCAATAGAACGCAGGCATCGTTTACAAGGTATCGAGTCGCAAAATTATCGGTACCGTCAACGATGATGTCGTACTGCGCAAAAATGTCCATCACGTTATCTACATCGAGTCTGAGCTCATGGGTGATCACATTTACATATGGATTGATATCAAGAATTTTCTCTTTTGCAGATTGCGCTTTGCTCTTACCAATATCTGATTGACCGTGAATGATTTGGCGTTGTAGATTGGATTCATCAACAGTATCGAATTCAACAATTCCAATTGTGCCAACCCCCGCGGCGGCTAAGTACATAAGTGCGGGTGAGCCAAGTCCTCCTGCACCAACACAGAGCACTTTGGCATTCATTAGTCGCTGCTGTCCCGCCATCGCAACATCAGGAATAATTAAGTGACGGCTGTAGCGACGAACCTCATCGATGGTCAGGGCTGGGCCGGGGGTTACGAGTGGGGAAGGCTTCATAATTCTCTATTCTGCCTCAGACTTTCAATGTATGCCACTTTGAGTCTACGATTAGGGCAATGACTACATTTGAGAAGCCAACAAATTCGGAGAAGCCGCGTCTTGCTCGGGATGAGCGACGTGCGATTTTACTTTCTGCTGCCCTTGAAGTCTTTACCGCTGCCGGATATCACTCGGCTGCCATGGATGAGATTGCTGATCGCGCAGGTGTGAGTAAGCCAGTTCTCTATCAGCACTTCCCATCTAAGTTAGATCTCTATCTTGCCGTTCTCGATCTCCACATTGATTCACTTGTCTTTGAAATTCAAAAGCGATTTCATCAACTCCGGATAACGCACAACGAGTTCATGCGACTGTTGTTGCTTACTTTGCATTTATTGAAAATGAAGGTGAAGCATTTAGATTGCTCTTTGAGAGCGATATGAGCGTTGAACCACACGTGCGCGAGCGTCTTAATCGCATGACATATGACTGCGCTGCAGCAGTCAGTGGTGTGATCTCAAATGACACTGGACTACCACGCGAAGTTGCAATGTTGCTTGGGGTTGGTTTGATTGGATATGCCCAAGTCACTGCACGCCATTGGCTAGATCGAGATAGCAAGTTAAGTCGCCAACAAGCCGTTGACCTCGTTGAAAACTTAATGTGGCGTGGAATATCTGGCTTTCCCCGCACCGAATAGCAGTCATCTAGTACTTGCATCTAGGATGTACCCATGAGCATAAAGAAATCTGAGAGCGCAAAAGCCGCTCTAGTCCGTATTGCAGTCGCCGATATTTCAAGTGAGCTGGCCTTTGAGTGTGAGATGAGTCCAGCAGATATCAAAAGCGCGGTTGCCACGGCACTTTCTGGCAACACCCCCCTCGTTCTTACCGATATCCGTGGCCATGAGATTCTCGTTCCAGCGGCTCGAATTGGTTATGTTGAAATTGGTCAGCCAACCGAACGACACGTCGGTTTTGGCGCAATTTAAGTGAGTCTGACTTTCGCCGATCTTCCTCTTCGCAAGGAAACCATTAAAGCTCTCACCATTCATGGATTCCTTGCACCTTTTCCAATTCAAGAACAAGTCTTATCAATCGCACTTGCAGATGGTGATGTGATTGGCCAAGCTAAAACTGGAACTGGAAAGACGCTCGCCTTTGGAATCCCACTTGTCGATCGAGTAATTGCCCCGGTCGATGAAGAGTGGAAAACTTTTGAATATCAAGATTCGCCACAAGTTCTGGTAGTTGTACCAACGCGTGAACTCTGTATTCAAGTCTCCAAAGATTTAGAAGAAATTGCAGATAGTCGAAAAATTCGTGTGCTTGCTGTCTATGGTGGACGTGCCTTTGAGCCACAAATCGAAGCGCTACAGGCAGGCGTTGAAATTATTGTCGGAACACCTGGTCGTCTGCTAGATCTCTACCGTCAAGGACAGGTAAAGCTTGCCAGCGTTACTCGAGTGGTACTCGATGAAGCAGATGAGATGCTCGATCTTGGATTCTTGCCAGATGTTGAGAAGATTTTTGCAAGTACACCAAATAGAAGCCAGACCATGCTTTTCTCAGCCACGATGCCTGGTGACATCATTGCTCTTGCGCGAAAGTTTATGAATCAGCCAGTACACATTCGAACTCAAGATTCACATGACGAAGGCAATGTTGTATCACGGATTGAACAGCATGTAGTTCGTGCACATGCGATGGATAAAATTGAGATGCTTGCCCGAATCTTGCAGGCTGATGGTCGTGGTCCAACAATCGTTTTCTGTCGCACAAAGCGCACATGCCAGAAGACAAACGATGACTTGATTGAACGTGGATTTAAAGCTGCCACTCTCCATGGAGATATGGGGCAAGCTGCACGAGAGAAAGCGCTTAATGATTTCAAAGCCGGCAAATCTGATGTATTAGTTGCAACGGATGTGGCTGCTCGTGGAATTGATATTGATGGAATTACACACGTTATTAATTATCAGTGCCCAGAAGATGAAAAGACTTACATTCACCGTATTGGTCGAACCGCCCGTGCTGGTGCTGACGGAATCGCACTTACCTTTGTGGATTGGGATGACTTAGCACGCTGGAAGATGATCGATAGGGCATTGGCACTTGGACTAGCTGAACCTGTCGAAACATATTCATCATCAGAGCATCTCTTTGAGATTATGAAGATTCCAGCGGGTTCAACTGGGCGGATGGATAATCCAAGAAAAAGCGCACCAGCAAAATCTTCAGTATTAACTCCGAAGAAGGTTGAAGGAGAGAAATCTGCACCACGTGAAAAACGTGAGCGAGTGCGGACAAAGAAGTTCTCTTCTTAATCCATTTCCAGCAGTTCAAGCACGCTGTACGCACAATCTCGAAATTGGGCGCTGATCTCACTTTGTTGTGAAGTCGTCAAAATACTCGTTGTAGTAAATTCGGTTGCCTCTAATTCATCAGAGCGCGAAATTGATAGATCTAAGTGTGCGCTCTCTTTAATTTGGGTAGTCAGCGAAGTTTCCTCACCAACCTGGAGTAATCGAATAAGCGAATCTGGCTTAAGGCTAAGAATCATCTGTGCGCCTTTGAAGCCATGAACAGTATGTGAAAGTGGAACCACAATCAGATCCGCTACTGCGAGTGCCGCAACAAGAGCTTGATTAACATCGCTAGCCGTATCAATAATCACAAGATCAAAATCTTTTGGAAGATTTTCGATCATTACCTTAAGCGTGCCTTCATCAAAGCCATATCCAATTCGGGCATCGGCTGGAATGAAATCAAAACGTTCAGATGTTGGATCTAAATCATCAACTTTAAGTGTGGTGCCACTCAGAAAATCTGCGGCAGTAAGTCTTTGTTCATCTCTTCCTACTCGAAATGTAAGTGAAGCTCGAGGGTCTAAATCGATGAGCAGCGTCTTCTTTCCATACTCGACCATCGCCACTGAAAGGGCGTGCGCAACTGTAGATTTTCCACTGCCGCCAGCGGTATTAGCAATCGTTACTACGGCAGCGCTCACTTAGCCATCGCCTCACTCTGCCATCTGGCAAGACCACCTTTAAGAACAGGTAAACCTATAAATTCCACCGGAATGAGTGAGAGTGCACTTCGAGTCGCAACGAGTGAAAAGTTTGTTACTAATTCTTGGCCAGGAAGTGTCGGCCAGTTGTAAAGATTACGAGCCCAGCGCGGAAGGCTAGCTCCAGCAAGAGTGCTGATCGTTGCCCACGCCGGAGCGGCTGGCGTTGCAAAGCGAACTAGATTGGGTAGCGGAGGAAGTGTAAGAAAGACTGCAGCTCGCTTTGCATCTTCGCTTGCAATTAATTCCGGAGCGATATCAATAAAATATTGCTGTAATTGTTGGTATGAGCTTGGAACATCACCACGAGGAATTCCAACGAGCGCAGCAAATTCCACCATCTCAGATACGTAATCGTCGCGATCTTGCGCACTGAGAGTCAGGCCCGATCTAATAGCAATATCTAAAAATGAATCAATCATCGCCATATGAACCCATAAAAGTTCATGCGGATCATCTAGTCCAAGCTTGGTATGAACGCGACGTACTCGACCCGCTAGATCTTGCGCATCTTGGGTGCTCCCAAAGGTAAGAGTGGTGACGTAATCTCCGGTGCGCTGAAGTCTGCCCCAAGCATCTTCCCGAAAATTCGAGTTATTCGCTACCCCGGCCATTGCAACTGGATGAAGTGCTTGCTCAAAGAGTGCACGTAGCCCACCAACAAGCATGGAAGGATCTGAATGAATTTTCCAGACCACACTTGATGGAGAATAAAAACCACGTGGATCTAACTCTGTCGCCATATTTCTACTCCAATTCTTTCACTGCGCAGCTAACAATTTAATTGCATCGACCAACATCTGAACTGCAATCGCGGCAAGAAGTAATCCAGCGATACGCGCAAGCAGTGTGACACCAGCATCTTTTATGACTGCCAGAATTTTAGTTGACGCCATCAATACAAGTGCGATCACGATGTGCACAGCGACAACGGCACCCACCAGGCCACCTATGCGAGCGGGTGAATCAGCTTGATTAACGAAGATCATGGTGGCCACAATTGCGCCGGGGCCAGCAAGAAGTGGGGTACCAAGTGGAACCAGTGCGATATTTGTACCAGGCGCGGCATCGGTATCGTTTATTTTTCCAGTAAGAAGTTGTAGTGAAACGTAGAGCAGGAGCAGACCACCTGCAGCACGTAGGGATTCGATCGAGACATTCATGCGATCAAGCACGAACTGACCGAAGAGAGCAAAAGAGGCAATCACAATGAGTGAAACAATTGCCGCCTGCCAGGCTAATCGAATTCGTTCGCGTGGGGATTTATCTGCAACCAGTGCTAAAAATATCGGGGTTGCGCCAGGTGGATCTAAAATTACAAAGAGCGTGATGAAGGCCTGCACCGCAAATGTGACTGCGCTTACCTCTGCCATATTCACTGGCTAACAACCCTTCGCGCATCTGCCATTGATTCTAGAAGTTCCCATTGTGCGGGATCGGTGAGATTTTCTCCAATTGAATTCATCTTTCCAGTGCCGTGATAATCACTGGCACCAGTGATGGCCATTCCTAATTCTGCTGCAAGACCACGCAATTGTTGGCGCTCTGCCTCTGAATGATCACGATGCTCAACTTCGATCCCATTAAGGCCCGCCGCAATAAGTGATGGGAAACTCATTGCCGAAAGTGTCTGACCTCTGCGGCTTGCAAAGGGGTGGGCGATTACTGCTACTCCCCCAGAACTTCTAATCACTCGGATTGCATCCTCTGGTGTGGGTGCAATATGAGTTACATAATATTTTGATTCATTGTGGAGCAAATCTGTAAATGCTTCATCGCGACTTGAAATGTGTCCCTTTGTAACGAGTGCATCAGCTAGGTGCGGTCTACCCAAAGTCGCTCCCGCTGGCATGGCGGCAAAGACTTCTTCCAATGAAATCTCAATTCCATCAGCTGTAAGCAACTCTGTCATGCGTCGCATACGAGGAAGTCTGGAATCGCGTGATTCCTCAAGCATCGTCTGCATTCCAACATGTGTGCCATCAAAGAGTAAGCCGAGCATGTGAACTGCAACACCATCTTCGGTCAGGCAAGAAATTTCCGCGCCCAGAACAAGTGAGAGATGTGCACGGCGAGCAGTAATCGCCTCATCCCACCCTGAGGTCGTATCGTGGTCAGTAATTCCTAAAACGCTAATACCTGCCGAAAGAGCTTTGTTGACCAGAGCGTGTGGTGAATCGGTTCCATCACTATTTGTAGTGTGTGTATGTAAATCAATCATTCGTCGATCATCACTCCCGTTGGTCTGGTACGCAGTACTACAAGTATGCATCCAGTCAGGATCACAATGATCCCAGGAATCAGCGTAATCGGTGGTTTTTGATCAAGCCACCAGATTGCCAACAAAGTGCTCACCGGAACTTCAAAGAAGACAATCAGCGAAACTATGGCAGGTGAAACTCGCTTAAGTACTGAATTAAACATTGAGTGGCCAAGAATCTGTGCCCCAGCAATGAGTCCAAGAAGTATCAGCCACTCCTTGCCTTCAAAATTCATAATTTCAAAGCCAGCAATGAATGCAATTGTCAATGCGGTCAAGGCACAGACGAAGTAACAAATCGTGGTGTAAGTATGAGTGCTCACATCTTTTTGAATACGTGAACCGAGCAGCATGTAGACCGCAGCAAGAACGGCAGAAATTACCGCCGCAACATCTCCTTTAAATGCTAGCCAAGAGATAGAAAGATCAACGCCGGCAATCATCACTACACCGACAAAAGAAATTCCCATACCAAGCCATGCACGTGAGGGGATCTTGCCACCAAGAAATTTAAGAAAGAGTGCGGCGAAAATTGGTTGAAGTGCAACAAGTGCGGTACCCGCCGCAACAGTTGTCCAACGCATTGCGATAAAGAATCCGATGAAGTGCAGTGCAAGTACAACGCCAGCAACGGCAGAGAGTGCGAGTGCTCTACGCTGCGATTTATCACCTGCGAGTAAATCTCTAATCGCAAGTGGAGCGGTGAAAATTGCACCACCTAAATTACGCCAAAAAATAAGAGTCACAATAGGCATCGCACTTAACGCGATAAGTGGCCCAGAAGTACCAATACCCACAATTCCTAGGCCTAATCGAATGAGATCTGGCTTTGCCGGAATCTGTGTGTGATTATCAATTGCGGACATGACCCAAAGGTATCTGATCATCGATGGGGAGATACCATTGGCCTATGAGTGAGAACAACATCAATCGTGTGTTTCTCGCCCGACTAGCAGGGACTGCCGTCTTTGATCCAAATGGAGATCCTGTTGGAAAGGTGCGAGATGCTGTGGCGACCCTTCGCGCAAATAATCAGCCACCGCGCATTCTTGGTCTCATTGTTGAAGTTCCACTTCGTCGCAGAGTTTTTGTGCCAATCACTCGTGTTACTTCAATTGAATTAGGTACGGTCGTAATTACTGGCCTAGTTAATATGCGCCGCTTTGAATCTCGCGCAGGTGAACTACTTGTTCTTGGTGATCTGCTTGATCGTGTCATCACACTTAATGAGACCGGTGAATCAGTAGCAGTCGAAGATCTTGGTATGGAACAGAATCGAACTGGTGATTGGTTAATCAATCGCGTGCACATCATGAAACGTGGCCGCGGAATACGCCGCAAAGGTGCCACTTCCACCGTAGCCTGGGAAGAACTCGATGGTTTTAGCATCTCTGAAAGTGATCAGGGTGCATCTAATTTATTAGCAACAGTAAGCAATCTAAGAGCGGCAGATCTTGCCGCCGTGATTCAAGATCTGGTACCGAAGCGACGGCTCGAGGTTGCGCGTGCACTCGATGATGAACGACTCGCCGATGTACTCGAAGAGATGGATGAAGCCGAGCGAGTAAGTCTATTAAGCCAACTTGAAGGTGAAAGAGCAGCAGATGTACTTGGCGAGATGGATCCCGATGATGCAGCCGACTTATTGCGCGAAGTTGGTGAAGTCCGTGCGCAAGAGCTGATTGATTTAATGGAGCCCGAAGATGCCGAAGATGTACTTCGATTGATGACATATGAAGAGTATTCAGCTGGTGGAATGATGACGACCGAGCCGCTGATCATGAGCGCCGACTACACCGTCGCCGATGCTTTGGCTGCAGTTCGACAGAGTGAAATTTCACCAGCACTTGCTTCACAAGTATTTGTTACTCGACAACCACTTGAAACTCCTACTGGCAGATTTATCGGAATGGTTCACTACCAAAGGTTGCTGCGGGAACCACCTGCAACCTTGCTTGGTTCACTTGTCGATACCGATACCCAAGGACTTAGCCCTGAGGCCCCACTTAATGAAGTATCGTCATACCTAGCGAGTTATAACTTATTAAGTGTGCCAGTCGTTGATGGTAACGATCGGCTGCTTGGAGCGGTAACAGTTGATGACGTACTAGATCACCTGTTGCCGGATAATTGGCGAGTAGATCATCGCGGACATACCCGAACAGAACTTGAGAACATTACTCATGAAGTAGAAGGACGAGGGTAGAGATGGCGCTTAAGAATGGACTTGATACTCCGCGCGAGACTCGTCGAACGTTCAAGCCAAATATTGATGCCGAAGCATTCGGGCGGCTATCTGAGAAGTTCGCTCGTTTTCTAGGAACAGCTCGATTCTTGGTCTACATGAGTGGCTTTGTGCTCACTTGGGTGCTGTGGAACTCGTTAGCCCCACAAGATCTACGGTGGGATACGTATCCATTTATATTTCTCACCTTAATTCTCTCGTTACAAGCATCTTATGCCGCTCCCTTAATTCTGCTGGCACAGAATCGACAAGCAGATCGCGATCGCATCTCATTGGCGCAAGACCGCGCCAGCAACGATCGCAGCGTGGCCGATACTCAGTATCTAACACGCGAACTCGCAAGTCTTCGAATTTCACTGGGAGAAGTTGCAACTCGAGACTTTATGAAAGATCAGTTGGAAGATCTTGCAAAAGAAATTAAGCGTGATTTACGAAGTAATTCCAAGCCTGACGCCAAGTAAAGATTTATCCCGAATTACCAATTGATCAGCAACGGCTTTGATTGCAAGCGCAGCTGGGCTATCAGGGAGTGCATGCACAATCGGTGCTCCAGAATCTCCACCAGTACGCAGCTCAGGTGCGAAAGGTATTTTTCCTAAGAGTGGCACATCGGCCCCGATCAGCGTAGAAAGTCGAGCAGAAGTTTCGGCTCCACCACCTTCACCAAAGAGTGCAGTTGATTCACCACATTTTGCACAGATCAGAGCAGACATATTTTCAATGACACCGATGACTCGTTGATGCATCTGGTGCGCAATGCGCCCTGCGCGTTCGGCCACTTCTGCTGCCGCAACTTGTGGCGTCGTCACAACTAAAATTTCTGAAGTCGGAATCAATTGACCAAGTGAGATTGCTAGATCTCCGGTACCTGGTGGCAGGTCGAGCAGAAGTAGATCAAGATCGCCCCAATAGGCATCTGAGAGCAGTTGCTCAAGAACCTTATGGAGCAACGGACCGCGGTAAGCAACGGCATCGGCACGTTCTGGTTTAAACATCTCCATCGAAACAGTTTTAACGCCAAAGCTCTCCGGCGGAATAAACATCTGATCAATTACTGTTGGTCGCACCCCCACTAGTCCCATGAGGCGAGGAATTGAATGGCCATAGACATCGGCATCTAATATACCAACGCGAAGCCCCTTCTGCGCCGCTGCTACTGCGAGATTGGCAGTCAGTGATGATTTACCGACACCACCTTTACCTGATGCAACCCCAATAACTCGAGTGAGTGAATCTGGCTGTGCGAAGGGAATAAATTTTTCACGCCCACCACGAAGTAATAATTTAACTTTGCTGCGACCCTCTTCGGTCATTACTCCAAAAGTAATACGTACATCGTTCACACCCTCAACACCTTTGACTGCGGCAGTAATGTCGGTAGTGAGCCGATCACGCATAGGACAACCGGAGATCGTCAACAAAATAGTTAGCTCAACTACTCCCCCAGATTCATTAACGCTCTCGACCATTCCGAGTTCAGGTAGTGCGCGATGAAGTTCTGGGTCTTGCACAGTTGCAAGTGCAGCGTGAATTGCGTCAATTCTGCTCATAGTAGATCTGGATCTATCTGAGGTTTAATTTTGGGTTCGTTGGGATATTTAGTCTGTCGGTCATTAAAATCTTCATCATCAAGTACGGATGCGACTTGCTTTTTAATAAATGTTTTTGGATTTAAATCCGAAGGTTGTAGATCCTCAAACCCAGGGCCTAGATTTTCGCGGAGTTGATCGGTTGCGGTCAGGCTAAATGAACGAACTTTTTTGATCATCTTTGCTAGATCACCAGCTACTCGTGGCATTTTTTCAGGGCCAACTAAAATCAGCGCGAGAACTACAAGCCCGATGATTTCACCAAATCCAAAGTCAACCATTATTTACCTGCCGTGAGCGTGAGTGTTGTAGTAAGAGTTTTACCTGCTCGAATGTACTCAACTTCCACGCGATCGCCAACATTTTTAGAGCGTATCGAGACAATCAGTTCTTCTGGAGATGTAATGGTTCGACCATCAAATTTAACAATGAGATCACCCGGCTTGAGCCCAGCCTTTGCCGCAGGACCACCGGCAGTTATTGCGTTTGCTCCATCTGAAAGTCTGGCGCCATCACCTGAATCTTGCATATCAACCGAAATTCCCATGATCGGGTAAACTGCTTTACCGTTTCTGATTAACTGCTCGGCAGTTTTACGGGCCTGATTGATTGGAATTGCAAAGCCGAGTCCAATCGAACCTGCCTGCGCCGAAATCAATGAGTTTCCAAGTGTTGCAATTGCTGAGTTCACACCAATGACTGCACCAGCCGAATTAACAAGGGGTCCACCAGAGTTTCCAGGATTGATCGCAGCATCAGTTTGAATTGCATTGATGTAAGAACTTTGGCTTGCAGATTCGCCGGCCGTAACAGCTCTATCTTTAGCGCTGACGATCCCGAGTGTGACGGTTCCGCTAAGTCCAAGCGGTGAACCGATTGCAATTACCGCATCTCCCACTGCTACTTGATCGCTATCGCCAAATGTGAGTGCGGTTAATCCGGTGCGCTTAACTTTTAGGACTGCAAGATCATAAGCAGAATCTCGACCCACAATTTCGGCACTTAAGTTGGTGCCATCATTGAGTTGGACTTCAATTTTCCCGCCAGAGTTAGCGGCAGATTCAATGACGTGGTTATTTGTCAGAATGTAACCATTGCTATCAATTACAAATCCGGTCCCGGTACCGCCACTGTTTCCAGAGAAGGCAGAGATAGAGACAACAGATGGAAGTACTCGTTGTGCAATATCGGATACTGACCCTGGTGGGCGTTCGATTGAAGAACTTACCGATGTGAGTTTGATGTCGTAACCAAAAAGTGATCCAGATGAACTGGCACCAAAGATTGCACCGACTAAACCAGCAATAACTGCCATCAGAAGTGCATTAGATCGAGTGATGAAATTCGCTCGGCCGTGTTTTGATACTGGCACCCACCATGGCCCAGTACTCATCACCTTAAGATCATCCTCGGCCGGCGTGGTCATGAGACTATCTTTCTACAACTTCGTGGCGAGTAACAACCCATCGCCTACTGTTATGAGTGAAGTTACCCACTTATCAGCCTCACCTTTAAGCAATTTCCCAGCATCTCGGAGCGCAATCGTCTTTGGATCACGCTGTGCTGGGTCATTTACCTTGGCGTTGCCGAAGAAATTATCAATTACAAATACTCCACCACTTCTTAAAATGCGGTGTGCTTCGATGATCGCATCATGGAGATCCTCGGCATCATCACGAAAAATAACGAGATCGTAGCCGCGATCTGCAAGTTTTGTCATCACATCAATTGCCGGATTTGTGATTAAACGATAACGAGAGGGTGCTATCTGTGCTTCTACTAAGGCAATTTTTGCAATTGCAGAATGTTCTTGTTCATTATCTATCGAGGTAATGGTTCCGCTAGCTAACATTCCTTCCAGAATCCAAAGTGCTCCTACCCCAGAGCCAGTGCCAATTTCGACTACTGATTGAGCTTTAAGAATATGAGCAAGGTGTCGAAGATAAGACCCGGCACCTTGAGTGACATCTATCGCCGCGACTTCTAGGCCACGCGCACGTGCTGCAGATTTATCGACGCTTTCTACGATAAAAGATTCGGCATAAGAATGCGGATCGAGCTGAGGAATCATGAGAGAGATGTTATCCACTCTACGAGTAGACGCACGCCGAAACCGGTGCCACCTTTTGGATTTTCGCCAGAATCACTTTCGCTGCGGGCGGTGCCAGCAATATCTAAATGCACCCACTGTCGATCACCAGCGAATTGCTCGAGGAAGAGTGCGGCAGTAACAGAACCAGCACCGTAATGGCCTTTATCTGCGGTGTGATTCAAATCTGCAATATCGCTGACCAGGCCATCTGTGTAATCATCGATCAGCGGCATATGCCATACGCGATCGCCAGTGTGCTCGCCAATTTCGTAGAGAGTGTGGGCCAGCGCTTTATTGCGGGTATACATCGCTGCATACTGGCGACCCAATCCAAGTGTTGCTGCTCCTGTAAGAGTTGCAATATCGACGATGTAATCAGGGTTGAGATTTGCATCCGCGTAGGCAAGACCATCAGCAAGAACAAGTCGGCCCTCAGCATCGGTGTTAATAACTTCTACCGTCTTGCCACCATAATGTTTAATAACATCACTTGGGCGTTGCGATGTTCCAGAGAGCGCATTCTCAGCACAGAGCATTAAGACTGTGACTTTTACTTGTACTCCTAATTTCGCAAGTACTGAGATTGTGGCAAGGGCTGCGGCCGACCCTGCCATATCGCTCTTCATCGCCATCATCGTGTCGTAAGGACGTTTGAGTGAAATACCGCCGGTATCGAATGTGATTCCTTTGCCGACAATAACAACGTGCGGAAGTGATGAAGATTTTTTAGCACCCTTTGGTAGGTACGTTAACTCGATAAATCGTGGCCCAGGATTAGGAGATGAATTTCCTACCGCTCGTAATCCACCAAAATCCTTTAGGGCACTTCCTGCAAGCACGTTAATTGCAAGTCCATCTTTGGCTGCAATCTCGCGCGCCTGATTAGCCATCCATAGTGGAGTTTTAATATTTGCTGGTGTGTGAATGAGATCTCGAGTGCGAGTGATTCCGGCAGCAACGGTGACTCCGTACTCAACTGATATCGCATCAAGTGTGACAATCTCGATCTCTGAGCTCTTATCTTTCTCACCGCTCTTTAAATTCCAGGTGTACTCACCGAGATTGGCTGAAATTACAAAGGCAATTACCTCATCATGCTTTGTCGGTGCCAGAGTTGCAAATTTTTTACCTTGTCCACGAACTTTGCGACCTAAGGTGGAACCAGCGCTACGGAAAGAGGCCAGCGATTGATCGCCAAGTCCAAGTAAAATAATGCGATCAACGGTGCAGTTGGCAGCGCTCACAGGAATCTCAGATATTTCGCCAGCTTTACCTTTGGGAGCGAAGAAGGTGAGTTCGTCCCGTAAATCAACGCCGAAGAGTTTTTCAATCTCTTTTACCAGCCCTGGATGAGCATTAAATATAATTTCGCAGTCATTACCGTCTTGGCTTGGTAAAACGATATAACTAATGACAATGACGTCAGAGGTGCTTACTGAATCTAAATCTGGATAGAGCGCGCTGATCTCCATGAAATTGCAGACCTACGAGTTACTTTTTGATGAGTGCGACAGCGGCTTCTAGGGCTGCGCTGAGATTATTTGCCTCTGTTGGATTGAGTTCCACGACTAGTCGACCGCCACCTTCGAGTGGAATTCGCATGACTAGCGAGCGCGCTTCCTTGGTAACTTCCATTGGACCATCACCGGTGCGGGGTTTCATTGCTGCCATTGGAAGACTCCTTGAAAGAGGTTGAAGAGGGGTCGAGCTCTGAAGATCTAAGAGGAGAAGTATCTCGCATTTAGCGCACATCTAGAAATCGAGAAGTGAGCTAAATCCCAAGTTCTGCGGTCAAACGCGCCTTTCCTGAGGCAATCAGCCCATCAACTGCCCGCTGGGGAACGTTGAGCAGCGTGGCTATCTGATCTGAAGCCATCTCTCGCAGAAAGAAGAGCGTCAAAATAATGCGCTCCTCCTCAGGAAGTGCGGCAAGCACTTCGGCGAGAGTCTTAGGCGCTGCCATAGGATCAGTTTACTCGCTGCACTTGAGAGGGTGGAAGGGAATCAACTCTTAATCACCGGGTCGGGGGTTCGAGTCCCTCACAACCCACGTTTGTAGGTGTATTACTTCGGCCTTGGCCTCAATCGGTCATTGCAACACCTGGATGAATTCACTACTTTTTAATGAAT
>Ga0105050_10000267_pt1 | contig 76380 bp, 76 predicted proteins | sample FRY01_FD_78088 | JGI IMG/M metagenome (GOLD analysis project Ga0105050, IMG submission 78088) | Freshwater microbial communities from Lake Fryxell liftoff mats and glacier meltwater in Antarctica - FRY-01 | ecosystem: Environmental > Aquatic > Freshwater > Ice > Glacier meltwater ... | reverse complement strand
TTAAAAAAGGGAACAGGATGGGTAGACTTTCAAACGTTTTTTGTGAAGTTTTTGACGATAATAATAAGCCAGTTATAATAGCAAATTCTCTCAATGAAGCCTACACAAGAACATCTGTTTTTTAAAATCCAGAAAATCGTACTCACACAGCAAACGCGTTCCGAGTCTTTTATTATAAAGGGAGAAGATTAGAAGATATTAGACCTTTCTAAATATAGTTAAATGGGAACAGGCACCCTCACCTATTAATTTTTTAGGGAGAAAATGGTAGAATAAGAACAAGAATAAGAATTAAGAAAAAAGTATGAACAAAGAGAATTTCTTCGGGTGTTCGACACCCGAAGTTAAAGAAAGGGGAAAGATATAAAGGGGCGGGATGAATACGGGGGAATTCTTTTCTTTTGATTTTAGCGGGATGGGAAATTAGAAAAATATCTTATAAAATGCTAAAATCACATTATGGAAAAGCCACTAGTTAATCCCGTTAATAAAGTTGAATTACCAAAAGCTGAACAATCTGTTGAGCATTTTTCGCTTTCCGAACAAGAGAAAAATATACAGGAAGTTTTTAAGCTTTGTCCTGAATTAAAACAGATTGCTTGTGATAATTTGGGTATTGAAAATGATGAAGATATTGTTATTGAATTAGGTAGAAATAAAGAAAATACTTTGGGAAAAGTACAGAATATCAATGTTAAATACAAGGGTGAAATTATTATTGATTCCGATAATTCTGAAAGTAATAAACTATATCTCGTTACAAAAGAAGACGGAACATCTTATGTCGGAGATATATTTTTACCTACTGAATTACAAGGAAAAGGTTTTGGTATAAAAATTTTGCAAAAAGTTTCTGACACATTAGATACAAAAATAACGCCAACATATCTTTCTACTGGCGGTTTTACTTCCGATAATGCAAAGAAAATGTGGGAGAAGGTCGGAAATGAAATTTCGCCAAATCACGAAGCGGAAAAATTGTATAAAAAATATCTTGAGACTATTTTTCCTGAGTCAAAAGAGAAAGATATTGTCTATCATGGAACAGCCTCAAGAGAAAAAATTGAAGATTTTAATTTTTCAAAAAGTAACTTTGCTAATGCGGTATTTTTTACAAAAGATTATAATTTTGCAAAGTCTTTTGCTTTTGAAGAAGGTATACGTGATGGTCTTGTGCAAGAACAGATATTAAATATCAGAACCACTTTTGATTTTTCAAACGAAAGTCATATTGAAGAACTTCGTCCGATTATAAAAGAACTTGTACAAGAGGGTTATAAATCAGAAAATACAGGAATTACTTTTAGAAATAATCTTGAATCAATAAACATAGGTGAAAAAGAAGTACAAAATCCTTCCGTTGATGATTTTGTAGATCATTATATCTGGCGTCTTAAAAATGGTTCTTGGCGTATTGTTGAGACAGATAGAATTATTGACCATATTTCTAAAAAATATGATTCTATTTTAGTAGCTGAAAAAGGTATACAAAATATAGCAGTTTTTTCGACAGAGCAAATTCATGTCCTTGGTTCAAAAAGTGATATTGAAAAATTTAAAGAATTTACTAAAAAGTATTAAAGGGATCAGTCACCTTTAATTTCCACTGAGAATGTATTCTGAAAACAGCCACCTTCACCTATTAATTTTTTAGGTAGAAAATGACTAGCAAGGATGGTCCTTGCTAGTTTTTTAAAAAAAAAGACGTTTTCCGTAAGGAAAACGTCCTGAGAGTCAAAGGACTCAATTTGAATTAAATGAGATACAGAGATTTTCATAGAAAATCGACAATATCAAATTTATGCAGAGCTACGTGATTAAGCATCAGAGGACTCGTCCAATTCGCAGAAGCAAAGAAGAACGTTACCAGGGATCCAACATGACTCGAAGTTACCGAAGTGGAACTGACAGATACCGCCCGAGTGCCGGTTCACGAGAGGCACCCTGTGGTTGCCATTAGTGTCTTTCAAAAGTGTCTTTTTCTCATCAAGCGAAACCAACTCTTTTCCAACGGGGAATAGGTCAGGTTGGTATTCTCGAAGTAGTGTTATTCCTTGAGCTCCAACAAGCACATTTCCTGGCTCAGCTTTCAATCTGTTCAGGCAGACTTTGCTTCTTACTTTTTCCAAGATTGGAAACATTTTAATAGCGTAGGTTTTGCCTGGAACAAACTTGTTCGTTGTTTTGGCAAAGTTTTCGCTTATTAACCTATCATTGTAGTGATACGTTGATTTGAATTTGCGAGTTTTCACTCCAAAAGTGTCGACTTGAGTGTCGTGGTTGTAGTCAGGTGGTACCGTGAAGGTTCCTTTTCCTTGAAGAAGATCTTTACCAAATCGTTTATCAACGATAGAATGCTTTTGTAAGCTTTTGGCAAAGTCATTCTGTACCAGATTTCTATCTCTTAAAGTTCTAAGAAACTTACTCAAGCCCTTCTTAAAAAATCTCAGAAGTTGCTTCTTTTGTCCCGATGTAATCATTTCTGGTATCATCTTTGTGTATTTTATTGTAACGAACTACCCATGTGTACTTCTTGTATACATCTCGATTCGAGGCTTACTATAGCATTTATGAGTAATTATGTCAATCTGTTTACACTAAAACTACTGACAGCTAATCACCCCGCTTTGACTAGTAAGGACCGTCCTTGCTAGTCTCAGTAACTACATGCCAAGAGCTAATCGTACAGGACAAGAGAGGTCAGTCACCTTTAATTCCTACTGAGAATGTATTCTGAAAACAGCCACCTTCAACTATTATGGATAACATTGGATAGTTCTCTTTTTATTGTGGTGGTAAAAATATGCTATGATATAACTGCTTTTATGAAAATATTGTATAGAATTGCTGCAGATATAATTTTTGTTTTTCATGTTGTAATTGTTACATTGGTTTTGTTTGGGTGGATGTTTCCCAATCTTTGGTATTTCTATATCGCCGCGCTGATAGCATCTCTTTTTTCTGATGTTTTTTTGGGATATTGTATTGTAAGTAAGTGGGAATTTGATTTACGGAAAAAATTTGATTCTAAAATTAATTATCATTATAATTTCGCTACGTATTACACTTATAAGATAACGAATCATCATATATCTGATCATTTTTATAAAATTACAGCGATGATATTTTTATCACTTTCAATAATGATAAGTATTTATTTTAGGTATATGTTTTAAATAATAGTAGGGAATTATCTCTGTAATAGTATATAAAAAATAGTAAAATATCTTTCTCTTGTTTCTTCTTTTTATATGAAAGATATATAAAGTGTAAAAAAAGAGAAAACACGACATAGTGCGAAAAATCGAAGTATTTATTTTTTACTAAAGTAGACGGTTATTGAAAGGAGCTTTTAACAATCTCTCCAAGTGTTGGAAATATGATATAAAAAGAAAACCCCACCAACGCGCGATGCGTGGTGGGGGTTCAGATAAAATAGTTTGTATCTCTTTTGTGTTATTAGGGTACCCAGTTCAAGTGTGGTACATTCATATTATATGAAAGGATATGTCTCAAATATTGAAAGACGCTCACGTGAAAATAATAATTTTCGTGAAGTTTTATACACAACTCATAATTGCCAGCTCGTGCTTATGTCGCTTGTTGTAGGAGAGGATATTGGCGAAGAAGTTCATGACGTGGATCAGTTTTTACGTGTCGAGCAAGGTACGGGGACGGCAATACTTGATGGTGTTTCTCATGGTCTTGTCGACGGGAGTGTCGTGATTGTTCCAGCAGGAACAAAACACAATCTCGTGAACACTGGTTCTGGTGCTATGAAGCTCTACTCGCTGTATATGCCAGCACATCACCAAGATGGAACAATCCATAAGACAAAAGCTGATGCTCAATTAGCTCTTGATGGAAATTGTGGACTTCTTACTATGACTGCGACCAAAGAATGGCAACTATCTGCAGGTTTGGTAGTTGATGGACTTTTGGGCTTTAATTCTCGTGTAAAGGCGGTGTCTTCACAAGTATCAGTACCTAATGGTTATGCTTTTGGAACTCTTTTGGTAAAACAAGGAACCAAAGGTGAAGATTGTAAAGCTTGGCAAAAATTCTTTAATGATAAAGCTGATGCTCAGTTAGCTCTTGATGGAAATTGCGGACCCCTTACTATGACTGCGGCCAAACAATGGCAACAATCTGAAAAATTGGTGGCTGATGGACTTTTGGGCTTTAATTCTCGTGTAAAGGCGGCACAACAATAAAAACAATTGTTGTTAAAAACAGTCCTTGAAAAAGGGCTGTTTTTGTTTTCGAGCCATATTATTCAATAAAGAATTTTATTAACTAATATGTTTTAGTTTCTAAAATAATAAGATATAATAGAAATGTGACTTTATTATATTAATTAACATATATGTCAGAAATATTACAAATATCTATTGTGTCTGTATTGCAGGTGATACTTGCTTTGGGATTGATCAATGTATGGATAGTTCGCTTTCATCACTCAACACAATACCGAGGTGCCGGAGCAGAGAGCATGGAACAAGAATTTCATGCATATGGATTGCCGACATGGTTTATGTATATTGTAGGTGGAATAAAATTGTCTATTGCTGTTTTATTGATTGTTGGATTATGGTTTTCATTTTTAGTTGATGCATCTGTTATACTACTGGGAATACTAATGATTGGAGCTATTGTAATGCATGTTAAAATTCATGATTCGTTGGTTCGCACATTACCCGCGATAGCAATGCTTCTTATGGTAGTAATCGTTGTGGTGTTGATACGGTTTATATAATTTTTTTATGAATGGATCACAAAAATATTTTGATTTTATAAGACCCGACTGGGCGCCTCCATCATGGTTATTCGGTCCAGTGTGGAGCGTTCTTTATATTCTGATTGCAATTTCTTTTGGAAAAGTATTTTTGATGACATGGTTAAAACAAATTCCATTCATTGTGGCGTTGCCATTTATTTTGAATTTGATTTTTAATGTATTATTTACTTATTTTCAATTTGGATTACAAAATAATTTACTGGCATCGATTGATATTCTTTTGGTGTTAGGTACATTGGTGTGGGGAATGGTTGCAATATATCATTATGTTCCGTGGGTTACTTATATCAATATCCCTTATTTACTATGGGTTTCTTTTGCCACAGTACTTCAGCTGACAATAACTTTTATGAATAGATGACAAATATATGAATCAATTCAAAGGCCGTACGGTTATACTTGCAACAATGCATGGAAAAGAAAAAGTCATTGCGCCCATTCTTGAGAAACATCTTGGGGTTTCTGTTGTTATTCCAAAGAATTTTAATTCTGATAATTTTGGTACATTCACAGGAGATGTAAAAAGATGTGGAAATCAATTAGAAGCAGCAAGGGCAAAGTTGTATAAAGCCATGGAGGATGAGGGTGCAGATATTGGTGTTTCCAGTGAGGGTAGTTTTGGTAATCATCCCTCGATACCATTTATAAAATCCAATCTTGAATTGTTGTTATTTATTGATAAGAAAAAAGGGTATGAATTTCAGGGTTATTTTAGAACCCCAGAAACAAATATAAGCGGTACATACATAAAAAATGCAGAAGAGGCATTGGATTTTGCACGAAATATTGGATTTCCCACACATGGTGTTATTGTAAAAAGAAACGAGCATGAAAAAAATGCTATGCATAAAGATCTTCAAACAGAAAAAGAAGTAATCGAAACGGTAAATACTCTGTTGGTAAATTTTTCCTTAGAGCAAATTTTTATAGAAACCGATATGAGGGCACATAAAAATCCAACAAGAATGAAGGCAATAGAAAAAGCAACTGAAGATTTGGTCAAAAATATTACATCTTGTTGTCCTAATTGCAAAGAGCCTGGATTTGTTATGATTGATTATATAAAAGGTCTGCAATGTTCTCTTTGTAATTTACCCACGGAATTAGGAGTATATGATGTGTATGGGTGTAAAATGTGTAATCATACAGAAAATACATTAGTTACAAAATATGGTAAAATTGCTGATCCAAAATATTGTAATCATTGCAATCCATAATATGCCCATGGGTGGTATGTATAATTTACATTATTATTCTGTATAGAGTATAATTAGATAGACATTATTTATATGCAAGAAAAAATAAAAAATGAAGTCAATATACATAGAGTACGTATGAATATTACCCAAGAAGATTTGGCTTTTCGGGTTCATGTTAGTAGGCAAACTATTATTGCTTTGGAAAAAGGAAATTATACGCCATCGATATTATTAGCATTAAAAATTGCTGGCGTTTTTGATACGCCCGTTGAAAAAATATTTAGCATATCATATGAAAAATAATATAAAAGAAATTATTGTTACGGTATTTTTGATTATCATTGCTGTATTATTGCTTAATCCTTTTCATTTTTGGATGCCAGATATGATGATGATTGTAATATTATGTATAGCTTTAATAGTTTTTGGCTTCTTTACCAGTTTTGTATTACATGAAGTATCAGAAGACGAACGTGAAGAGCAACATAGGGGTCTTGCAGGACGAAATGCATATTTGGTTGGATCTGCAGTTCTTATGGCTGGAATTGTAATCCAGGGATATTCTCATGATGTTGATCCATGGTTGGTGATTGCTTTAATTGCTATGGTTGTGGTAAAAGTAGGTACTCGAATTTGGAGCGATAAAAATTTATAATATGTTACACAATTTATTTATCCACATTTTACATGTAAAGTTAGCTTTACTTTTTGTTTTAGTTTATTTATACTGAAAAGTAGTATTAATAATTAATTAAAATAATATTTTTTTATGAATAAAAACATTTGGATGGTTATTGGGGTTGTTGCATTAATAGCGATTATTGTGGGTCTATATTCAGTAACAAAGTCTACTGATAAAACCATGATGACAACAGATACAGAAGAACAATCAGAAATAGCAGAAAATAAGGATATTGAAAAAGATATACTGAATACAGTGAATGATCAAGTTTTAATGGATACAGAAACAATCATGATAAAAACTGGATCATATGAATCGTACAGTGCCGATAAATTAGCTATGGCAGAAACAGGTGATGTGATTCTTTTCTTTCATGCATCATGGTGTCCATCTTGTCGTAAATTGAATAAAAATATTGAAGAAAATATAAATTCTATTCCTGAAAATGTACATATTTTAAAATTAGATTATGACAAAGAGATTGTATTAAAGAAAAAATATGAAGTAACCACTCAGCACACTCTTGTGCAAGTTGATGCAGATGGAACTATGATCAAAAAATGGACTGGTGGTTCAAATTTGGATGCATTAGTTGCCCAAATACTATAATTATGGTTTTTTTTCTTATAGCGATTTTGGCAGGAATATTTACTGTTGCAGCACCTTGCATATTACCATTACTGCCTATCGTTATTGGGGCTTCCGAGGAGGGAGATAAAAAAATATCAAAACGTGCCATGGTTATTATTGGATCCTTATCTGTTTCTGTAATAGCATTTACTCTACTTTTAAAAGCTACCACATTATTTATATCTATTTCGCAGACATTCTGGAGTAGTTTTTCAGGGGGTATTATTATATTGGTTGGTTTGGCAATTGTATTTCCATTGTTATGGACAAAAATACCATTTGTTCAAAAACTCAACATTCTTAGTAATAAAGCGGTAGGATCTGGATATCAAAAGAAAAGTTACAAAGGAGATATGTTAATTGGTTTTGCTTTGGGTCCCGTATTTACCACTTGTTCACCAACATATTTGTTTATTATCGCTACTACATTACCAGCCAGTTTTATGGTTGGTTTTGTATATTTATTAGGATTTACTTTTGGCTTGGTGTTAGCATTACTTCTCATTGCTTATTTTGGACAACAAATTATTAATAAAATAAATAATCATATACAATCAACCGGAAGGATAAAAAAGATATTTGGTATACTTATTATTATTGTAGGTATTCTTATTGTTACAGGATATGATAAAAAAATAGAAACAAAAATTCTTGATTCGGGATATGGAGCAACTATTCAATTAGAAGATTCTTTGATAGAGAAATTTGCCCCAAAAAATATAAACAAAGAATCTTCTATAGAAAAAAATACCATAGGTAATCAAGATTTTGAAACGCTAACCGTAGCTGGTGGATGTTTTTGGTGTACGGAAGCATATTTCCAAGAACATGATGGTGTAATCGATGCAGTTTCGGGATATACAGGTGGAGATGAAAAGAATGCATCATATGTTCAGGTTTCAAAAGGAACAACGAAACATCGTGAAGCGGTGCAAATAACTTATAACCCTATCATTATCTCTATTGAGGAAATATTAGATATCTATTGGTCTCATATAGATCCCACAGACACACAAGGTCAGTTTGCTGATAAAGGATTTCAATACACCACTGCAATCTTTTATCATAATGAATCTCAAAAACAAGCTAGTTTAGATTCTAAAAAGCGTCTTGAAGAAAGTGGTCTATTTGATAGACCCATAGCTACTGCAATAGTACCCTTTGCAAATTTTTTTAAAGCAGAAGAATATCATCAGGATTATTACAAAAAAGCGTCGGATCATTATGAGCAATATAAAAAAGGTTCGGGCAGGGCAGGATTTGTCGAAGAAACATGGGCAAAAGATGCAGCTATTAAATTTTTAGAAACTGAACAACAAAATATAAATAAAGAAATAAAAACAGACTATAATTATACTGATGAAGAAATATCTGAGATGTTAAAAAATCTTGATCCATTGGCCTATCATGTGGTGGCAGAAAATGGTACAGAATCTCCATTCAATAATAAATACTGGGATAATAAAGCAGAAGGGATTTATGTTGATATTGTAACAGGGAAACCTCTTTTTTCCAGTACTCATAAATATAATTCAGGAACTGGTTGGCCCAGTTTTTGGCGAACAATTGAGGATGATTCAGTAACATTACATGAGGATAATTCGTTATCAATTACCCGTACCGAGGTACGCAGTGATGCAGGTCATGTAGGTCATGTATTTAATGATGGTCCAGTTGCAGAGGGTGGTCGTCGATTCTGTACAAATTCAGCATCTCTTCTCTTTGTTCCAAAAGAAGAAATACAAGAAAATGGCTACCAAGCATACTTATATCTGTTTAATTAAAATAAAAAATCCGGATCTCTTTCAAAGAAAGAGCCGGATTTTGTTTTGGAGGAAAGAAGAGGATTAACCTTTCTTCTTTCCTCCACCCATCCACCAGGGTTTGTAGCCCATGATGACACCAATGCCCAGTAGAACTATGGCAAGGGTGAGAATTGATTTTATGATTCCCCAAATCGTCTGGAAGAAATCATTGATGCTGGTGGTAAAACCAGAAGGGTCAATGAGTCTCCAAAGAAAGAGAAAAATAATAAAACATGTAATGATGGTTCCCAGGAACCACCTGCTGTCGGTTAGAAACCTGTTCCAAAATTGTTGCATGACTTTTGTGCGTTTATTGGTTCGTAATACATTATATCATATATAGAATTTATGTCAAGTTTCACATAATAAAAAATGCTATATACTATATATATGAAGAAATTATATCGATCAGAAGAAAATAAAATATGCAAAGGTGTTGTGGGTGGGATAGGTGAATATGTAAATATTGATCCCGTTTTGTTGCGTATCATTGTTATTTTTTTTGTATTATCAACAGGTGTTATTCCTGGAATTATCACCTATTTGTTTGCAATGATAATTATTCCAAAGCAATCTGTTTTGTACACTACAACAAAAGATATATAGTAGAGAATTTTATTTTCTGGTATACTCTTTGTGTGCATTATTATGTATAATTTGTAATTATTTATGGCAAAAGGAAATAACAGTCAAAAGAAAGAAGCAAAAAAAGTAAAGAAAGATAAAAAAGTAAAATAATAAAAATAAAACATCATATATAATATGGTGTTTTATTTTTAAGGTCTTTCATTTTTCTGAAAATCGTGTACAGTGTATATTATTATGTCACACGGTGAAGTCATTATACGGTTTGAAGGTCTTTCTTTTGAATATAACGCACAAAAACCCATCTTGGATGATGTTTCTTTTTCTGTTCGTCGTGGTATGAAAGTAACTATTATGGGTCAAAATGGTGCAGGAAAAAGCACCTTGTTTGGTTTGATTACTGGAACATTGCAACCAGAAGATGGGGTGATTCATATTACTAAAAATTCTTCTGTGGCATTGTCACGCCAAGTTATTCCACGTGATGAATTAGATCTGACAGTCCGAGAGTTTTTTCAAAAATGTTTTAAAGAAACTATTTATAATATTGATAAAAGAATTGATGATGTTTTGGAAATTGTACATTTGCCACAACAGGTAGATATATATGAAAGGAAAATAAAAATGTTTTCTGGAGGACAGCAGGCAAGATTATTGTTGGCGTCTGCACTAATCCAGGAATCAGATATTCTTTTATTAGATGAACCAACAAATAATTTAGACAAAGCGGGTATTGCACATTTGACTGATTTTCTTGTAGGCTATAAAAAAACAGTAATTGTTATTTCTCATGATGCATCTTTTCTTAATGCATTTACTGATGCGGTCTTGTATTTGGATGTATATACAAAAAAGATAGAACAATATGTAGGAAATTATACACATGTACGAGATCAAATTGCTGCACGTATGGAGCGTGAAAATCGAAAAAATGCGCTATTGGCAAAAGAAATTCAAGCAAAAAAAGACCAAGCAAATAAGTTTGCCATGAAAGGGGGGAATTTACGTGCGGTTGCAAAACGTATGCGTACGTTAGCAGATGAACTAGAAGAAGAAAAAGTAGATGTTCGAAAAGAAGATAAAACTATTCGACCATTTACTATACCTATGCAAGAAAATATTTCGGGTGATATTCTTGTATTTTCTTCTGTGTCCTTATTAAAAAATCATGAACCCGTTTCTCGTCAAATTTCATTGTCTATTCGTAAAAATCAACATTTGTTATTATCAGGACCAAATGGAATAGGGAAAAGCACCTTGTTAGAAAATTTGGCACATGCTCGTGCTGTTGGTAGTGAAATCACAAAAGGAATCAGGGTTGGATATTACCGACAAGATTTTTCTACATTAGATTTTCAAGATACCCCCTATAAATCATTATCAAAAACAATGCTTGAAGTTGATGGAAAAATTGATGAAGAATATATTCGTTCATTATTATCTGGTTTTTTAATTGTTGGACAAATGGTGCATACGCCCATTGGTAGCCTATCAGAAGGACAAAAAGGGTTGGTTGCATTTGCTCAGTTGGTCTTAGTGCGCCCAGGGTTGTTAATATTAGATGAACCAACAAACCATATTAATTTCAGACATCTTCCATTGATTGCAAAAGCATTACATGATTATGAAGGTGCTATGGTGTTAGTTTCTCACGTTCCTGAATTTGTAGAGCAAATACGTGTTGATGAAGAATTGAGTTTGGGTAAATTATTAGAGGCAAAAAAATAATACACAAATGAATTTAATTCGTGTATACTGACTTTAAATTTGCACAAAAACGATGAAGGACGCGATAAGCTGCGATAAGCTTCGGGTAGGTGCAAATAACCTTTAATCCGAAGATTTCCGAATGGGGTAACCCGCTTGAGCTTCAAGCATTCAAAGGAAGGTGAATAAGGAAAAAAGAAATATCCTAGTATCCTTATGATGTGCAAATCAGGGTGTATGAAATTTGTCTCAAGTAGTGGCGAGCGAAACAGGCATCAAAATTTTACACCCGACCCCTTGTTGTGAGAAATCACAGCAAGGGGATTTCTTTTCTTGTATTTGATGTATACTCGTTATATCATATGAAATATTATGTTTACTTATTAGAATGTCATGATGCTACATTGTATGTTGGTTCTACTTCTGATATCGAAAAAAGAATACATGCACACAATCATTTAAAATCAGGTGCTCATTACACAAAAATACGTCGTCCTGTGGTTTTGCAATATGTAGAAGAGATGGCGACTTATGCACAGGCACGATCACGAGAGGCTGAATTGAAACGGCTATCTCGTGAAGAAAAATTAAGACTTTTTAATAAAAATTAAACCAATCCATTTAATAGAATGCATTGTTTTTTGTCATTCACTTCTTGTATATAATATTTTACACTCGTTGCATGTGATATGTATATTTTTGATTTCTATGTCGGAACCACCATTTAGCAGCTTCTACCAAAAGAACATTAATCACAAGCCATACCCCAAGAATCCAACTATAACGAAATGGAAAAGGGGCTATATCAAAAATAGATTGAAAGAATGGTATTGTAACCGCCATAAAAGTTAATCCTATACCAATCAAAATACTGTAATTGAGTTTTCTATTCGAAAATGGATTATAGGAAAATAAAGGCAAGTGAAGAGAGCGAAACGAAAAAGCAATAATTAAAACATACATGGCAAAACATACAAAGAAAATAGATTTTGCAATTAATATATCAATATTGGCACGTAATAATGCATAATAGAGAAAAAATAAGAGAACAGAAGTTAAAATTCCAATTACCATAATAAGAAATTTTGTTTCAAAAGTAAAAATTTCACGAGGTTTTTTCCTTGCTGATGAGGTAATTTTTGTATCCAAATCTTCATCAAATGCAAAAGCTAGTGCTGGCAAACTTCCTGTTGCCATATTTACCCAAATAATTTGTAATGCGGAAAGAGGCATAGGAATACCGATTAATATACTACCTGTAATTACTAATGTTACATCAAGTGAATTTGATAATAAATACACAAATGTTTTTTGAATATTAGTAAGAATCTTCCTTCCTTCGGTAATGGTCGAACTGATAGTTTTAAAATTATCATCTAATAAAACTAAATCCGCAGCACTTTTTGCAACGTCACTTGCTGAACCTAATGAAATGCCAATATCCATTGCTTTTAATGCGGGTGAATCATTTACTCCATCTCCCGTCATGGCAACGATTTCACCCAGTTTTTGATACAAGATTCCGATACGTAATTTATCTTCAGGGGTGACTCGTGCAAAAATGCGGACAGTTGGTAATAAATCTAATAAGGTTTCATCTGAAGAGCTTTGGATGTCGGTACCGGTTAATACCTGATCAGATGCAATAGACCAACCTAATTCTTTTGCAACGGCGATGGCTGTACCTGGTAAATCGCCAGTAATCATAACAACACGGACACCATGATTTTCAATATCAGAGATTGCTTTTGGTACCTCTGGGCGTATAGGGTCATGGAATGCCAGAATTCCCGTAATATGAATATTTTTGACATCTGAGGGTGTTTCTATATTTATGGCAAGATCTTGTACACCTAATGCTAATAATCGATAACCAGATTCACTCATGGTTTTTATCCACGTATGCATATGTTCACGATCCTCTTTTTTAAAATTTGATTTGTTTAATAATACATCTGGTGCACCCATAATAATATATTCTGTGTGATTTTTTGAAACAGAAAATTTGTTTGTGGAATTAAAGGGGATGATACTATGATTAGTCTTTATCATTAATGGTGCAAGGTCGACATGATGTTTTTGTGCAGTATTTGCAATATTTTTTTCAAAAGGACGCCCTTCAAATACAATATTTCCATGAGCATCATGTGACGAGGTTACCGTGATTGAATATAATGCATGTGACAGAATATCTGTTTGTTCTTTTTGAAGAATTGTTATGTCAGCATGTTGAATAGAAGTGCCCTGTTCTAAAATATTTTTTGAAGTATATATTCCAACCAATTTCATATTTGCCTGGGTTAAGGTTCCCGTTTTGTCTGTCATAATTAAGGTTACTGATCCTAATGTTTCTGCTGATGCCAAATTACGCAGGATGCCTTTTTTTTGTGCAATTGCATATGTTCCAACAGAAAGAATAACCGTCAGGGTAATAGGTAATGCCTCGGGGACTGACCCAACTGCTACGGCAATAGAAATCATCATCATTTCTATTATTGGAATTCCAGATGTAATACCTAATAAAAATATTCCTCCAACAATAAAGAAGAGGAGAGAAAAAATAAACCATGAAAGTTTCGCAACCCCTTTTTGTAAAGGGGTTTTTGATCTTTGTGTTGATGAAACCAAATCTGCAATTTTTCCAAGCTCTGTATAATTTCCTGTATGAGTAACAACACCAATACCAAATCCATCTACAATCAAGGTTCCTGCATGTGCAATATTTGATCTTTCGGCAATAACGGTTGATTCATTTAATGGTTCTATAGTTTTAGATACTGATAATGATTCACCTGTTAAAATAGATTCATCAATACGAAGATTGGTTACTTCAATAATTCTGGTATCTGCCGGAATCCTGGATCCATAGCGAAGCGGAATAATATCCCCTGGAACTAATTCTTGAGGATCAATCTCTTGCTCTGATCCATTGCGGATTACATGGGTCCGTTCTCTTACATAATTGGTCAATGCTGATAATGTTGTTTCTGCCCGATATTCCTGGTAGAAACCTAATCCTGCATTTATGAAAATTGCAAAAAGAATTACAGACATATCAATCCATTCTTGTAATATTCCGGTCAAAATTGCTGCAAGAATAAGAATAAATATGAGAGGACTGGTAAATTGATGAACTATAATAGATGTGGTACTGAAAGCTTTTTTATTGGTCATTGTATTTAATCCATAAAGCTCTTTTCGGGTTTTAGCTGTTTCAGTATCAAGTCCATCCGTGGAAGTTTCTAACTTTTTCAAAATATGATTTTTTTCTAGAAACCACGGTGTCAAAATAATTTGTTGTATTTTCATATATTATTAGTATATCATGGATATTTTCAATATATATTTGCTCCAAATTGTGATATAATTATGAACATATGAATATAAAAAATAACACATTAGTATTGATGAGCGTAGGAGTTATTGTTCTTGTTGGATTGGCTTTTTTTGTTTTTTCTAAAAAGGATGTCTCGGAAACATTACCAGAAGGGGAGATTACTGTCCTAGAAAAAGTTAATTATGATGACGGGTCATATTTATTTGATTTGGATACCAGTCTGGTTGTTTGGGAGGGTAAAAAAACATTTGTTGCTGATTATGTTGATCAGGGAATCATTTATCCATCATCAGGAAATGTTGTATTTAAAAATGGAATAATCGAATCTGGTTCTGTTAATTTTGATATGAATAGTATGATGACTCTTTCAACAGGAAAGGATTCAGGTCAGGATATGCTTTCAAAACATTTAAAATCAGCAGACTTTTTTGATACTGAAAAATACCCCGAATCATCATTTGTCGTGTCTCGGGTTGAATCAGATCCATCTCGAAATGGTTCATACATTCTTTTTGGTGATATGACAATTAAAAATACATCATTACCTGTTAGTGTTCCGGTTAGCATGCTTCAAGTTGAACAAGGTGTTGCATTGGTTGGAGAAATTGCCATTGATCGAACATTATGGAATATTCAGTTTGGTTCAGGTAAATTCTTTAAAAATCTTGCAGATAATACTATAGATGATTATTTTACGATTTCGTTCTCTTTAGTTATTAAAGAATAATTACCCCATCTTTTTCAATAATTCTATTTCTTTTAGGGATAATTTTCTCATTGAACCTGATCTCAAGGTTCCTTTATAAATATTTCCAATACGAACCCTAACCAGTGATGCAATAGTAAGACGACATCCATCACACATTCTACGAATTTGGTGTTTTTGACCCTCGGTTAATATAATAGAGAAAGTATGAACTCCTAATTTTTCTACTTGGGCTGGTTTTGTGTACATGTCTCCTATACGCATACCATTTTCCATATTGTGTATTTGAGCGGGTACGATATTTTCTCGTACATGTACATGGTATTCTTTTTCCACAAAAGAACGTTGAGTCAAAGATCGTGCCAGCACACCGTCATTTGATAATATAATAAGACCTTCTGACTCTTTGTCTAATCTTCCTATAGGTGCCAGGTGTGATAATTCAGGAAACATGCCGTGAATATCTTTACTGTTTTCTGTGGTTGCAGATGTTTCTATACCACGAGGTTTATAAAAAAGAATAGCCTCTTTCGTGGGAATCTTTTTAGTGTTTACTACTATTTTATCTATGGTTGGATCTATTGCTAATCCTGCAATATATGTTACTTTTCCATTTACTTTTACTAATCCTTGTTTAATAATCGCTTTTGCTTCACGACGAGAGGCAAGACCTTGCTCAGCAAGGTATCGTTCTAATCGGTTTGTTTGAGATTCTTTCATAAATGGCAGTATACGATATTTTTAAAAGAACAGCTATTGATTTTAATTTAATTATATGGTATAAATAATCTGAATTAATGTTGAACCTTACCTAAAGAAAAATGCCATGAAAAAACTTGAATCAGCAACACCTATTTTGAAGTTGAATAATACCCTTCGTTGGGTACTGAGAATCATAGCCGGTTTAGGCTATATCGTTTTTATCACAGGAATACTACAAAGCTTTTCAGCTGTCATTTGGATGAGTAGTGGAATTGTGGTCTTTCTGTGTATGGCTATTTTTTGCAGTATTATTGCTGTGAATGAGAGCCGACTATTTGAATATGCAGTAAATGTGCCTATAACTTCACTACCCAAACCAGCGCACGACCCTAAATTTTGGGAGAGAAGAAAGATTTCTTTACTCAGTCTTCTGGGATCATTTTTTCTTCTGGGACTTGGGTATGTAGCTTCCATGTATGTATTCATTCTTGCAATTATTTTTGTAGGTATATCTTTTTTGTTGCTTGTATATCACATATTACTACATCCAAAAAAAGGAACTCATTTCCGTGTCTCTAATACAAAATAGTCATGGATGAATCCCTATGATTGACATTTGGTCATTCATAGGGATTTTTTTTATGTTATAATGTAAAAATGAATATAAAAACGGTTATATTTTTTATTTGCATAGGAATTATCCTCTTTTTTACGATTCAATTTTTTCTTGAAAAAAGAGAAATGCAAAATGGTCCCGCATCCTTGTTAGCAGTAGAAGATATTAGGCAGGGTACTTTTTTGCTATGGGGTGCAAAGATTTCTTTGATTGATGGTATTGGAGAATTTCAAAAAGATAATCAATTAATGCAGATTTCTTTTTATACCCCAACGGGTTTAGTGTCCCTTTCTGAAACTATGGCAGTAGGTATAATGTCTTTGACTCAAAATATTAATTCTCCAGAGTTTTATATAGTTTTATTTTCTCTTGAAGAATCATCAATACAGGTAATTGATTCTAGAATTCTCTCTGATGCTGTTGATGTAGCAGATTTATTTGTTGATTATAACGCCAGTAATGATGCGGTCTCTCTTTTGTATGTCTCTATTTTTGTAGAAGACGAAAAAGTTAGGATTCCTGTGACATATCAAGTGTATGCATCATCAGAAGGATTTACCTTTCTGCCACAATCAGATGGTTCACTTTCTGAAGAAGTGGGTCTCTAATTATCATCACGTAATGGAGCGTTTTTGATAATTTCAATTATCTGATCTTCATCATCGGTAATAGTATATAAATCCATATCAATTTTACTAATGACATTATATTCTTGATATAATGTTTGTTGAATAAAAGCATGTAATGGTTCCCAGAATTTTTTCCCAACAAGAATAATAGGAACTCGTTGAATTTTGTGTGTTTGCACAAGGGTTAATATTTCAAATAATTCATCCATGGTCCCGAAACCCCCTGGAAAATATACATATGCTTCGGCTCCGTATGCCATAGTTACTTTTCGTGAAAAGAAAAAGTAAAAAGGTAGAGATTGGGTCATGTAGGGATTTGTTGTTTGTTCATAGGGTAATTGGATTGTAAAACCAAGAGATTTTCCACCCGCTTCGGATGCACCCTGATTTCCTGCTTGCATAATGCCTGGGCCACCACCAGTTACGATAACGTATTTGGTTTCTTTTGCTATACGATATGCAATACGTTTTGCGCGTTCATAATCTGGATGATTTTTTGGTAATCGTGCAGACCCAAAAAAAGTAACAGAATAGGGGATATCTTTCATAAATGAAAAAGCTTGTTCTATTTCATGATTTATAACGCATACACGAGCACCTGTTTTATCTCCGGGTGCAGATAATCGAATACAATCTTCTCGTATTTTTGTAATGTCAGTAATGTGATTTTTTGAATCTTCAGTGTTCATATAAGTATTCTATCACAAAGATCGTGATTGTTCGAGTTGTCTAACAATCACAGCTCCCATATAGTATATATATGATGCAATATATAACCAAAGAAGTATTAAAAAGAAAGCCCCTGTAATACCCGCCAAAGATTCTCCACCTAATGTTGCTGCGTACCAACGTAATGCCAACGTAACACAACTAATAATAATACTGACAGTATATCCAACAATAAAAACATGACCCCATGATGATACTCTTGTAGGAATAATGCGATACAAAATTCCACATAATGTACCCAAGAAAATAATTCCCAAAAGACTTATTATGAAAAAAGGAACGGCTACATTGAGAATACTAATAATAACAAAGAAAATAGGAACCCCTGCTACAATAAAGAGAGTAATGAGAAATGGAATAATCCACGCCTTGAATAAAGATTGTTTTCTAGTATCTCTTGAAACATCTATTAATTCTGTTGTAGAAAGACGTAATTCAATAAATATCTTTGTTGCAGTAAATAAAATAACAAGAACACTAACAAGAAGAACGACTGGATTCGTTGATTCTATTGATGCTTGTATACGAAAAACTTCTACAATTCCCAGTTCGGTAATTCCAAGAACATTTTCAAAAAAAGATAAAGCAATAGATTCTATTATAGGTTTTTGGGTAAAACGTTGTGTTACAGATAAGGCAATAAGAAAAATGGGCCCCAATGAAAAAAGAGCATAATATGCCAAAGATGATGCATGTCTATGCACCCGTAATGATCTCGCAAGAGGAAGAGTATTTTTCCAGGAAATATTTGAGAATAACATACCTATAGTATATCATTTTATGCTATACTGTACATGATGAATGAAATTATGAAATCAGACATTTTCTTTTTTGTTACGACGATAGCTGTCGTTCTGGTAACAATAGGATTATTGGTCGTATGTGTCATGGTTATTCAAACATTACATGATGTTCGCAGATCAGTGCATGGTTTGCAAGAAAAAAGCATGCAGATTTTAGATGAGTATGTTCAAATTCCAAAAGGAATATTTTCAGGCATTTTAAGTATCATTGGTGCATTTATTAAAAAGGGTAATAAGAAAAAATAATATGGTTATGAAAAAAATAACAAATAAAAAAGCCTCAGATTCTCATTTCGGTACAGGATTGGGTATAGGATTAGTTGCAGCTGCCGGATTAGTAGGAGCTTATTTATTATACGGAAAAGATGGTGCAAAAAATAGAAAAGTAGTAAAAGGTTGGGCGCTAAAAATGAAAGGAGAAGTTTTGGAAAAACTAGAAACAATGAAAGACGTTTCAGAAGATTCTTATAATACATTAGTCGATACAGTTGCTGCAAAATACTACAAAGTAAAATCTGTAGATAGTGTAGATGTTGAAATGTTGGCAAAAAAAATTAAAAGCCAGTGGAAGCAATTTAAAAAAGAATATAACGCATCAGAACAGAAATCAGTAACTAAAAAGAAATAATTATACTAACACGCATATGATATTGGTATCAAAAATCAAAGAGTTTTTAAAAGTGAACAAAAAAAAGAGTATTGTCACTGTGGGGGTATTAATACTTCTTGTGGTAATATTTTCCAGTAAAGGCAGTGACGATATTACAACATATACGGCAATACGAGATACATTAGCCGAAGAAATTGTTGTATCTGGTACTATTGATACCGATCAGCGTGTAGATTTATCTTTTTCTGACGTTGGTAGAATCGCTTCTGTATTTGTCGGTCGTGGGGATTCGGTTTCTCGAGGTTCGGTATTGGCTTCGTTGGATGCAGGAGATCTTGAAGCTGAACTACGTGAAGCTCGAGCAAATGTATTATTGCAACAGGCGACCAGTGATGCATCTTTTGTTGATTTGGAATCTGCTCGTAAAAATATAGAGAGATTAACCTTGGAACAAAATTCTTTAGTATCAAGCTCTCTTCGTACATTACTCAGTCAAGGTTTGGAAGCATATCCTGTTTCATCATCATATAGTGTGCCAGTCCCAGTAATCTCTGGAACATATACAGATACTACAGAAGGATCATATGAAATAAGTGTATATTCTTCCTCATCCAATTCCGGCTCATCATTTGTTGTTTCTGATTTAGAAAATGGTATCTACGGTGAAGCATTAACACAATATCCTGTATCAATGGGTACAAAGGGTCTCTTTGTACAATTTGAAGATGGGTATAATTATGCCAAGACAAAATGGACTATAGATATTCCAAATAAAAGATCTTCTTTGTATACTGTAAACAAGGGACTATATGATCAGGCTGTGGCAACACGTGACCGTGTGATTGCTCAGGCAGAAGACACCTATGAGTCATTGCGTATTCAAGAATCTAATATTACCAATCAAAGTATAACCAGGGCGCGTATCGAACAGGCAAAAGCTCGTGTTGATGGAATTTTGGCTCGTATTGCAAAAAGAAAAATAATTGCACCGTTTTCAGGTGTCATCCAAGAGGTAAATCTCAAAGTAGGAGAATCTGTAACCACAGCATTTCAGTCTGCAATCATTCTTTCATCACCAGGAGGATATGGTGTTGAATTATCTGTGCCTGAATTATTTATTTCAAAACTAAGAGCGGGTTTACCAGTATCAGTAGAAGTTGACGCATTGGCTGGTCAGTTATTTTCTGGAACTCTGTCCACTGTTTCTTCTTCTGAAACAGAGCGTGGTGGAGTGTCTTTATATCAAGGATATGTAACATTTGATGAAGGTGTTGATTCCAAGGTGTTTCGTGCTGGTATGACAGCTACAGTTCGTATTTTAGTTCAAGAATTCAAAGACATCATCGTGATACCAAACGAATATATAGAACGTGATATATCTGGAATTTCTCGTGTAAAAATTATGAAAAACGATGAAACTATGGAAAAAGAAGTTATTCTTGGGGTTCGAAATAGTATGGGATTAGTCCATATTATTGAAGGTGTAGATGAAGGTGATGTTCTTGTAGATTGGTAATCATTATATGAAAAATTTATTAAATGATATAAGAGTTGGTTGGTTTCTGGGAATACGTCAAATTCGTCGTTCAAATATTTGGACTACTCTTTTGATTGTATTGATTATGACACTAACTTTTTTGAATCTGATTGTTGTTTCTGGTATTTTGGTTGGTCTTATCGAAGGCGGTAATAGGGCAAATAGAAATCAATATACCGGTGATGTTATTATTACGACACCTTCAGGAAAATCTTATTTAGAACAAACTCAGGATTTGTTATCGGTTGTTCAGTCGTTACCACAAGTTGTTTCTTGGTCAGATCGTATGCTAACAAGTGTTTCACTAGAAGCAAATTATCAAAGCCGTAATTTTCAAGAATTACCCAATACAGCCGGTGGGCAATTAACAGGTATTGATATTGATCGTGAAATTGGTGTTTCAGGAATTAATCAATATATAGCAGAAGGTTCTTTTCTTGTACCTGGCTCCAGTGGGACTATTGTATTGGGAAAAAATTTACTTCGTCGGTATTCAGAATCATTTGGGGATACCTTTCCCGCATTAGATGATGTCTATATTGGTGACAAGATTTTGGTTCGTGTTGGTGAAAAAGTTCGTGAATTTACAGTCGTAGGAATTTTGGATTCAAAAGTAGGGGAAATTTCTTTGCGTGCTTTTGTTACGCAGAATGATTTTTTGTCTATGGCACCAAGACCTGCTCGTGAAGTAAATGAAATATCATTAACACACAACAAGACCGTTTCAGATGAATTTATACGTGATATTTTCATTGAGCGTGGTTTTGATGGACGTGCAAAAATTCAAACAGCAGTGCAGGCTATTCCAGATTTTTTGAATCAGATTAAAACAGCCTTTGCACTGTTGGGGAGTGTGATTGGGGGAATTGGAATATTGGTTGCATCGATTACCATCTTTATTGTTATTTTTATCAATGCGGTAACGCGACGTAAATACATTGGAATTCTCAAGGGTATTGGTATTTCGGGTGCATCCATACGTATTGCGTATATTTTACAATCATTATTATATGCCTGTTTGGGTTCTGCTTTGGGATCTGTTATTATTTACACATTACTGGTTCCATTTTTCGAGGCAAACCCATTAGATTTTCCATTTTCTGATGGAATACTGGTGGCTCCAGTAGAACAGACACTAACACGTTTTGGAATATTATTACTTGTGACTCTGATTGCAGGATTCATACCCGCATGGATGATTATTCGACAAAACACATTAGACGCAATTCTAGGAAGATAAATAGTATGATACAAATACAAAATCTTGAAAAAATATATACAACCGGTTCCATAGTAACACCTGTGTTACGTGGTATTACATTAGACATTAAAAAAGGGGAATACGTTGCTATTATGGGAAAATCTGGTGCAGGAAAATCTACATTGTTATATCAAATGGGTTTATTGGACAAACCAACAACGGGTTCTATATTGTTAGATCAGATAAATACCGAATATTTGGGGGAGGCTGAGCGTACGGTTTTTCGTTTGAATCATCTGGGATATGTGTTTCAGGACTATGCTTTGGTTCCTGAATTAACTGCATTAGAAAATGTAGCTATCCCATTATTGATGTTGGGACAAAGTGAAAAAGATGCATACGCACAGGCGTTAAAGACGTTAGAAAAAATAGGCATGGGACACAGAATGAATAATCTACCCAATCAATTATCCGGTGGGGAACAACAACGGGTATCAGTGGCGCGCGCGGTATGCCATCACCCAAAGATTTTATTTGCAGATGAACCTACAGCAAATCTGGACAGTGTATCCAGCGTTTTAGTGTTAGATGTATTTGATGCATTACACGCAGAAGGGCAAACTATTGTTATGGTAACCCATGAAAAAGAGTATGCAGATCGAGCACAACGGATTATTGTTATCGAGGATGGAAAAGTAAAAGAATAAGCATTTTTGGTATTGACAAAACAATATAAAATCTATATAATAAAACCAAGCTACAAAACCCTGCATATGCAGGGTAGGTATAGTTCTTTTAATTAAGAAAAGAAAAGATCATGAACTACATGAAAATCTTATTCGGAATAGTTGCTATTGTCGCAATTTGCATTGGTATCGCCCTGTTATTCCATAGGTACTTCATTTTTGGAATTATTACTGTTGGTCTTGGAATATATGTTGTATATGCGTACAAACAAGAATCTAATGACCCGTTTGCCGATATTCGGATTTGGTGGCAAAAACATTATCGTGCTCAGCACGGTATAGAACTCGACCTTTCGCAGGTTTCAATTCCATCCAAGCCAAACGGAGACGATTGGATTCTATTGTGCATAGCACAAGATCTAACTCCAAACCACGAATTCAATTCTTGGAGTTTCCCAAAGATGAGAGCTCGGAGAAACCTAAATGCTTTGGCATATAAAAACGCCAGAGACACCACGGAGACCTATTTCATTTGGGTCAGAAATGGTCCAGAGCCAGATGTTGAATTTTTGGGTCAGTCAGTGAGCCAAGCAGATCCCGATATGAAAATTGGGATGACACTCCTCGAGCGACTTGTATTTCAGTCCTATGCTCATCATATAGGATTTGTTTTGGACAAAAAAGGATCAACCCTTTGTTCCGGCTCTCCCCTTGCTGGCGGTTACGTGCCTTGCGTGCTCGAGCTCGGTGATGGTAGAGTGGGCGTGCTTTGGCGCGGTTATGGCGAGTGCGATTCCTCGGACGGTGTTCGTAGAGCAGTTTACTCTTGATTCTTTTCTCCTTTTTCTCTTGGGATACTCAAGAGAATCAAAACCAAGGGGGCGACTTTTAAAAGTTGTCCCTATTTTTTTAACCTAGTGACAAAAAAACATCTTTAGTGTATACTGGTTTACAGTTAGCCCTTTTAGGGGCTCTTTATTTTATATTTAATTTTTATGTCACAACAATACACATCCATTCGAAATATTGCCATTATCGCACACGTTGACCACGGAAAAACAACACTGACCGACAAAATGTTGGAACAGTGTGGAATGCGTGAAGAGGGAGTTTCTATGGACTCGAACGCTTTGGAACAAGAACGTGGAATTACTATTTATGCAAAAAATACTTCTGTATTTTATCCTCCAAATCAAGCAGAGAATCAAACAAAGATCAATATTGTGGATACACCAGGTCACGCGGACTTTGGATCCGAAGTAGAACGTGTATTACGTTCTGTGGATTCTGTATTGTTGGTGGTAGATGCCCAAGAGGGACCCATGCCACAAACACGTTTTGTATTGAAAAAATCTCTTGAATTAGGTTTGAAACCAATTCTTGTTTTAAATAAAATTGATAAACCGGGTGCGGATGTAGAAAAATCACATGATGCTGTATTTGAATTATTTATGGATCTGGGTGCAACAGAAGAACAATTAAATTTTACTACCGTGTATGCAATAGGAGTTCAGGGAATGGCAAAAAGAACCATGGACGAACAATCAGACAATTTAAATCCTTTGTTTGAAACAATCTTGGAACACGTTCCACCTGCACCAAATGATGTTACAAAGCCATGCCGTATGCAACCTTTTAATCTTGCGTATGATAATTTCTTGGGCCGTATGGGTATTGGTCGGGTATACGAAGGTGTGTTAAAAGCCCAGCAAAATGTTTCCATTGTAAAACCAACAGGAGAAGTTCGCTCTGGAAAAATTACAAAACTATTTACCTTTCAAGGTACAAAACGAACCGAAGTAGAATCAGCATCAGCAGGAGACATTGTTATGATTGCGGGTATTGATGATATTTATATTGGAGAAACAATCGCAGAAAATGCAGATGCAGAACCGTTACCTGCGATTATTGTTGATGAGCCGACTATTAAATTAGATTTTCTGGTAAACAACTCTCCTTTTGCTGGACGTGAAGGTAAATTTGTTACCACACGACAAATTCGAGAAAGACTAGAGCGCGAATTGGAAGTAAACGTAGGATTACGGGTTAATTTTGATCCAGATACAGAACGTCTTATTGAAGGATTCAAGGTCTTTGGTCGTGGGGAAATGCACATTGCTGTATTATTGGAAACAATGCGTCGAGAAGGATATGAAATTCAGGTATCGCAACCCCAAGCAATCATCAAAGAAGAAAATGGTCAAAAAGTAGAACCCTTCGAAGAGGTAACAGTAGATGTTCCAAATGAATCTCAGGGAATTGTTATTGAAAAATTAAGTACTCGTGGTTTTATTATGTCTGACATGCGTCAGGGTGATACACGATCTCGTATGCTTTTTGAAGGTCCTACACGTGGATTATTTGGATATCGAAGTCAGTTTATCATTGACACAAAAGGTGACGGAATCTTTGCTACTCGTGTATTAGGATTCCGGGCATACGCAGGGGTGATTACAAAACGACATACAGGATCAATGTCATCTATGGAAACTGGAAAAGCTTTGGGTTATGCACTATGGAATCTCCAAGAGCGTGGAATTTTGTATATCGCTCCGAATACCGAAGTGTATGAAGGTATGGTTTTAGGAAATACATCTCGAGGTGAAGAAATGGTAGTAAATCCATGTAAGGGAAAACAATTAACGAACATGCGTGCATCAGGTACTGATGAAAATATTAGCTTAATTCCACCATTGTTGTTGTCTATTGAACGTGGCTTAGAAGTCATGGGAGAAGATGAATACTTGGAAATAACACCTAGTAATGTTCGCTTACGAAAACAATATCTAAAAGAAGCTGAACGTTCTCGATTTAAACGAAAATAAAAAAAGCATTATAATAAAACCTCTTGGGAATTTCCAAGGGGTTTTATTTGTTATATATAGCGAGGTATCTTTCGTGCAAAATATCCTCCAGCAAACATGAGTATACCCAAGATAAGAAAAAGAAATTTAAATGAAATTCCTAATGAAAGAATAATGGATCCGGTTATAGGTGCAATGATAAATGCAACAGGTCGTGCATTTCTGTAAATACTCATTGATGTAATATCTTGAGAAGATATTTTTTTAAAAAATAAACTATCGGTGAGTATTTCTATAGCTGAAGAACCTATACGTGTGAAAAAAAGAACACCGGCCCATAACCATATAGTAGGGCTTTGAATAAAGATAATACCTGTTGTTGCAATACCTACAATATAAAAACCAACTATAATACCCTTGCGTTCAATATGTTTTTTATCCGCCAAGAAACCAAGAGGGAATTGAAAGATTACAAAAGGTAATAACATGATAGTAAATATAAAACCTATTGATTGCCATGAAAATCCAATATGTTGACTGAGATAAATTGGTGTATAAATAATCATCCAAACTTCAAAAAAACGTAAAAGCCAATGAGTAAGAAGAATTTTTGATAAAGTTTTTTCTTTGCGTATATATTGAAAACTTTCTCGTAATGTTATTACTTCATGTCGAAGAAAAGAAAAAGAAAAGAATGATGCAATGGTATTTATTCTTTCTCTTATCTTGAGACGAAATGGTTTTTGATTTGGCAATAATAACATGGTACACATTGCAAAAAGAGACAAAAATCCCCCAAGAATATATACCCAGGTAAATCCAAATGTTATATCAATAATATACCCGGTTAATAATGGTGCAATTACCCATGCAATATTATTAACCATTAAAAACAATCCTCGTACAGAGCCCATGGATTCTTTTGGGGTATACTCTTCTATGGATACATCAAAAAGTAAAAAAGTAACATTAATAAGAGCAGTATAAAGAATAAAAAAAGAAATTATTGAAAATAATGAAGAAAGAAATAACATTCCAATCAAAGAAAATATAACAATCAATGAGGTGAAAAGAAACGAAGCTTGCTTTCCTATTTTTTCAATAAAACCGGGAATAAAACTAATTATAAGAAGTGCAAGGATAGAACTCATGGTAAATACCAATCCGACTTGATTCTCAGTAATATTTTTCTCCAAGAGAAAAGATGAATTAATATAAGTTGTTAATGCAATATGTGCAGAGAAAAAGAATCCAGCAATATATACAAGAGAAAGGGGATTTTTTTTAAAGACATGTATATCAGTATGAGTACTTTGTTCCATGTCTATTATTATACACTAATGACAACAGGAATAACGATAGGTCGTTTTGCTGTTTTTTGGAAAAGTGTTCTTGATACAATATCAGTAATATTTCCCTTTACGTTATCAAAATTTATTGGATTTTGTCCTTGGATGTCATCTTCAACTGTCTTTTTGATAAGGTTTCGAATTGATCGTAATAAATCTTGAGATTCTCGTAGATATACAAATCCTCGTGAAATAATATCAGGTGATTTTCTTAATTTTCCTGTTTTTTGATCTACTATAATAACTACAATAAACATACCATCAGCAGATAATGTTTGTCGGTCACGAATGACTACTTCTTGAATATCACCAATTGAAAATCCATCAACTAAAGAAACATTAGAAGGTGCTTTTTCCTTGCGTACACGGATTTTGTTTCCTTTGTCGTATATTTCAACGATTGATCCATTGTCAGGAACTATCACATTTTCTCTGGGGGTTCCCATGGTTATAGACATTTCTGCATGTTGTCGCAACATGTAATGGTGTCCGTGTACGGGCATGAAATATTTATAATCAATTTGATTGTGAATCCAAGCAAGCTCATCTCGATTTCCATGTCCTGACGCGTGTACATCTGAATCAAGATAAGTGATAACCTTTGCATCTGATCGGTATAGATTATCTTTTAATTTAGTAATTGATTTTTCATTTCCGGGAATAATAGATGATGACAATAATACTGTGTCCCCCTTTGTTAATTTTACTTGTTTGTGTGTTCTGTTTGCGATACGCATTAATGCAGCAAATTCTTCACCTTGTGCCCCTGTGGCAATCATAACAATCTTTTGTGGGGGATATTGGTCAATATCTGTAAGCGGGATAATGTTGTTTGTTTTCAAGAGATCAAGCTGTTTAATAATTTCAACATTTGCTTTCATGCTTCGTCCTTCGATAACAATTTTCTTATCGTATTTATGAGATAATTCAATGATTGCCATAATACGCTCAACCTGAGATGCAAAAGTTCCAATAATTAATCGTGATGGTGCATCTTTGATTATTTTTTCAACATTCTGTACAACTACAGATTCAGATAATGAAAACCCTGGTTTTTCGATTGATGTCGAGTCCATGGTTAATAGAAGTACTTTTTTATTTTTGAAACGGCTGTATTGTTGTACTTCTTCATCGGTTGGAATTCCTTTTATATTATCCACACGAACATCCTCAATAAAAACAATTTCACCTAAGGGTGTTTGAATTTCAAGGCCCATAGAGTCTGGAATGGTATGTGAGATAGAAAAAGTATTAATAACAAAGGATGATCCAATGCGAATAGTTTCAGAACCTTCTACAGTATGAATATCCAATGGAGCAAGATGAGGAAACTCTTCATGTCGTTTCAAAATCATCATCTCACCGAATTTTCGTGTATATATTTTTGGATTACCAATTTTATCTACAACGTAAGGAAGAGCACCAATATGATCCAGGTGTCCATGAGTAATGAATAATCCACGTATTTTATCTTTTCGATCTTCAAGATATTTTGTGTTAGGAATAATATAATCTACACCAGGGGTTTCTTCTGATGCAAATTCAATACCCACATCAACGATGATGATATCGTCACCATATTCGATGGCTGTCATGTTTTGCCCAACCTGCTCTACTCCACCTAATGGAATAATACGAATCACACCCTCTTCCACTGCTGGAATTCCCAATGTGTCTTCTGTTCGTTTACGATGTGTAAAGGCTGTAGTTTTAGGTCGTTGTTGATAAGGTACCTGAGAGGGAGTTTTTCTCTGGGTTCTTTTTGTTGAGTTTCTTTTTTGATTATTATGTGCTAAGGGGAGGTGTTTTTCGTGTGATTGTGGAGTATCCTGATTGCTGTTTGATTGAACTTTGTTTTCTGAATCTTGTTTCATATAAGTATAAGTTAGTATAATAATTAATTGTTGTTAATAAAAAATGATGCAACGCGTGATTTTTTTATGTGCCAAGTATAAATATTTGAAAATCGGTCTGTTGGATTCCCTATAAATCTATCTGAGGTAAATTCATGGATATCTTTATGGCTTACATAATTAAATATCGGCTGATACAGAAACACCGCTGGGATATCTTTATAAATTTCTTTAACAACGGCCGCATAAGATTTTTCTAGATCTTCTTTATCGCTTTTTGTAGAAATGGTAGATAATGCTTTGTCGACATTTGTATTTGCATAATTGGCAATATTTAATCCGGGATCATTTCTTTGTGATGAATGCCAAAATGCAAACATGTCAGTATCATGAGTATAAGAGTGTCCAAACAATAATGCTTCGTATTTTCTTGGTCGTAGTACTTCTTGTTGTAGAGTCCCTATTTCCGAAGGCGAGAGAATTATTTCAATACCATTATTTTTTGCGATATCTTTAATATTTTCTGCAACACGAATCAGCTCTGGTGTATTGCTGGTTGAAAGGGTAAATGATAATGGGGTTGATGCTCCGTCTTTCATCTTTTCATATATTTCTGTCTCTGAATTCTTTTTCCATCCAGCGGAAACTAATAGTGTATGTGCGTCTTGATTATAATTTTGTTGTTCCATAATATTAAATTGAAAAGCTTGAGGTAGTGGAGATGAAGATGCTAAGCCGTGACCCATTAAGCTTTTTGTTACAATTTCTTTTGGATCAAGAATAATTTGAAGAGCTTTTCTTATAGGTATTTCAAGAAATAATGGGGATTGATTATGATTAAAAAAGATACCAAAAACACGAGGTAGTGGTTTTGCAAATGAGAATCTTCCAGATTGTTCAATGTCATCAATGTATTCTGTTGAAACTCCAGCAATTAAATCTATTTTTTTAGATAGATATTCTTTAACTAATAATGCTTCGTTCTCAAAAAAGAAGAATTCAAAATTTGAAATGAAAGGTTTTCCATGAATATATTTTTTGAATGCAGAAAGATCATAATGTGTAGGAATTCCAGTTTTTTTATCTCGCTTTATGTTTGAAACTTTGTATGGCCCTGATCCAATAGGTTCTGTATTATAATCACTGAGCATCATTTGTTCTGTGCTGATATTTTCCCAGATGTGTGCAGGTAAAATACCAATAGTTAATGAATTTAAAAATCCTGCATAAGGTTGAGGTGTTTGTAATTGAATAGTTTGAGGATCTAATATTGTTCCAATTACTCCTTCGAATTGTACTCGACGAGGGCTTTTTAAAGATGGATTTTGAGCTTGGGATAATGTAAAAAGAACATCAGCAGCTGTTACAGGATGACCATCATGAAAAACAGCATCTCGTCTTAGGGAAAATGTGTATACTGTATTATCTTCATTTACGGTCCAAGATTCTGCTAATTCTGGTTCAAAAGTACCATAAGTGGTTCTTCTAATTAAACCACTATAAATCAATTGCGTAAGGTCTCGGTCCGCATCTGTAGAGGAAAGCAGGGGGTTAATAAATCGTGGTGTTCCTACTATTCCTTCGGTTAATGTTCCTCCATGTGCGGGTATTTCTGTGGTAATACTGCTTCTGGCAAGTAAAAAAAGCCCAATACTGCTTGTGAAAATCATAATTGATAAAAGCCCAAATAAATATTGATCTCTTTTAGATAAGGTAAAAAGAATGGTATGTAATTCTTTACGTAATGCAAAAAAAAAGTTTTTCATAGAAAATAAATAGAGTATACGATATAAATGATGAATATATGATACCTTTGTGTATATATTCAAACAACGTATGAAGAATAGTAATCCTTAATTATTACAATAAAAGATTCCAAATAGAGAAAACAAGAAAAGCAACGGCAACCATCATGGTTCCATAAAAGAGAAACTTTTCCATTCCACGCCGAGTATGGTGCAATCCACCACTGTCACTTCCTCCGAATGCAGAACCCAGACTGTTGTCTGATTGTTGCATCAAGATCATAATGATCAAAAGGATGGCAAGTACTATTTGTATTATTGATAGCGTTGTTGACATAGATTAGGTAACGAAATTATTGTAGCAGAAATGAAAAAGAATGCAAGCTTGATTTTATCTGGGGTTATATTATTCGTAAATAAAGACAAAAACCTAAATTCAACCCTTAATTTAGGTTTCCCATAACTGAGAAACTTGTAGCTATCACAAACCTTGATTCAAATTAGATTCAATGGCTTAAAACCAAAAGTCATAGGTAAACAATAATTGGATCGGTATTTTCGCTTTATAATGGATCTTGATGTAAGAATCTTTCAAGGGTTGATTACTTGTAATCAGATTATGAATGTAGTTCGATCTATGATTGGTCAGAAGGGACATCTTTTGAAAGAGGTTTTTTTTACAAGGACCACTTTTAGTACAAAACTCTCATATTCGTATTCTGGGACTATATTTTCTTCTTGTGCGGAATGTTCCGCATTCATTTCTTGCCTTGGTATATGAAAATGTACCATCAAGACGGAATGTCAATGAACACATATAATTCATTCAGTTCTGGCTTTCTATTCGCAATAACAAGTCAAGAATTTCGTTATAGAGCATTATGTACTAATGACTGTGGATATTTTTACCGTTTACCATGTCTAATTCGGTTACCATGATTGTCTGTGACTGTACGTGTACGGGTTTTTGAGTGACAACATCTGGTATTCGAGTCCTCCGGTATTGCTTTGGTATACTCATTATATGGATCTTTTTTTCTTAGGCCAAAATATATCCACTTGAATCTTTGTGTGTTCCCGGCGACTTTGTGTGGGATTTTTTTGTTCCTTTATGTAGTATATGCTATACTAATATGTATATGAATACATTTATGTTTCGCATTGTTTCGATAATATTTTTTATTGTTTGTGCTGGTTTGGTGTATCTTGGATATTTTCTTTTACGACCAACTCCGTATTTATCAGGTGAGGCTCCTAAAAAAATTGTAGTCACAGAATCAGAACCGAATACAGAATCAGAACTTTCTGGAAATTCTCGTTTTGACGAGTCTGACCCAGAATTCCTTGCTTCTCTATTAGAAGAAGAGGTTTCAATTGAAACACCTGTAGTGTTTACTCCTGTGGTGGAAACAGAAACATCATCTGAGTATGCTTCCTTAACGCAGGCCTTGCAAAAATTAATTGATGAAAAAATTTATATGAAGGTAGGTAGTCGTGGTACACGTGTTGGTATTGTGCAAGAATTTTTAAATATCTATCACACAAAACAAGCACGTGCAGATAATGATTATGGGGCTGGAACAAAAACCCGAGTTTCTGAATTTCAAAAAACTGTTGGCGTTACGGCCGATGGAGAAACTGGGCCTCAAACCTATCAAAAAATGATTGATTGGTTAAAAAAACAGTAATAAATATGAATATTTCAGAAGATATTCAAAAAATTATTGAACAAATGGATCAAGGTGTACAAATTTCTGCAGAAGAATTACAATATATCACAGTATGGTATACACAAGAGATTCAAAAATTAGGTGATACTATACAAATTACCAATATTAAAAAAGAAATTGAAAATTTATAAATAATCAAAAATACTATGAAAGAATTTATTACAGGTGTAGAAAAGAGTGTAGTAAATCCAGAAATTGGATCAAATGAAAATCATTCTGATCCAGAGGCAATTAAAAAACTTTTAGAAGATGTACAACGATCAGGAGAAGAGGGTTTGGATACATTGCAACCTCAAACACTAGAACAAGAAAAAACAAAAGGAATTTTGTCTCGTATTGGCGATAAAATTAAATCATTCACAGCCGGAAAAGAAAAAACACCCCAAGATCAATTACAAGAAGATATTCATTCATTGACTCATTTTACTTCTGCTAATGCTGGAATGGGTGGGTTGGGTAATTTTTCAAGTGGGGGATTCAAAAGTCTTTCATCTATATCAGAAAGGTATGCTATTCAACCAGAAATCATTGAATCTATAACATTATTACAAAAACAAGTAGAAGATTTGAATAATGGGCCACAAAAAGTAGAAGCAATGAAAAAACTTCGTGATCAAAAAATTGCAGTTATGCAGTATATGAGAAATACCATAGAAGGAAAATAATTCTTTGTGAAATAAATAAAAAAGGAATAATAACTATTCCTTTTTTATTAGTGTGCATTTTTACAATGGATGAGTATGTCCATGAATTAGTCGATTTTCCAAAGATCGAATATGTGCTTCTTTTGTAGTTTCTTTTTTACTTTGATTTTTGTGAATCAATAATGCTAGTTCAGATGCATAATGCCCCCCTAAAAAATGAGGCAAGATGACATAATCAATACCATCATGATAATGTTGCAATGCTTCGTTAATGTTGTGTGATACTACTAATACGGTCATCTGTTCGTTTGCCTTTTTTGCTGTTTTATAAATAAGAGTGTTTGTTTCTGCATCAGGAATAGTTGATATAATCATAGATGCGGATGATAAGGGTAACGAAGAAAGAAAATCAAGATTTGATGCATCTCCATATATAGAATTGGTACCTTGTGATTCTAATTTTTTTACTAATTCCGGATTATGATCTATCACCAATAAACTTTCATTACTTGTCGTAAGTGTATTAATAAAATCATGACCGATGCGATTACCCCCGAATAAGATAACGTTATATGATTGGATAACAATTTCTTTTTCTTGAGAGTTCTTTTTCTCAAATAAAGAAAGATGGTTTTCTAAAAAAGAATATATTTTATCAGAATACAAAATAAAATAGGTTGATCCAAAAATAGTAATCAGTCCAACTAATGTTACCAATGACAAGATTGATCCTGGTAGATGTCCATATGCTACACCCATAGCAATTAATATAAGAGAGAATTCACTAATCTGTGCAACGGTAAAACCTGTTTGTAGGCTGGTTCTTTTTTTATATCCTAATAAGCCCATGATGGTCATAAGAATCAAAGGATTTCCAATGAGAATCAACGCAGATAATATCAGTGCCTGGGGTAATAATGTGACAACCTCGCCAAATGTCATATGTGAACCCAAAACAATAAAAAACATAACAATAAAAAAATCACGAACCGGTGTCATGCGTGCACTAATTTCGTGACGTGATGGTAATGTAGATAATGCAATACCCGCAATCAATGCCCCTGTTTCTATAGAGAATCCCAATAATACAAAAACACCTGCAATTCCAATACCCCAAACAGTTGCAAATAAAAATAATAGTTCTACATTTTTTGCTATAAAATTATTTATTTTAGGAAGCACATAAAAACCTACAAAAAGAACACCAATAATTAATCCAATACCTAAACTAATAGTTGTAAGTAACTCTTGATTACTTATGTTATTACTGGCAATTAACGGTATGGTAAACAATAAAATAATTACTATAAAATCTTGCACCAAAAGAAAACCTATAGAAATCTTTGCATACAGTGTTTCCATGTCGCCTCGGTCTGAAATAAGTTTCATGATAATAATAGTACTACTGAATGCCAGCGCAATTCCCATATACAAAGATTCAATAGCATTAAATCCCAACAATATTGCAACAAGATATCCCGCCAATGACGTGATGGCCACCTGACCAATACCAGTAATTAATGAAACTTTCCCGAATTCTTTGATTGTTTTTGGACTCAGATGTAATCCAACAGTAAAGAGAAGAATAGCTATGCCAATTTCAGAAAAAAGCGTAAAAGTATCAGGGGATAATGATCCTGCAATAATTGGTCCAACTAGTAATCCTGTAATAATGTAACCGATTAGTAAGGGTTGTCGCAAGGCAGTCATGATTAATGAAACAATAAAAGCAACTCCTATAATAATTCCTAATTCAATAAATAATGTCATATAATTGTAGTATAACAAAAGATATGCTGTTTGTAATGATGAATGATGTAAAAATAATGGTATACTATGTATATGGAAATTATACAATTACTCCAATATATATTCATACTGTCTGTGGGTATTCAAATTATTATGTTCGTGCCGGCGTATATTTTTAAGACAGATGTATTTACAGACCTGTCTTATTCATTAACTTTTATTATGATAAGTACTTTTAGTTATCTGTTGGGAGGCTTTTCTCTTTCTGCAATCATCCTTTTAGGACTCCTGTATCTTTGGGCTGTTCGTTTGGGTTCATATCTTTTTATCCGTATTCGTCGCATAAAAAAAGATACGCGATTTGATGGAATGAGAGAAGACTCTGTTTCTTTTTTACGTTTTTGGTTATTGCAGGGTGTCGCTGTTTTTGTAATCATGATTCCTTCCAGTGTGTTTCTTTTACAATCAGAACAAATTTTTGGTTTGCAATTTATTATTGGAGGTTGTATTTCTTTATTCGGTATTATTTTTGAAACAATTGCAGATTATCAAAAATATGTATTTATTAATGATCCTAAAAACAAGGGGTTATGGATTTCTTCTGGTGTTTGGAAATTATCGCGACACCCAAACTATTTTGGAGAGATTCTTGTTTGGGTAGGTATATATATCGCCGTAGTGCCATCATTTTCTTTTTTGTGGATACTCATTGGATCCACAAGTCCTTTATTTATTATCCTATTGTTACGTTTTGGAAGTGGGGTTCCATTATTAGAAAAGAGCGCTGATCAGAAATGGGGTATTAATCCAGATTATATTGCATATAAAAAAAATACTCCAATACTAATACCTCGATTATTTGAGAAGAATACATCTCTGTGATATAATTATATATAGGGAACAAAACAAAAATATTAATCCTAATTCAGTTTTTTTTACTATGCATAAAAATATTGTTATTATATTGGTTCTTGTAGTTTTATTATTTGGAATCGGATATGTTGGATCTGAGCGTGGTTGGTTCGAGAAAAAAGTAGTATCCCTGGATATGTCATCAGCTTTGGTGGATGATACTCTTGTTGTTGCCTCTGTAAATGGTGATTCAATTACCGTGGGTGAATTACGACAATCAATTCTTGCCACAGGTAAAGATGCAACATCATCTGATGTTCAACAAGAAATATTATCTCAAATGGTTGCGCAGTCTCTTTTCAAACAAAAAGCACTTTCTTTGGGAATTTCTGTTTCTGAAGAAGAAATGCAACAAGCATATTCTTTTTTGGTTGAGCAGTTTGGTTCAGAAGAGATATTAAATCAACAGATAGTATCTTTGGGTCTTTCTGCTGATGAGGTTTCTGAAATGTTGTCAGAGCAAGTTTTAGTACAAAAATATACCATCTCATTACGGGAAAAATTTCAGGTGACGGTTTCTGATGAAGATGTACAACAGGCATACACCTCTTTGGTTGCACCTCAAGAAGAAGCTCCTGCATTAGAAGAAGTTGCAGAAGAAATTCGTCAATATCTTGCAGAGCAAGAATTTGAAATTCATCTCTTGGATATTGTTGAACAATTGAAAACAGAATTCGAAGTTTCTATGTATTTGGATAATCCTATATCTGGAGAATAATACATAATAGTATTTTATTTAACACCCCTTGATTAACCAAGGGGTGTTAAATTTTGAAAATGAGTAAATATATGATATAAAGAGAATAAACCTTAACATGTACATACCATGAATGATGAACCTACTACAATGATTTGCTTGACAGGGGGTCCCTGTGCTGGTAAAACCAGTTTTCAAGCATACATACAAGAAGAATTAATGGAGGCTGGAATAATGGCCTTTTTTATTCCTGAATCTGCAACATTGTTGATCCAGGCCGGAGTACATCCCGGATTGTATGAACCAGTTGAATTTCAAAGACAACTTATTCGCATGCAAAAACAACAAGAAGACCTTTTCTTGTCTTTGGTAAAAAACACTTCGTCTCTTCTCCGAAAAGTCATATTTTGTGACCGAGGATTATTAGATGGCGCTGCATATTTACCAGAAGAAGTTTCATTGATTAATTTTCAAAAGAATGTTTTATTTCATTCTGGTTTTGGAATTAATCTTGGGGTAGAAGAAATTCGATCTCGATATGCTGGGATTATTCATCTGGTTACAGCTGCAAATGGGGCAGAAGAATTTTATACCTTGTCGAACAACAGTGCACGTAGTGAGACTGTTGAACACGCACTCGCATTGGATAAAAGAATTAAAGAATGTTGGTTGGGACACAGTCATATATCTGTAATCCCAAATGCCCTGTGTAATAGTCCAATTTCTTTTGATGAAAAAATGAAGTTGGCTCGAGACAAGGTATTTGCATTATTGGGTATTCCTGTTCCTATTGAAATAGAAGATAAATTTCTTTTAAACAATTTTGACCCAGGAAAAATTCCTGTTCCGTATCAAGAAGTTGAAATAGAGCAAATATATCTTCTTTCAACTACACCCAACATTGAAGAGCGGGTTCGTATGCGAACATGGGAGGGATTCTCTTCGTATTATTACACCAGCAAAGAACCTGATATTCTCCATGGTGGACGTTTAGAAATAGAACGTATTATCAGTTACAAAGAGTATCTGAATTTGTTGAAAAGATGTGATCCAATACGGATTCCTATTTCAAAAAGCAGATATTGTTTTTTGTATGATGATCAATATTTTGAAGCTGATGTAATGGGGGGAATTCATGATGGTCTGGTTTATCTTGAAAGAGAAAAAACTATAAAAAATGAATTCACTATCATTCCTAAATTTATTGAGGTAGCAAAAGATGTCACTGGGGATCCAAATCACAGTATGGCATTCTTGGCTCTAAGATAATATACCAATCAATAATTGGTTCAAGCCCTCTTTGGCAACAAAGATGGGCTTGTTTTTTTTGAGGGAAAAAACCGAGATTTTTTCAGCTCGCCGGCGAGGCATAAAGCTTAATAGGGACAGACCCTCTTCATTGGTAAGAATGAGTAAATCAAAATAAAGCTTTACTCTTATCTTTTTTATGTGATACTATAAAATAGAAATAAACGGGTAACCACATTAAACTTAACCAAGGGTGTGAGCCCTTTTAAAACCCATGTACCATGAAAAAATTGCACAAAAATGCGATTGACACTGCAAAAAAACTGATTAACTTTTTGGGTCTAGAGTTGGACAAGATGTATCCTGAAAAGAACAATGAGATATTCTAGTTTCAATCCTATCCTGAAGTGTGTCAATCTCTTGATATCATAGGCATCGAAGATTACAGTGATAAGCATGATTATGGTCTGGGGAATGGGTGCATTTTCGAGGCAGAAAAAACTTGTTTGTATTCTCTGTTTTGGCTGTCGACACACCCGGTGATCTTGATGATTTCTTTTGGGTCGATTTTTCATTCTATCCAGATAATGTCAAAATCGAATTTGGAGCAACCCATGTAAAAACATCGCTTTGCGGTGCATTGTTCCGGGAAATTACGAGGCTAAACACGGGATCTATTGTCTCGCATAAAGAAGCATTTTATCTTATCAAAAAGATGGTGCAGAAACTGAAAAAAGACAAAGATGCTTATCGGAAAATCTTTGAACAGTATTAATGTTGTGATTGAAAGGCTGGAGAATAAAAACTCCAGCCATTTTTTATACAAAAATTTGTAAAACTTTCTCTTCGTAGTATACTAGTATATATGAAATTCTTATTTGATTATACAAAAATTAAAAAGAGATTACTATTGGCTGAAATTATTTTGTTGTTGGCTTCGGTTTTTATCTTTCGTGGATTATGGATGATTTTGGATTCTTTACCCATTATGCATACAATAGAGTTGCTTTGGATTTCTTTGGTTATTGGTAGTATTGGTTCTATTTTTGCATTACGATATCTGTTAAAACACAGTAAATAATAACAGAATATAAACCTTGACAATGATATGTATTTATGTATAATAGGTAACAGTTATTGAAATAGGGGATAAAGTGCTTGCATAATTTTTTATCTTTGTGTATACTATTTTTCGTGCTCTAGTTTTACTTTAAAAGACATTCAAAACAGTAACCTATGCTATCGAAGTAACATCTTCATATCACATACACCATCGGTTTTTGTTTTGAGCGTCTGAAATAAGATGCTCTTTTTCTTTGTAAACTTAATAACCAAATCATCACAAATTAAACATTTGAAACAATTGTGTAGAGAGAAAGAATAGACAAAGAAAAGTATAAGTACTTTTTCTTTTGTCCCGTCTTAATTTGCTTTGGCAAATTCTTTTAAGAAGAGTTTGATCCTAGCTCAGGATGAACGCTGGCGGCGTGGATAAGGCATGCAAGTCGAACGAACCTTGTACATAGGAAGTCTTCGGATGGAATATGTACGCTGGTTAGTGGCAGACGAGGTAGTAACACGTAGGAACTCACCCTCAAGTCAGGAATAACTAGCCGAAAGGTTAGCTAATACTTGATAGTCCCCCAGGGGTAAAGATTTATCGCTTGAGGAGAGGCCTGCGGAGTATCAGCTAGTTGGTAGTGTAATGGACTACCAAGGCTATGACGCTTAGGGGAGGTGAGAGCCTGACCCCCACCGATGGAACTGAGACACGGTCCATACACCTACGGGTGGCCGCAGTCGAGAATCTTCCGCAATGGACGAAAGTCTGACGGAGCGACGCCGCGTGATGGATGAAGTCCCTTTGGGACGTAAACATCTTTTATGAGGGAGGAAGTTTATTGACGTTACCTCATGAATAAGGGGCTCCTAATCTCGTGCCAGCAGGAGCGGTAATACGAGAGCCCCGAGCGTTATCCGGATTTATTGGGCGTAAAGGGTGCGCAGGCGGTCATATTAGTCTCATGTTAAATCTCCCGGCTCAACCGGGAACAAGCGTGGGAAACGGTATGACTAGAGGATGTAAGAGGTGTGCGGAACTCTTGGTGTAGGGGTGAAATCCGTTGATATCAAGGGGAACACCAAATGCGAAGGCAGCACACTGGTACATTTCTGACGCTCAGGCACGAAAGCGTGGGTAGCGAATGGGATTAGATACCCCAGTAGTCCATGCCCTAAACGATGTTCTCTTGTTTTTGGGAGTATCGACCCTCTCAGAGACGAAGCTAACGCGATAAGAGAACCGCCTGGGGAGTACGGCCGCAAGGCTAAAACTCAAAGGAATAGACGGGGACTTGCACAAGCGGTGGATCATGTGGTTTAATTCGACGATAAACGAAGAACCTTACCAGGGTTTGAAACCGTGACGACATCCCGAAGAAACTTGGGACTCCCGCAAGGGCGGCACGGCAGGTGATGCATGGTCGTCGTCAGTTCGTGGCTTGAGCTGTTCCCTTAAGTGGGCAAACGAACGCAACCCTCGTTGTCTGTTTTATATGTCAGGCAAGACTGCCCCCTCTGTGCGCACAAAGTTAGCTTTGTGAATACAGAGGGGGGAGGAAGGAGAGGATGACGCCAGATCAGCATGTCCCTCTGATACCCTGGGCCACACACGTGATACAATGGTTGGTACAATAGGCTGCGACAGGGTAACCTTGAGCTAATCCTAAAAACCAACCTCAGTTCGGATTGAGGTCTGAAACTCGACCTCATGAAGCTGGAATCGCTAGTAATCGCGGGTCAGCCATACCGCGGTGAATACGTTCTCAAGTCTTGTACTCACCGCCCGTCAATGCAAGGGAGCTGGTAGTACCCGAAGTTCTGTTTTATACAGACCTACGGTAAGATCAGTGACAAGGCATAAGTCGTAACAAGGCACGGGTAGCGGAAGCTGTTCGTGGATCTCATCAAATGAACCAACGTTTTTTATCCCATGTGGGTAAAAAGCTAACTGGTCGATTTCGATCCTTTCGAAAAACGATAACTCTAGTTTTCAAATATGAACCTACTTCGGTAGGGCGAGTTCCCACACCAACTTGGGTTACGGTTGGTAAAAATCCATTTGTGCAGTGTGTACACTTGCATAAATGGTAAGGCGGGACAAAAGAAGAAGTCCTTGCTTTCTCTTGATTTGGTTATTATAGATTACAGAAAATCAAAAAAGCTTCCTAAAAAGAGGCTTTTTTGGTATGCTGTTGTTATCTTATGAATTGTATTATTGCTTTGGGAAACCCAGGAAAACAATATGAAAAGACTCCACACAATATTGCATGGATGATTTTGGATGTTGTATTTCCTCATGCAGAATGGAAGAAAAATGATTATGCAAATGCTTTGTTGGCAACCATCATTGTTTCTGGATATGTTGAACCTATCTTATTAGTAAAACCCCTGACGTTTATGAATCTTTCAGGTTCCGTTATACCATTTCTGATGCGTGAATATGGAGTCTCAAATGAGTCATGTATCGTGATGCATGATGATTTAGATATTCTCTTTGAAAAGATAAAAATCGCCTATGGGCGTGGTCATGCGGGTCATAACGGGGTGTTATCAATAGCAAAGCATTTTGATACAAAAGACTTTTTGCGGCTACGTATCGGCGTTGCAAAACAATTAGAAACAGGGGATATTGTAAAACCAAATGTTCTGAGTCCATTTTCAAAAGAAGATATAGAATCCATTCAAAGTCTTTCCAAAATAATTCAAGATGTCGTAAAAACAATTTTTCAAGAGGGAAAAGATTTTGCGATGAATAGATTTCACTAAAGATTTTTTCTTTCATTACCAAAAAAAAGGGAGCAAGATTGGATATGATTATGATAAAAATCGTGATGTCATGTTTAGAAAAGTTAGGATTTACCGGAATGCATTAATAATATTGATGGTACAATCGTAAAAAATCAAGAATGTATAGAATATCCCGAGTGTTCCTCTTTAAAAGAGTGAAGTAGACCAATTAAAAACCGCCCAATTGGGCGGTTTTTAATTGGTCTACGAGAAATTGTTATTTCTTTGTTCCAGTAAATGACAATGTCATTCGTTGATCCTTTGGTTCAAATAGTGTAATTTTGAATGGATATGTTTTTCCTAATTCAAGATTCTCTCGAAGTTTTTCTTCTGTACCAAATTCAGAAACATGCACTAATCCCGATACTCCTTCTTGGATAGAAGCCAATGCACCGTGTTTGTTGAATTTAATGATAACTCCTGATAGTTCGTCTCCTTTTTTGAATGAATTTTCTGCTAATTTCCAAGGGTTTGGTTTTAAAGCTTTGATAGATAATGAAATCTTATTATCTTTGATTTCAATAACTTTTGCTTTTACTACCTGTCCTACTTTGTAGAAATCACGTGGATGTTCCACTAGACCCCAATCAATTTCAGAAATGTGTACTAATCCTTCTAATCCTTCTTGTAATTTCAAGAATACCCCAAAGTCAACAATACCCGTAACTTCGCATTCTAATTCATTACCCAGTTCGTATTTAGTGAGAAGAGTATTTTTTGTTTCTTGCTCTGGGCCTTTTTCAGAAAAAATAAGTTTTCCCTCTTTTGGATTTGCTGCAATAATAGTTAATGTCATTTGTGTATCAACTAATTTCTTTAGTTCACGCAAAATAGCATCCTTGTCTCCATCTTCAACACGAGGATAGTTTTCTTGTTTCAGCTGAGAAGCAGGTAGAAAACCTGAGATACCTTGCCATTCTAACATTAGCCCACCTTTATTTGCTTCTTTTACTGTTAATGCAAAAGGAGTTTTTTCTCGGATAGCTTTGTCGGCTTCTCCCCATAATAATGCTTGTCGTGCTTCTTTCAAAGATAATTCAACATAACCATCATGGTTTTCTACTTCGACAATCTTGGCTTTGATAACATCACCAATATTTCCATTTCGTAAAATATCTCGTGCGTTAATGTACTCACGTCCATAGATAATACCTGTTCCATAAGGAGCAAGATTGATATAGACTTCCATAGAGCCAATTTTAATAATTGGACCTTCTACGATTTGTTCTGCCTGTAATGGTCGATGATCATTTGCAGTCAATAAATTCTGCATTGGATGATCGATTGTTTGCTCTGTGTTCATATTTTAAATAAAAAACCGCATTCATGAAATTCATGAAAGCGGAATCGTTTTTATGTTCTTTTTGTTCGCACAATCCACAAAAAGGGTTACATAAAAACTTTTCCTTGTAATATATTTACTATACCTGATTTTTTCTTATTTTGCAAGAGAGAATTGACTTGTCTTTTGATATAGATATATTCATTTATTTTGTTAAAAAAATTGTTATTCAAGCTATTTTTCTGCTATACTGTTATACATATGATAATTACATACCATGGAAAACAATTTATTCGCATGCAACTCAGTGATCTTGTTGTTGCATTAAATCCTCATGCAGAATCTGCAACAAAAAATGCAAAGCCAACAAGGTTTGGTGCCGATGTTGTTATTTGTTCAATGGTGCATCCAGAATTTCATGCAATCGATTCTGTTATCTATGGTGACAAGATTCCCTTTGTTATTGATGGCCCAGGTAGTTATGAAGTTCGTGGTATGACAGTGCAAGGTAAATTAACCCCCGTTCATAAGGATAATGAAATTTATATGAACACGGTATATTTCTTTACTTTTGATGATATGGAAATCTGTATATTGGGCCATTTGTCTACTCCACAATTATCTACAGAAGTTCGCGAAGCCATTGGTGATGTGGATGTTCTTATTATCTCTTTGAATGAATCAGGATTGAATCCATACGAGGTATATAAACTGGCTTTATCTTTTGAACCTAAAATTATTTTACCAATAGATTACACAGATAAAACGTTGCAAATGTTTCAAAAGGAAGCTGGCGCAATGGATCTTTCTCCCGTGGAAAAACTTACACTCAAGAAAAAAGATTGTATAGGAAAAAATGCTGAAATTATTGTTCTACAACCATAATACTTATGACTTCTTGGTTTTCGCATATTCGTAATAAACCACCACATGCTCGGCAAAAAATCGTTTTTGGGATTGCCTTTTCTATTACTATTTGTATTTTTCTTGTATGGGGTATTTCAAAATTTCGTATACTCAGTCACAGAGTCGAAGAATCAAGATCTGAAAATATTACAAAACCTTCGTCACCTTTTGCTGTATTTGGAAAATCATTGAAAAATATTTTTAATGATATGAATATTTCTCAGGAAGAAAATTTCATCATTAATGCTCCGATAGATGATATACAATTAGAAGATACTTTTGATTCATCACAAATGTATTTTGAAGAAGATTTTGCATTACCAGATTATTTTCCAGCAGAATCATTGGAAACACCAAAAGATACTATAAATTTGTATGATTAAAATGAATAAAAACCTTTCAATATGTTTAAAAAGTATGCTATAATAAAAACCATAATTTAGATTATATATGGCAAAAAAAGAAGACAAATCAAATAATGAAGAACCCGCAGTACATCAGGGGGTTATTTCTATTGATGTTATAGATGAAATGAAAGAATCCTATTTGGCATATTCTATGTCAGTTATTGTCTCTCGTGCACTACCCGATGTTCGCGATGGATTAAAACCTGTACATCGACGTATTTTGTATGCAATGCATGAAATGGGATTATCCTCTTCTTCACGATTCAAAAAATCAGCTGCAGTCGTTGGAGATGTTTTGGGAAAATATCACCCTCATGGTGATTCATCTGTATATGATGCTATGGTAAAAATGACTCAAGATTTTGTAATGCGATACCCAATGGTTATTGGTCAGGGAAACTTTGGTTCTATTGATGGTGATTCACAGGCTGCGATGCGTTATACCGAAGCAAAAATGTCTCGGTTTGCTTCTGAGATGTTGCGTGATATCGACAAAGAGACAGTAAATTGGTCACCCAGCTATGATGGGTCGCGAAAAGAACCTCGCGTACTACCAGCCGGTGTACCTAATCTTTTGGTGAATGGAACAACTGGTATTGCAGTAGGTATGGCGACAAATATTCCTCCGCACAATTTACGAGAAATTATTTCTGCAACAATACATTTGATTGAAACTCCAGATGCTACCAACGATGATTTAATGACTTATGTAAAGGGTCCAGATTTTCCAACGGGTGCAATTATTTTTGGAGAAAAAGACATGCGTCAGGCATATGCAACAGGTCGTGGTGGGGTTGTATGTCGTGGAGAAATAGATACCCAAGAACAAAAAAATGGATCCCATCACCTTATTATTACTTCGATTCCTTATCGTGTAAACAAGGCAAATCTGATTATGAAGATTGCTGAATTAGTACAAGAAAAAAAATTAGAAGGTATCAGGCAATTACGCGACGAATCAACAAGGGATATTCGCATTGTTATTGAATTAAAAAGTAGTGTTACTCCACAACGTGTTATTAATCATTTATATAAATATACAGAATTACAATCATCATTTCATTTTAATATGGTTGCGCTGGTTGATGGTGTTCCTCAGACATTGTCATTGCGTGATATTCTTTCAGAATTTATTTTACACCGCGAAGTGGTTGTGCGACGTCGATCAGAATATGATTTACGAAAAGCAGAAGAGCGCGCTCATATTTTAGAAGGTCTTACAAAAGCATTAGATAATATTGATGCTGTTATTAAAACAATCAAAGCATCCAAAGATACAGCAGAAGCAAAATTAAATTTAATGAAGCAATTTAAATTTTCTGATGTGCAAGCTCAGGCAATTTTAGATATGCGTTTGCAAAAGCTAGCTGGTTTGGAACGAAAAGCTCTTGAAAATGAATTAAAAGAAAAGAAAAAGATAATCAAAGAATTACAGGAATTATTAGCAAGTGTAAAACAAATGCGCGCTTTGATTACTACAGAATTAGAAATTATTGCTGAAACATATGGCGATGAAAGAAAAACTCGGGTTATTAAAAAGGGTGCATTATCTATTTCGGATGAAGATCTGGTTCCTGTAATTGAATCCGTATTGGTATTTACTCGTGGTGGATATGTAAAACGAACAAATCCAGATGAATACAAGCGTCAAAATCGTGGCGGTGTTGGGGTAATTGATCTTGATACAAAAGAAGAAGATGTGGTAACACATTTAGTTACAACAAATACTCATGCAGATGTGCTCTTCTTTTCTGATGCTGGAAAAGCATATCAAATAAAAATGTATGAACTACCAGAGGGAAAACGAGCAACAAAAGGTAAATCAATCATGAACCATCTTAGTTTATCCAGTGATGAACATGTCACTTCTATTCTTCCTATTGAAAAAGATGCTGGGTATGATACATTTTCACTTTTGTTTGTAACCAAACAAGGAACAATGAAGAAGGTTTCCGCAGAACAATTTAAAACAGTACGAGCAAATGGTTTGATTGCAATTAATCTTGATAAAGGAGATGAATTATTTGCAGTATTGCGTGTGAAAAAAAGTGACGATGTTATTTTTGCTACCGCAAAAGGTCAATCTATTCGATTTCCAGAATCCGATATTCGTCTTATGGGACGTACTGCTGGTGGAGTACGTGGTATGAAATTAGGTAAAGGGGATCTTATTATTGGTAGTGGTGTTATTCCAAAAGAAGATAATGAAAAAGAATTTCTTGTAGTATCTGAAAATGGTTATGGAAAAAGAACCGCAGTATCTGAATATAAACAACAAAAACGAGGTGGGTCAGGAATCAAAACTGCTCAGGTAACTGCAAAAACTGGTCAATTAGTTACAGCGCATGTTGTTGGAAAAGAAGACGAAGAATTGATTGCAGTTTCTCAGAAAGGTCAGGTGATTCGAATCGGAAAAGAAGATATTTCTGTTATTGGACGACAAACACAGGGTGTTCGAATTATGAAACTGCGTGCAGAGGATAATGTTGCATCAGCAACTATTCTTTAATTTTTTATATATGCAGTTGTGCTTATTGTTAATTAATAACATTTTATTGTATGTCTTATTTCACTCGTAGTATAAGTATTTCCGTTTTTTTATTTATGGCAGTGTTTATTTGGGTTCAGGCACCTGTAATAGCACAAAATAATTCTCTTGTTCTTTTTGAAAATATTAAACCCGTTTCACTTGTGGATCATGTTTCAGTTTTTTTTACTTTTAATAAAGAGAAAAAAGTACAAAAACTACAAGATATTTCAAAACGTTACGCATTATCGGGGGTTAGCGTTATGGCATCTGGTGAAACGGTGCAGGGTCAAAAATTTCTTGATCAATCAACAAAAACAATACGGCAGGCAATTAATACTGTATCTCAAATACAAGATCAGCAAATCAGCGATCGATTAATTGCCGGTTTGGCTTATAATATTGTTGAACAATCTGAATTGATACAACCACTACAAAAACAAGAAACTCAAATATTACGCACTACTGCAGAAAACTTATTAGAGCATAATACAAGATTACTGCAAACTCTTTCTGATACATCGTTTGAGCAAGGTATAAAAAAAATACAAGAAGGAAACGTATTAGAAGCAGAAAGGCATATTTCTTTGGCAGAATCACATCTTGCTCGAGCTCTCTCTATTGCGTCTACTTTGGAACATGAAAATCAAAAACAACTTGTCGGTTCGATTTTAGATATGACACATGGTCGTATTGAAAATCTATCTTTATTATCTAAAAATTCTTCTGATACAAGAATTCAGTCTAGCCTGGATAAATCATTACGCAGTACGACATCTAGTTTGGGAACTTTTGCAAACGAAGTTCTTAAAAATGAATTAGGTAAAGAATCTGAAATTCATATTGACAGTGCTTTTGTTATATTAGATTCTGTTATTTTATTATCAAAATTAGGTAAACCTACCACAAAACAAGAAATTCTAAAAACCGCAGTAGAAAAACAAAAAAGTCGTTTAGGGGAGAAAAAAGTTGCTGGTATAAAAGATTCAGAAATTGTACGCAATAAAAAAGATTCTTTTGAAGATGAAATTTTAGAAAAAGAAATAAAACTTTCTATTAAGACTCAGTCTGTTTCACTGGAAAATGCTATTCAACATAATCTTTTATCAGAAGATTATGTAACACAAGTAAAAGATTCTCGATCTCGTTTGTTGGATTATGGAAAAAAAATGTCCATAGAAAAAGAAGCTGAAATATTAATACGTGCTACGGATGCTGTAGAAAAAACATCTCGTATATTTTCTGATAAAAAAGATGATACAGTATCGGTGACATTAAAAGATGCTTTAATTTCTTCTGAAATAGAATTTATAGAGAATGTTCAGGATCAAAAAATAAAAAATATACGCGAACGAATATCTCTGGGTGCAAATGCTGAAATGTTACAGGATACGATGATTTCTTTGGAAAAAGACAACAATCTTCTTGTAGATAATATTCTTCTTATAAAAAATGAAGAAAAAAAATCAGAAAAAGTTAAAGAAGTAAAAAACAAAAGTGAAAATCATAAAAAAGAATTATTAGACATATCTGAAAAAAATAAAGAATTACTAGGGGATGTATTTGTTATCGCAAGTGAAAAAGAGAATGTATTTCAAGATTCTTTGAATGGTCGTATTGTTGAACAAAAAAAAGAAGAAGATGCTAAAAAGGAAGAATCATCGGTAATAAAAACAATCGTGGGAGAAATAGACAATATAAATGTTGTTAATTCCGATTTGAACACCATTGTTCCTGTTGCTGAAATATTACCAGTAGAAAAACCAGTCGTAGTCTCTGCTCCCGTTAAGCCAGTTGTCAGCCCTGAAAAAGAAGAAATAAAAGCCAATATGCCACCCTGCAAAGTTTCGTATACATCTTTGCCTGTAGAAAATAAAAATATTGCAATAGGCACAACTGTGCCATTTACTGAATTAGAAATAAAAACAGATGGTTGTAATGCAAATATAAAATCATTTGATATTGTAGTTTCGGGCAGTGTTGCTCCTTTGGTTTCTCGTAAAATGTCTCAGACATGTATACAACCAACATCTTCATCATTTACCCACGAACCCAGAATTATGTATTGGTGGGGAAAGATTAATCTTCATAGGGATACACAAACAGGGCAATGGAAAACAGATCCTGATGGTACTTCAGGTGCAAATATAGATACACTGACTTATTGTAAAAAATGGTATCCAAAAACTACATCAGTAAAAGATTACAAACTAGAAATTGCTGACTCATGGAAAAATGCTGGTAATAATGGTTCGAATCATATTGCGCTGACTTTGGATAATATTAGTATACAGGATGACAAGGGACGATTATCGGTTGGTCCAATCAGCACTGCGCAGAATAGGGGATTGTATTCTGTTGTTTTGCCAAAATCATATCAGATCACAAAAAATGGCATGCGTATGAAAGTCTCGGCAGATATTATTGGCGGTGACGGTCTGGATATAATTCTTTGGTTATCTAACATCATCGCTACTCAAGAAAACTCAGCAAATATTTTACCCGTAGAGACACAATAAAATTCTTTTTTTTAAAAAAATATAGTACAATAGATATATGTTTTCAGACCCAGAACACAATATACAACAATTTCGACTTTCACCAGGATCTTCTGTGGTTGATTTAGGTGCTGGAGCTGGATATTACTCTTTTGCTGCTGCAAAAGCTGTTGGACATGATGGTATTGTATATGCTGTTGATGTACAAAAAGATATTCTTGACCGAATGCTTTCTGATGCGCATCATCATGGAATTTCAAATATAAAAGCAATATGGGGCAATATAGAAGCGGTACAGGGGACACGATTGCGTGATGTATCCGTTGATGCTGTTATTCTTTCGAATACTTTTTTCCAAGTAGAAGATAAGATAGGTTGTCTTAACGAAATTCATCGTATTTTAAAATCGACCGGACGTTTCTTGTTAATTGACTGGAGTGAATCATTTGGTGGTATAGGTCCAAAATCCTCTGAAATAATGATAGAAAATATTGCAAAAGATATATGTGAACAGAATGGTTTTACTCATGATGCTTCTATCGATGCAGGAGCTCATCATTATGGATTAATTTTTAGAAAGAAATAGTATGAAAAAAAATGACATGTTACAAAAAATATTGGTCGCCGTCTTTGGGATAGGTATTTTAGCTGGTGTGATGGTTTTTGCACTTGGATCCAGTAAATCTAATCAACAGGGTACAGTCAATGTATCGATTTGGGGTACTGTTCCACGCGAATTCATAGTACAAACCGTAGACAATATGAATCAATCAAACAAAGATATTCGCGTTGTGTATACACAAAAATCTGTTGATACATTTTACAGTGAATTGGTGGATGCATTGGCTTCTGGTTTCGGTCCTGATATTGTTATCTACTCCAGTGATTTTTTAGGTCGCATGTTGGATAAAGTCTTTACTCTTCCTTATGAACAATATCCCATAACGGGATTTCAGGCTCAATATGTTGATGCTGGATTGACCGCTCTTACTGAAAAGGGTGTTGCTGGATTTCCTTTGGGTATTGACCCTGTGGTTATGTATTTTAATCGGGATATTCTTGTAAATAATTTCTTAACACGACCACCTCAATATTGGGATGAAATGTTACAATTTGCAAAAACGGTAACACGTCGGGATGGTCTTTCTTTGACACAAAGCGCTGTAGCATTGGGTTCTTTGCGTAATATTAATCATGCAAAAGATATTTTTGCCTTGATCAGTATTCAGGCAGGGAATAGTTTTACAAATAAAAAAGATGGAAAATTAGTTTCTATACTTAATGATCCGGGTGTAAATATAATACCACCGGTTGAATCGGCGGTATCTTTTTTTCTACAATTTTCTAATACGCAATCAGATGTGTACAGTTGGAATTCTGGATTACCTCGTTCTTTAGATATGTTTTTGTCTGGTGATTTGGCATTATATTTTGGATTATCCAGTGAATTTCAAACATTACGCAGTCGTAATCCTAATTTAAATTTTGATGTTGCAATGGTTCCACAATTACGAAGCGGAAATAGACGCATTACTTCGTCTGATGTTCTTTTTATTTCCACTACAAAAGTTTCCCTAAATCAAGGTCCCGCACAACAAATTATGTTCAGTTTATTATCACCAGAAATGCATCAGTCTATTATAGATGGTATGGGATATCAATCATCACGACGTGATGTATTGGTAACCCCAACTGAAGATGCATATAAGACAATGTTTCATAATTCTGCTATGATATCTATGGCGTGGGTTGATCCTCTTTCAGAAGAAACTGATGTTATTTTTGAAAAAATGATGAATTCCGTTGTCTCAGGTGCAAAAACTGTAAATGGTGCAGTTTTGGACGCACACAAAGAAATGGAGAGACTTATTAATACTCGTATACGTCAATTTTAATTTGTATGAAGAAAAATATTTTACCTAATTTGTTTTCTCTTGTATTTGCTTTCCTTGTTGTTTTTTATGCATACGACGCTTCTGCTCAGGGTTTGATATCATGTGGATATGATGAACAATGTAATTTTACTGATGTGATTGGTCTAGTAAATGATCTCATTAATTTTATTTTGACTAGATTAATTTTACCTATTGCGGCAATTATGTTGGTGTATACTGGTTTTTTATATTTGTCAGGAAAACAAGCAAATGTAGAAAAGGCGCATTCAGTATTTCCAAAAGTAATTATCGGTCTGATTATTATATTAGCATCATGGTTAATTGTACGTGCTATACTGTATGCATTGGGAATTGATGTGGAAGATTATTCGTTTCTTTAATTATCTATATGAAATTTATTTTAAAATCTTTTGCTTTTTTAGGAATTTTTACAGCTATATTGTTTAGTTTTGGATTTTCTGATGTTTCTGCTGCAACATCCAGCAACTGTATTGCTGCTTATACTGGTTCGGGGGTTATTTTTAATTTATTTGGGAACCCTCCTCTGCCTCCTAGTACACCCATTTCTCTTGAATTTGCTTCTACGGAATCAAATGTTGGATTGGGTCAAGACATCACATTGACTCCAGATGGCAATGGTGGTTTTCAGGGAAATACTGTTTCAATTTCATCACCAACCACTGTATATTATCGATTTATGTTGGATGGTCAACAATATTGTCCACCATCTGGGGTAAAAAGTTTGACTACAAATACAACAACACAAACAACGACAACTACTGGCGCTGGAGCAAGCCCAAGTCCTACACCTGCACCAGAGGCAGGGTCTAATCCGCAATCATGTCCATCGGGACAAGTATGGAATGTAACATTAAATACCTGTGCACCTGTGGCGCAAACCGTTGGAGGGACAAATCCAAATCCTACACCAGGGGCAAATCCAAATCCTACACCAGGGACAAATCCAAATCCTACACCAGAAACAAATCCAAATCCCACCCCGGAAGGTGGTGATCCTGGAATTTCTAATCCTCGACTGATTAATCCATTAGGTGGAGTAGACAGTATCGAGGGATTTTTGGAAAAATTATTTAATATCGTATTACGTATTGCAATCCCTATTATTGCATTGGCGATTATTTATTCTGGATTCTTGTTTGTAACTGCTCAGGGTAAAGAAGACAAATTAACCACCGCAAAGAGTACTCTTCTGTATACATTGATTGGCGCTGCAATTATTCTTGGTGCATGGGTCATTGCAAATGCTCTTAGTAAAACAGTCGAGGATATTAGAAATGATGTCGGAATTCAGATAATAAAGGATATTGCATAATATGACTGTACAACATATTTTTTTAAAAAATAGTATTCTATTCATTCTTGGAATCTTTTTATTGTTTCCTTTGTTTCTTTTTGCTCAGGGGTGGGATGGTTCCACTCAGCAGGTATGGGATCCTTCTGCAAACGCATTTATTACTGTTCCTGCTTCTTGGAATGTTTCTGCGGGTAATTGGTCTTCATTACAAAGTATTTTTAATCCAGTTACGAATACATGGATTCAGGTTCCATTAACATGGACGGTTCCTCCATCCATTGGCGCAGATGCCGAAGATTGGGTGGTCCCAGATTCAGAATGGACAGTTCCTGGTGCATCTTCTGACCCACTAAATCCAACAGTTATTAATACGGCAACACCAACCATTGGTGTCCCTATTACTGATAATAATAAAACAGTGGGTAGTATTTTGCGTCTTTTTACTACAATTATTCAAACATTATTACCTGTTCTTATTGCATTGTCTACAGTGATATTTATGATCAGTATTATTGCCATGATAAGAGATAGTGAAAATGAGGAAAAAAGAATCCAAGCAAAAAAGATTATGATTCAATCTATCTTTGCATTGTTTGTTCTTGTATCTGCATGGGCATTGGTTGCGGTACTCAGTGGTACATTTGGTTTTCAATTCGGGCTTCCCCAGTTGGCTGCATAGGGTATTGTTGATTTTTCTATGCATGGTATACTGTAATTATGTTCCTAGTAGTGTGTTTTTATTAGATTAGTAAATTAGTTTTATATATGAAAAAGTTTATCGCAGTTACACTACCCGTGTTTATCGCATTACCAGCAATGGCTCAGGCAACAATTTGGAGTCTTCTTAATATCTTTCAAAGTATTTTGAATACATTAGTTCCAGTATTGATTGCATTGGCAACAGTATTTGTAATCTGGAAAGCTATTCAATTTGCTCGTGCAGAAGGTGATGAAAAAGCAGAACATCAGCAAGGTATGATCAGTGCAATTATTGCATTGTTCGTGTTAGTTTCTGTTTGGGGGCTTGTTGCAGTTTTGAACTCTACTTTTGGTATTAACCAAGGTACAGGACCATCAAACATCAACAACTTTCAGTGTTATAGCCCTGCAACACAAACATACGTGCCTTGTTAATCTTGTATGTGGTTACCTGTTATAGTACACGCTGATGCATTAGGAGATCTTCTTAACGCTTTGTATCGTCATATTATTAATCCCATTGTGGCATTTGTGTTTGCTTTGGCTACTGTTTATTTTATTATTGGTATTGTGCAGTTTCTTGCCAATAGTGGAAATGAACAAAAGCAAACCGAAGGAAAACAACATATGTTATGGGGCTTGATTGGTATGTTCGTAATGATTTCAGTATTTGGTATTATGCAGTTAATTGTAAATACATTAGGTGCGTAGATATACAGTTATTACAAAAACCCGATTCATTGAATCGGGTTTTTGTTTGTATAAAAAAATACCCTCCTTTCTGTTTTTATACAAAAAGGAGGGTTATTGATGTGAAAAAGTTTCCTTATTACCATGCACACATTATGCATATGGAAAAAGAAATGACTGTCCGGTGTACTGGACCAAATCCCGTTTGAATGGGTTGAATCACATTCCCGTAGGTCACCAAAAGGGGCCTTGGGAATTGAGGGTTCATATCCCTCTCATTTTCAGCCAACATCGATGCTTGGCCAAACACTTGTGGGCCAATATATACGAACACCATTTGTCCGTATTCATTCAGCATTGCCGCTGGGCCAATGTTGATGCTCTCTCCTGTGTGGAGATAGATTAGCCCCTGTCCAGGAATGGGCTCCCAAATTGGTTGCCCTATCACCACTGGTGGTTGAACCACTGGTGATCCATATCCACCACAGGGGACACAAAGGCCGCTATATTCATCCAGGCACTGTCCATAAGGACAGTGGATGTGTTCTTGATCACAGCCAATTAACATGACTGCTACTATTACAGGTAAAAAGATGAACTTTTTCATTTTGTATTGGTTTTGTAAAAGAGCGTTTGTTCGCTCTTTCTGGGTTAATAGACAAGAGAAAACTATAATATAAGTATATCATAATTATATAAATTTGTCAAGTATAAAAAAATCCCTCAACCCGATATTCTGGGTTGAGGGAAATTGAGCTTTTAGTGCTTTTTGGGTATTGTTGAAAAAATTTCAGCCATTTTAGCAAGGCCGTCCATTGTTTCTTTAGACAATCCAAAAGATTTTATCTCCTCTGAAATTGTCTTCTTGCCCAAAAGTACTAATGCGTTATCATGAGCTTCTTGATCACTCAGGTTTGGATGCGCAGCTTTAAGCCCATTAACAAGCTGGTTATAAGCTTCCTGAGTGGCTTTTGCGGTTTCAATTGCTCCTTTTCCTATCCTTTCTTGAACAATTCTAGAAAGGAACGCTTCATGAATTATTGGGTTAAGAGCTTGTACCCTCTTGACCCAAGCCTTCAATAGCAAAGCTCCATATTCTGGAAAGAAAACTTGTTCCCCATTTTCATCAAGAGATTGTTGCCAAAATTGGTAATCTTCTTCACTGAGAAAAACTGGTCTCCGCTTTGATAAGGTAATCTTTTTTTTATTACCTATTCTATTAACGGATACAGCCCCACCCTGAGTTATTAGTACTTTTCCTGGATGAATGGTTTTTAGTATATTCCCAACATTGTCTTTTAAAAGAAATGGACGAGATCCTTCATATTTGGAAATGTACCAAATCTCACGCGAGGTGGTAAGTTGTTTCCAGAACATACTATTGAGTTCGCCTGATGTTGTCCCAGTGATAACCATTTCTTCGTAGGTGTTCTGCTCAGTACTTTTAAACATTACCTGAAATAAAAAGTCATCAATTTGATTCTTTATTTCTTCCAGAGATGCTCGTGCAGTTACTGGAGTCTGTTTTTCTTGTTCCAGAATATAACCAACAGATGATGAAACACACCCAATACGAAGTACATAAGTTAGCTCGGTTTTTAATTCTATACCGTCACTACTATACACTCCACCTTCTTTTCCATTGAGATCTAAAGTAATTTCTCGTTCTGGTATCAATTTTATTTGAACCAACGGGATACTTAAAATCTTCTCTGGAAGCCAAAAGATATAGCTTCCTGGAGGTAAAAGAATGTTAATTGGTTGTCCTCCTATCATCAATAGTCCATACCATTTGATCTCAATATCCGTCCTCTTTCTGTTAAAAAGCGGAGAGAGGGTAATCAGACCAAGGATTATAGCTATTACTATAGTAATTCCCAATGTTACCTTTGAAAACAATGTAGCCGCCCAAAAAACAAGCAAGAGAAACAAAGGGAATCCTATTGTTAAGAATAAAGAGAAAGGAAGAATCTTTGTAAGGTTAATTACTTGAACATCTTCGGGCTCAAGAATTCCAGTTTTTTTAAGTCTGAAAGCAATTTTTTTGGGTAATATTGCAAAGACCCATTTGGGTATTCCCTTGATTGCCCGAGGTGGATGAGGAGCAAATGATGCCATGATTTCTGTTATTTAAAGTTAATGATTAGGTTATCTATAATAACAAACAGTAAAGCTTGCAGTCACAGATAACCTAATCACAACCAGATGTAAAAGAACTGTATTAATTTGATTATACACTATATAAAAAGAAAAGTCAAGCACCGCGTGAGCGAATGCCTGACTATTGTTTTTAGGATGAACTGCTATTTTTTAGTTATTATAAACCAAGCAGTCCCATTTTCACCTGTTTTTGACCAAACATATATTTGGTCATTTCCCCAAGAAGACGGCAGGCTTTGATCGCCTGACACTTTTGTGCCATCACGATTTTCCTTCCAGAAGTTTGGATTAATTTCATCCTCGCTTTGGAATTCTTTTCCGTATTTCTTTGCATTAAATGCAAAGCTGGGTTTTTTGGTCTTCTCTTTTCCATAGGAGACTGGAAAGTATTCACCCACGGTTACCAGGGTATCTTTCCCATTTATTTTAATTGGAATTAACGTACTGGTAGCGTTAGTTTCGACAAAAGATAATTTAGAATCATCTTTAAAAATCAAATTGTTAATGATTCCCGCACCAATAATAATGGCAAGAGTAATCAAAACAAAAATCCACCAGTTAGCCATTGAAAAGATGAGAAAACTCTCTTTTTCTTCTTTGGGAATAGGAGAAATTGTTTCTTCTATCAATTCTCCCCCTGGATCTGGATCAAGAATTTCTTCATAATCGATATCTTCGATATCTGCATTGACATAAGGGTTAAATTGTCCTTTTTTTTGGGTGGTGATTGCCATGATTTCTGTTATTTAAAGTTAGTGTTTAGGTTATCTATAATAACAAACAGTAAAGTTTGCAGTCACAGATAACCTAATCACAACCAGATGTAAAAGAACCGTATTAATTTAATTATACACTATATAAAAAGAAAAGTCAAGTACCGCGTGAGCGAATGCTTGACTATGGTGATTTTATCACCCAAAAACGTGCATATTCTAAAATCTTTCCATAAAAGATGCCTATAATAAAGGTTCCTGATATGGTTGCCAGTGCAATGGTTATCTTTTGATTCAATGGAATATTGGAATCAAAAGATACTATTCCAATGTAGGGTATGCCGTGATAAACAATATAAATACAGCCATCGATAACCCATGTTGGTTTCATCAAATAACGTATAATCATTTTGTCGCGGAAGATTCCATAGACTCGTGCAGTTAAAAAATTGAAAATCGTAATTTTAAATCTTTTGTCCAGACTTTGTGTAACGGTCAGTTCGAATATATATGTTTCAACAAACATCATTACGAAAAAAGATAAACCGCTAAATAATATTGTATCAACAAGAAATTTTTTTACAGAATACTTTTCTTTTGAAATGTATTGATCAATACTCATGGCGATTCCAAAGGAAATCACCAACAAAGCAATTTCCCAAAGATTCATGATTTTCAATTTTTAGTTCTTGTACAGTATACAGGAAAACTCTCTTTTTGTCTTTTTTGTTGAGGGGGGGGGCAGACCTTTCTCAGCAATGTGGGACTTTGACTTGGCTGGTATTAAATTACTCTTGGTCTCTTTTTTTTGTCTTGTTTCTACGATAAAGAAAACAAAACAAAGAGGCTTTGAAGGAATTAGAATGGACGTACCAAAGGTACGCCCATTCCTTGGTTTCGGGGAGAGACCGCTATTTCTATTCTGGTGCCGGTAATCGGGGCTCGGTCAGGGATATTTTGTCATACAAAATTTCACGACTCTGATTTGGTAACGATTCTGTGAATCGGCTTCGCGCCTTCGTTTTTCTTATCTCGTCCCAGACTACAAAATAAAAATGAAGACAATGTATTTACATCGCCTTCATTTATTCTGGTGCCGGGAGCGGGACTCGAACCCGCACGGCTTGCGCCCAGGGATTTTAAGTCCCTTATGTCTACCATTCCATCATCCCGGCTATATTATTGAAAAAGTTCTTTTTTTGTCCCCCCAGTAGGACTTGAACCTACGACCGTTTGCTTAAGAGGCAACTGCTCTACCAGCTGAGCTATGAGGGGAATATATTATATCTAAATATAGACCCTTGTTATTGAAATATGTCTTTGCATATTTCTGGTGCCCGGGAGAGGACTTGAACCTCCACAGATTGCTCTACTAGTTCCTAAGACTAGCGCGTCTACCAATTTCGCCACCCGGGCTGTGTACTGTATAAAACTTGTTTATTGTATATGAAAAAGATTAAATTATCAATCTCACTAAAAACAATAATAACTAAATGCGTTGCATTTTCTTATATTGTTTTTGAGGCCTGGGCGGGAATCGAACCCGCGCATGGAAGTTTTGCAGACTCCAGCGTTTCCACTTCGCCACCAGGCCTTTTGTTATTCAATAGTATCTTCTGAATGTTCTTCTTTTAGTATTGCATCAACAGCATACCGGTTTTTTTCTCCTTTATCAATATGAAAAATTAATTTTGGTGCACGTCGGTGTCGAAAAGTACTATTAATTTTTTGTAACATATTATGAGCCCTCCTTTGTACAAATTTTAATGCAATAGATTCTTGACTTTCTGGTAATACAGAAATACCTACAGATGCAAGATTGCTTTTGTCTTGCATCGTGACGCTGGTCACAGTAATCAATGATTGCTTGTTACCTTCCTGTGTGATAAAACTGGCAATTACTTTTTGTATTTCACCAGTGAACCGGTCATTGCTTGTTTGTTTTTGTATATCGTTGTTATTCATATTTGATAATAAAAGATTCTATAACATCTCCGGGTGCTGGTTCTATTTTTGATTCAATCATACAACCAAACTCAGAATCTTCCCGAACGGTTTTTGTATCTTGTTTTCCTTCTTGCAGGTTTGTAATTTTACCTCTACCAATTGTAACATCTCTTCGAATAATACGAATCTGAGAACCTAGTGTTATTTCACCTGCGGTTACCTTACCTCCGCAAACATGTTTGTCTCGAGTACTGCTGAAATGACGTAATAATTTGATTGAACCAATAATGTGGGTGACTTCTTGTTTGGGTTTCCAAGTCTCTCCCATAGAGGTAATCCATTCTGTGAGATGATAAATAACGTCGAAAGTTTTTACTAATATTGTTGTATCAACAAGCATATCCGCAGCTTTTTTTTCTACAGTAATACCAAAACCTAGAATAACCGTAGATGTATCAGCTTTTGCAAGTTTTACATCTGATTCATTTATTGATCCAACACCGCGTTCGATAATTTTGAACCCCAAAAATTCATCTTGCATTTTTGCTAATTCATTACATACAGCTTCTACGGTTCCCATGGTGTCAGCTTTGATAATCATAGGAATACTGGTTTTTGCTGTTCCCGCATTAAGACGAGGTTCTTTTTTGTTTTTTGAATCATCTAGAAAAGCCTTGATTATTTTCTCGGCTTCTTTTTTTGTCGCTACAGTTGTAAATGTTGATCCTATTTCAGGTGAAGATGAAAAACCAGTAATACGCACGGGAGTAGAAAATTGAGCATAAGATAATTTTCCACCGATAGTAGTTTCCATGATTCTTGTACTGGAATAGGATTCATTCGCAACCACCAAAGATCCACTGGAAAGAGAACCATTTTTAATTAGTAATGTTGCAGAGATGCCTCGTTTTGGATCATGAGTTGATTCTAATATGAAACCGGTTGCAGGTAAGGCAATATCACCTTGTAATTCTTCTAATTCAGCAGCTAAAAGAATAGTTTCTAATAAATCGCTTACTCCAGCACCTGTTTTTGCAGAAATAGGTACGACTGGTGTATTTCCTCCGTAGCCTTCGACAAATATTTCGTATTCCAAAAGATCTCCTTTTACTTTTTCGATATTTGCAGAGGGTAAATCAATTTTATTAATAGCAACAATAAAAGGAACATTGTTTGCCTTGATTGTTTTTATTGCTTCGATGGTTTGTTGCTTTACGCTGTCTTCTGCTGATACAATCAATATTGCAATATCAGCCAAGGATGCTCCACGTGTTCTCATTCCAGAAAAAGCAGCGTGTCCTGGTGTATCTAAAAAGGTAATAGTTCTGTCGTTGCCTTTTTCATCTTTATGATGAGCTTCGTATGCTTTTATGTGTTGGGTAATTCCACCAGCTTCTCCCGCAACAATATTACTCTTTTGAATGTAATCCAAAAGAGATGATTTTCCATGATCAACATGTCCCATAATTACCACCACAGGTGGTCGTTGTATAATTGTCGTTTCTTTATTTTTTTTCATATATATTTTTTGCGTTATCGAGCACCTCTTGTTCTTCAGCGGTTAATTCTTGATTTGCTGTATATTGCATAATCTGTTTTGCAAATACGCTTGTTTTTTCACGTGAATAAATAGTAGACAAAACTATTCCGTCGCCAGATTCTGTTACAAAAGCAGTTGCAAAGCTTTGATTTCCCCCTGCGTCGGTAAATGCATTAAATCTTTTTACAGGAGGTTTTTGAACAGTTTTTAAAAGGCGTTGATGTAAAGAGTCTATTTCTTTGTTTAACGTTTTATTTTCTGCTTGTAATTCTTTGATATTTTCCAACGCCTGGGTTATAGTTGATTCTAGGGAATTGCCCTGTTTCCCAGAAGTTAATAACTCAAGTCTTTTTCCAAGTTTAGAGATATAATAAAACAACCCTCCTAAAATGAGAAGAATAACACTTGCACTAATGATGGTTAACAGAATGAGAAGGTCCATAGTATATCAGTATACACAAAATTACTAAAAATTCAAATATATTGAGAATGAAATGGTTTTTTAAAAACAAAAGAATATATGCAGATTATGCATCTGGAACACCGATTGACCCGGATGTTTTTTCTGCTATGCGACCCTATATACAAAAAAAATCTTTTAATCCTCAGGGGTTGTATCAAGAATCTCTTATGGTCCATGATACTCTTGAAAATGCAAGACGTGATGTTGCCAGATTATGTGGTGTTACAGAAAGAAATATTGTATTTACCAGCGGTGGAACCGAGGCAAATATGATTGCAATACTTTCTTTATATGAGACAGTAGTTTCACATATTGCAGGTACTCCAAAAATATTAGTAAGCAGTATTGAACATCCTTCTGTTTTAGGAGTATTGGAATTATTAAAAAAAAGAGGATGCGAAATTATTTTTATTCCCGTTACTAAAGAGGGTATTGTAGATGTTTCTTTTATTGAAAAACAAATTGATGCACAAACTGCTTTGGTAATTGTTATGGGTGCAAATAATGAAATTGGAACGTTACAACCTATTTCTCGTATTGGTCGAATGGTTCGACAATTCAGAAAAGATAATAATTGTCTTTACCCATTTGTACACTCTGATATTGTACAAATGGGTAATACTCATTCTGTACAATTAAGCGGAATGCACGTTGACAGCATTGCTTTGTCTGGTTCAAAAATCTATGGACCAAAAGGTTCTGGGGTGTGGGTTTTTCAAAGTCATATAAATCCACGATCATGGTTTTCTGGTGGAACCCAAGAATTTGGTTTTCGTCCTGGCACCCACAATGTATCAGCATGTATTGGTTTCGCCAAAGCATTATCAATGGCTCAAAAAGAATATAAAAAAGAATATGATAGATTATTAGAACTACGAACAGAATTGTATACACGTATTCAGTCAACTTTTCCTGAGGTTATATTAATTGGTTCACAAAAAGAAAGATTGCCTCAAAATCTATATCTTGTGTTTCCAGGTATTTTTGCAGAGCAGTTGGTAATTGAATTGGATGCACGGGGTATTGCGGTCAGTTCCCAATCTGCATGCAGTACAGGGAGCGGTAAGGTTTCTCATGTATTACAAGCAATTGCAAAATATTATGATGGTGTCATACAAGAAGGAATTCGTATTAGTTTAGGTAAAGATATATCAAAAAATGATATTATTCAGATACACTATGCAGTATGTGAATCCGTAAAAAAATTATATACAGACCGTAATCGATTTTTATCATATGCAAAAAAGACATAAATACATTTTTTTATTAATAATTGTTTGTTTATTGGGTGGTTTGTATGCGTATGATGTTTGGGGCGCTTCTTTGGTTCGTACATCAATACAAAATCTAATACAACAAGGAAAAAATATACAAGAAAAAGATGAAAATGATATAAAAGAAGAAATAGATACTTCTGTTTCTTTGTTGTTTCTTGGTGACACCATGTTAGATCGTGGAGTGAAATCCTCTGTGCAAAGAAATTTTTCTGGAGATTTTCAAAAATTATTTGTGCATGTTCAAAAATATTTTGATGCATCAGATATTGTATTTCTAAATCTCGAAGGACCTATTTCAGATAAGGGAAAAAACGTAGGAAGTATTTATTCATTTCGCATGAATCCTGTAGTTGCTGATGCTTTGGCTGGTGCGGGAGTATCCATTGTTTCTTTTGCAAATAATCATGTTGGAGATTGGGGCGTGCAAGCTTTTTCTGATACTCTTTCACGTTTGGAATCAGCAGGAATATTATTTACTGGTGCTGGAAGAAATGATGCAGATGCAACTACGGTAAAAATTATTGAAAAAAAAGGTATAAAATTTGGCTTTTTAGGATTCTCTGATGTTGGTCCAGATTGGTTGCGCGCATCTGAAAATAGTCCTGGTCAATTATTGGCACGAGATGAACGAATGGTATTGTTAATACAAAAAGCAAAAGAACAAGCTGATGTTGTTATTATTTCTTTTCATTGGGGAGGTGAATATGTTGGTGCATCAGATAGGCAAAAAAAATTAGCACGAGCAGCTGTCGATGCAGGAGCAACATTTATTATTGGACATCATCCACATGTGATACAGGAAATTGAAGAATATAACGGTGGGCTTATTGCGTATTCATTGGGAAATTTTATTTTTGATCAGTATTTTTCTGAACATACTATGCGTGGCATGATGTTATCTATTGAAATGCAAGATAAGAATACTTGGTCGCATCATCCCTTTGTGGTCGAATTAGACAGAACGTACCAGCCTATACGTGTCCGTGATTTAGTTGAGGCGGATGTTGTAAAATCAAAAATTACTATTCCTGATTTATGTCCGCGCACAGCCCCTGGTCAGGTGCGAAATATTTTAGTTCCCATGTCGCATGCTCGTTCATTGGGTTCATATGCTCCGCCTAAATTGATTCATATGAATAATCGCGTTGATGCTCGTGGTACGGCAACCTGTTTAGATGAAGAAGCGGGTTTTGCATTTGAACGATTGGTAAATGATGCACTAAAAGATGATATAAAAATTGTCATGACATCAGGATATCGTGATGCAAATACGCAGAAGATTTTATATAACAATGCAAAACCTTCTTTTGGTGAATTTCCATCAGTCGCACAATCTGGACATTCAGAGCATCAATTAGGAACTGTAGTCGATTTGAAATCTGCCAGTGTCGAACCGTTTACGTATGAATCTTTTCAAAATTCTCCTGAGTATCTATGGATGCAAAAAAATGCACATCGATATGGCTTTGTGCAAAGCTATAAAAATGGTGAAGAAAAAATTACTGGGTATATCGCCGAGTCGTGGCATTGGCGTTACATAGGTGAAACTTTGGCAAAATTAGCACAAGAATCAAATCTACCTCTGGTTATCTTTTTAGAAAATCTTGAAAATAAAAGTATTAATGAAAATTTATAAAAATATGGTATACTAATAACATTATGCCACCATTTAATCAGTTTACAACAAAAGCAAAAGAAGCTATTCGCAAAGCTCATGAATTAGCAATAGAACGTGGACAAAACCATGTGAATCCACAGCATCTATTGTTAGCTTTGTTGTTACAAGAAGAAAGTTTGATCATTCCATTGTTGGAACGTATTGAGGTTGATACGATGATATTAACTGATTCGTTGTTGGAATATATTGAACCAGAGGTAGAAACTGGAAATACCACCACTCCGGCTCATCAGATTTATCTAACACCTGATCTTGCTTCTGTTATAGAAACATCTTCTCGCGTAGCAAAAGACTTAAAAGATGAATTAGTTTCAGTGGAACACCTTTTTCTTGCTGTATTAGAAACATCAGGCCAAGCAAAAGATATTTTGATAACTGTACGAGTAACAAAAGAAAAAGTTCTCAAGGTCCTTGACGAGATACGTCAAAGTGAACAAGAGGGAAATGGCCCTATGAAGGATTTTAAAATGCTTACAAAATATGCCAGAAATTTAACCAGAATGGCTGCAAATGATAAATTGGATCCAGTGATTGGTCGTGATAATGAGATTATGCGTATTATTCAGATTTTATCACGACGTACAAAAAATAATCCTGTATTAATTGGAGAACCAGGAACAGGGAAAACCGCGATAGTAGAAGGTTTGGCTATTCGTATTGCAAAAGGTGATGTTCCAGAATCTCTCAAAGAAAAAGAATTATTGTCTCTGGATTTGGGGTTTCTTTTGGCTGGTACAAAATATCGTGGAGAGTTTGAAGAGCGTTTGAAAAAAATAATGAAAGAAATTGAACGTGCTGAAGGTCGTGTTATTGTATTTGTTGATGAAATACATACATTAGTTGGTGCCGGTGCATCTGAAGGTTCTGTCGATGCTGCAAATATGTTAAAACCCGCTTTGGCTCGTGGAGAATTTCGTCTGATTGGTGCAACAACAACAAAAGAATATCAAAAATATTTTGAAAAGGATGCTGCATTGGCAAGACGTTTTCAACCCGTTTATGTTCAAGAGCCTTCAACGGAAGATACCATTGCAATACTGAGAGGTTTAAAGGGTAAGTATGAATTATTTCACAGTGTTCGCATTACTGATGATGCAATATTGGCCGCAGTTCAATTATCAGAAAGATATGTAACGAATCGTTTTCTTCCAGACAAAGCCGTTGATCTTATTGATGAAGCTGCTTCTTCTTTGCGTATTTCTTTGGAAAATAAACCAGCGTTATTAGAGGAATCTCATCGTAAAATTATGCGATTGGAAATTGAAAAAGAAGCTTTGAAAAAAGATATCGAAGCTTCTTCTGGAAATAAAAAAGCTCAAGATAGAAAAAAAGCAATTGACAAAGAAATTGCAGAATTACGAGACAAAACAAGAGAATTGGAAATTAAATGGAAGAATGAAAAAGAATTATTACAAGAAATTGCAATCATAAAAAAAGAAATTGATGTATTCCGCGTCGAGTCAGAAAATGCAGAATTGCAAACAGATTTGGGTCGCGTTGCTGAAATTCGCTATGGTAAAATTCCTGCATTAGAAAAGAAAATGCAATCAAAACAAGAAAAATTACGAAAGACACAACGCACCGAGCGTATTCTGCGAGAAGAAGTAACCGAACAGGATATTGCTCATGTGGTTGCAAAATGGACGGGGATACCAGTATCAAGAATGCTAGAAGAAGAATTGGCAAAATTGGGACGCATTGAAGATGATTTGAAAAAGCGTGTCAAAGGTCAAGACGGAGCTATTGAAAAAATTGCTCATGCTATTAAACGTTCTCGAGTGGGTATCTCTGACCCCAATCGTCCCATAGGTTCATTTATGTTTCTGGGTCCAACGGGTGTCGGAAAAACAGAATTAACAAAAGCTTTGGCTGAATTTATGTTTGATGATGAAAAAGCATTAATTCGTGTTGATATGTCAGAATATATGGAAAAACATTCTGTTTCAAAATTAATTGGTTCACCCCCAGGATATGTTGGACACGAAGAATCAGGACAATTTACCGAAGCTATTCGTCACCGCCCATATTCTATTATTTTGTTTGACGAAGTAGAAAAAGCCCATCCCGAAGTATTTAATGTATTATTACAAGTTTTGGATGATGGGCGATTAACTGATGGCAAGGGTCGTATCGTAAATTTCAAAAATGCTATTATTATAATGACATCAAATATTGGTTCTCAATATGTTGAAAAAATGCAATCTATTGGGTTTTCTGCACAAAGCGAAATCGAAGCATATCAACATACCAAAGAAAAAGTAGAATCAGCATTAAAAGAATTTTTCAGACCAGAATTTTTGAATCGATTGGATGATATTATTGTGTTTGATGTATTATCTCCAGAGGTGATCAGAGATATTGTAAAAGTTCGGGTTGCGGTTGTTGTAAAACGTCTTTTGGCAAAAGATATTACCTTGTCTATTACAGATTCTGCATATGCTTATTTGGCTGAAAAAGGATATAATCCACAATATGGTGCACGTCCATTGAATCGGTTAATTCAAAATAAAATTCTGAATTCCGTTGCAACATTAATTATTACCAGTAAAATATCTTCGGGAGATACTGTATATGTTGATATGTCCAAAGAAGAAATGGTGGTAACTAAAAAAAGTGCATCTATAAAATTGCCAACAAAAAAGAAAACAAAAGCATCTGTATAGTTCTTGCATAATTTTTCATTTTTGTGTACAGTGATGATACGTTTATGTTCTGTAAAAAACGTATATGCCGTGGTGGCGGAGTGGTCAATCGCATCTGACTGTAAATCAGACGCCTTCGGGCTACGCAGGTTCAAATCCTGCCCACGGCACAGTTCGAGCAGAGTGAATATTAATTTTAGTCGTAAGGTTGATTTTTAATTAGTTTTATAGTAATATCAAAGTGCTACAAGCGTAATAACATTCTATGTCACAAGATAACCTTATATATTTAAAAAGCAAAGAAGCAAAAGGAGATGTATATCCAACTTTTAAAAACAAGAAAAAGCTGGCTTCATTCAAATTAAAGCTTCGAAAATACAGTAAAACTCTACGAAAGCACATTACTTTCAATGAATCAAAAAAGTAGCCACACGGCTATTTTTTTGTTATACTATTCTCAGTTGGGCGATTAGTTTAGTGGTAGAACGAAGGTTTCCAAAACCTTTGGTGGTGGTTCGATTCCTCCATCGCCCGCATATAGCAAAGGTATACTTTTCCAAAAGTTTAAATCAATTTAGACACTTATATTGAAAAATATATTCAGATAAAGTCAGTTCGGAAAAAAGTTCTGAATGATTTCCTGCTTTTCAAACGGGTAAATTCCTTAATGAATTTGGGATATCTTTATTAAAAAAAGTGTCGTTCTCTAAAAAATACGAGTATTTTTTAGAGAACATGAAATATCTAATGTCGACCGTTGATAAAATAAAACGCCCATCATTCTTTTTGAATAATGGGCTTTTTAATTATACAGTAGTTTCTTCTAGTTTTTCCAAACCTCTCCACAAATAGTATGTGGATAGCCCAAAAGATACCGAAACAATCCAAATAGAGAAGATTTCTTCGGTGTCTGGGAACAAGTAAAAACTGAATAAGGCTTGGAATATGCCACTCATCAGTATAAAGAAATTCCTCGCACCCGGAGCCGCATCCGAAGCCGAAGCCAAAGACCAACCCAAAATCCAACACGAAATCCTCGCCAAAGCCAAAGGTAAAGCCAAAGACCAACCCAAAACCCAATTCAAAACCAAAGCATCTGTTTTCTCAACAATAGCTTTTTGAAAAAAGCTAATGATGCTAAAAAGAATTAATCCATAGACAACCAATTCCCAAGCAAAGCCAGTATCTTGGATTGCTTTAGATCTTTTGATTTGAACAGCTTGTTCCTCATCAAGAAACCCTATGGTTTCTTCAGTGGAAACTTGCCGAACAAATCCTTGATAAGTAGTCTCAGTATCCGATTTCTCAAGAAGGACTTCTTCTCCTTCTGCAAGATACACCTTCCAGTTTTGCTCCGAGGTTAGTGAATCATTTCCTGTGAAATTTATTTCTTCTACAGAAATTTCTACAGATTTCTCCATATATGATCCATTTGAAGATTTTAAAAACGTCAGGTTTGTTTGCCCAAAGGCAAAACTTGACATCAAAGCCATCAATACTACTATTAAATTTTTCATTTTTTTCTATTTTAAATGTTCTTTTTTATTTATACCAAATGTATAATAGTATGACTAATTTGTCAAGTATTTGTTGCCCCTCTCCTTGCCAAGAAAGAGGGCTGGGGTGAGGGGGTTAAGTGAACTGCTAAGCTACGATGAGAAGTTTAGGTTTTTGTATTTAACTACATTGCAATCCTCGTGGACGAGGGGATCCAGGAGTTTTGTTATCTATTCCTGGATAATCATTTTTTTTAAGAATGACAAGTTTTTTCTATCACGAACACTAAACAAACGCACCGTCTTTGCGAGGCACGAAGCAATCCACAACACATCACAGGCTTTAAGATAAATCATTCCACTTGGTTTCATGTCTTGTATTAAATCAATCTTTGTTTTTCTTGAACCAAACAAATATTTGATTCCATCACGGCGACCAAATAAAGTGAGTAAAAAGAAATCATAAATAAAAAAGTCCGACTCAAATGAGTCGGGCTTTTGCCTACACAATCTCTTGTGTAGCAATTCTCTTTTCTTCCAAACGTTTCCACAAATAGTATGTGGATAGCCCAAAAGATACCGACACAATCCAAATAGAGAAGATTTCTTCGGTGTCAGGAAAGAGGCAAAAACTGAATAAGGCTTGGAATATGCCACTCGTCAGTATAAAGAACTTCCTCGCACCCGAAGCCGAACCCGGAGCCGAACCCAAAGCCAAAGCTAAAAGCAAGGTCAAAACTGAAGTCAAAATCAAAGCCCAAAATGAATGTGAATTCAAAAACGGAGCCAAAGCCGGAGCCGGACCCGAAGCCAACAACGAAGGTAAAGCCAAAACCAAACCTAAAAGCAAGGTCAAAACTGAAATCCAAATCAAAGGTAAAGCCAAAACCTGGACGTCTGTTTTTTTAATAACAATCCTTTGAAAAAGGCTCATGATAATCACAAGATACAAACCATATAAAATAAGTTCCCAGGCTATGCCAGTCTTTTGGATTGCTTCAGATCTTTTGATTTGAACGGCTTGTTCCTCATCAAGAAACCCTATGGTTTCTTCTGCGGAAAGTTTCCGAACAAATCCTTGATAGATAATCTCGGCATTCGATTTCTCGAGAAGGACGTCTTTTCCTTCTGCAAGATACACTTTCCAGTTTTGCTCTGGGGTGAGATTATCATCTCCAATGAAATTGATTTCTCTTATTGGAATTGGAGGAGTTTCATACGTAGACTTTTCTACATATGAATTGTCCGACATTTCTAAGAATTCAAGATGTGTCTGCCCAAAGGCAAAACTTGACATCAAAGCCATCAAAACTACTATTAAATTTTTCATGTGCTTGGTTTTTTTATACTCGACACATGTCGAGTAGATTCATCGTTATTCTGTCATAGAATGTAAAGCTTGTCAATACATGTAATCCAAATTCTACCCCCAAGTGCAATGTATTTTCAGAATAGTCTTTTAATGTAAATTTAAAAGAAGAAATGCTCATAGGGTATAATAGCTAAATAACGTCAATCATTAACTTAACCACAGAAGCATATGTTATATAAATACTTTACAAAAAATGGTAGAGTTTTGTCAGTAGATTTTTTAGAAGCGAATATTAAAAGAGAAGATATCAGTCAAATTTTAAAAAAGATTCCAGTGATTATTTGGAGAGAAATTAAAAGAGATTATGTAAATAATAATCCCCTCCGACATTACGCCGAAGGGGATTATAGATTATAAAAAGTTTTTAAACTTGCACTACAGATTTAATTTTTTCTTAATGATTGTTATAATAACAAATGTTTCATTGTTAAAACTTATTGCTTTGGAGAAAACAGTTAAACCGATACACTGCCCAGTATCTCCTCCAGCCTTTTGGTAAAAAGTAAGACCAGGAAAAGAGTAAACAGCTTTTTCTGCTTTTTGTATTAATGTAAAAAAATAGTATATGAAGTTATTTACTTTTGGTATATTTCTTAAACCACGTTCTCTGTCTTTTTGCATATTGCCAACTTTTATTTTTTATTTCCTCAATCATTTTTTCTTTAGTTATTTTATCTTGTAAAAATTCTGCAATGTAACGATATTCTAATCCAAAGCTTTCCAATCGTTCCCACGAAATACCTGAATCATGTAAATTTTGTACCTCGTGTATCATTCCTTGCCCTATGCGGTCTACAAGCCTTTTTTCAATACGTTGTCGCAATTCCTTATCTGGCTTATCAATATATATAATTTCAGCGTTATAACGTGATTTTGGGGTTTGTAGTGGGGGTACAGAACCTAGTTTGGTTGCAATTTCTATTGCTCGTATTAATCGATGAGGATTATACTGATCGATTATTTTTGCATATCCTGGATCAAGAGATTGTAATATTTCAAAAAGCTCTTGGGTTGTTTTTATGGATAATTCTTTTCGAAGTTTTTCATTTGGCACAACAGCGGGGAATTGCGTATCGTGAATAACCGCATCAATAAAATATCCAGTTCCACCGCACAGTATTGGAACTTTGTTACGAGAAATAATATTGGAGATTGTATTGTGTGCATATTCTTGGAATTCAACAACAGAAAAATCTTCATGAGGATTTTTGATATCTAATCCATAATGAGGAATCCCATTCATTTCTTTGGGTGTAATTTTCCCACTACCGATATCCATTCCACGATATATTTGTCGACTGTCAGCAGAAATAACTTCGCCATTAATTTCCTTGGCAAGTTTTACGGCATAATCTGATTTTCCTGTTGCGGTTGGTCCACAAATGACAATGATTTTGGGTTTCTGAGAAGATTCTTCCATTGCTGATATAGTAGCACAGAATATAAAAAATATGAGAATTTTATATGTATGCAAATCAAAAAATAAACCGTTTCTTAATACATGTTATACTGGTATTACTACAAGTTAATTTATAGTAAAATATGGAAGAATTAGATTTTTTTGAACCAATGAAAATTGGTGAACAATTACCAGATGATATTATTTTGCATTCTTTTTATAAAGGTAAAGATGTCCAATTATCTTTGGATGATTATAAAAATACATGGAAAATATTTTTGTTTTATCCTGCAGATTTTACGTTTGTGTGTCCAACAGAATTAGAAGAAATGGCCGATTTGTATCCAGAATTTCAAAAAGAAAATGTCGAAATATTCAGCGTTTCGACTGATACTGTTTTTGTACACAAAGCGTGGCATGATAATTCACCCGCAATCAAGAAGGTCACATTTCCTATGGTTGCAGATCCAACAGGGGAATTATGTGAATTATTTGGAACATACATTCCAGAAGAAGGTTTGTCGTTGCGTGGTACATTTATTGTTGACCCTGATAATATATTAAAAACTATCGAAATTCATGACAATGCAATTGGTCGCAGTGCGAAGGAATCATTACGAAAAATTCGTGCAGCAAAATTTGTTCGCGAACATAATGGTAATGTATGTCCGGCCAGTTGGGAACCGGGGTCTGACACATTGAAACCCGGAATGGATTTGGTAGGAAAGATATAAAAATATTGTTTTAAAGGTTTTTATATAATAACATGCTGAAAAAGTTATTTCTTTCAGAGAGATGTAATAAATTCTAGTTCGGAATCAGCTTGATTCGTGATTTGAGGGATAAATAAATACAGACATTACCTTTGTATATCTGAAACGGACTAGTTTGAATACCCTTGAAAATACCCTGTGTTCAAGGGTATTTTTTACAAATCATCAATATGTCGAATTTTTGCACCAATAGCATTCAATCGTTCTACAATATTTTCGTAACCACGTTTGATTGCATATACATTTCGTAATGTTGATGTCCCTTCTGCACCCAACATTGCTACAAATATCATGGTTGATGGGCGTAATGCTGGTGGACAAACAATCTGAGTTGATTGTAATTTTGTTGGTCCTTCTATAAAAACTCGATGAGGGTCTGCCAAATTAATGTGCGCACCTAAACGATTTAATTCAGTGAAATAAATCGCACGATTTTCCCACATCCAATCATGAATTAATGTGATACCTTTTGCTTGGGTGGCGATGGGTACAAAAAAGGGTAGGTTGTCAGTGTTTATTCCTGGATAGGGTGTTGCATGAATTTTGTCAGATACAGCATGTAATTTTGATGGAAATATGGTGATATCAACCAGTCGAGTTTTTTTATTATAAGAAAGATAGAATTTTGTTTGTTTATATTTCAATCCCATATTTTCCAAAACCAAAAGTTCGCGTTTCAAAAAATCAATAGGACAACGTGTGATGATTAATTCAGATTTGGTAACAATCGCTGCTGAAATTAACATCATAGATTCAATAGGGTCTTCGCTGTTGTGATGCTCTACATCAACATTAATATTTTTTTTCCCTGTTATGGTAAGAGTATGTGTATGAAGTCCTTCTATTTTTATGCCTAATTTTGCAAGATAATAACACACGTCTAAAACCATATAATTTTGCTGTGCGAATTCTATGGTCGAAGTACCAGCAATGCCAGATGCAGCGATAAGGATATTTTCAGTTGCAGTATCACTTGCTTCGTATAATACAACAGTTGCAGGTTTTAATTTTTTATTACTAATATGATACGCATGTTGTTCTGTTTTAATTGAAACTCCAAAAGATTCCAATCCATGTTTATGTGCAATAATAGTTCTTTCACCCATTTTGCAACCACCTGCATGGGGTAATCGAAAATCTTTTTCTGTATGAATTAATGCACCAATCATCATCAATGCAGATCGAATTTTTCCAGCAGCTTCTTTATCTAAATTGTTTAGTTTGAATTTTTTTGGCGGTTGAATACGTAAACTGTTTTCTGATATCCATTCTACATTCACACCTATACTCTCGTAGACTTCTATAATGCGATGAACTTCTTCGATATTGGGCATGTTGTGTAATATTGTTTTTCCCTTGTTTAACAGAGAAGCACATAATAATCCCAAAGCACCATTTTTTGATGTTTTAGTAGTAATAGTTCCAGATAATTTATGTCCACCTTGAATTTCAAAATCGTTTCCTCCTCGAGATAATTCTACGATACGACGTTCTAATACTTCACCAATTTTAATCAACTGACTGGTGGTAAAATTTTGTTTTCCAGATTCCATGCGTGCAACAGCACTTTGTGACGTTCGTAATGCTTTTGCAAATACTTCCTGAGTCATTCCTTTTTCTTCACGAGTTTTTTTAATCAATGCACCTATTTTTGCTGTACTTGATGTTATATTCATATTGTATATATATAGCATATATGATATATTTTGTACATACTATGAAAAACAATATCCCCTCATGTATCCGAGAAAATATTCCTTTGTCACAGGAAACAGCATTACGTGTTGGGGGTGTTTCTCGTTATGTTGCCGATGTTACGACCGTAGATGAATTACAAAAAATTTTAGAATTTGCACGATTAACTGATTTACCGTTGCGTATTCTGGGTTCGGGGACAAATGTTGTTGTTTCAGAAGAATATTTTTCAGGAGTTACCATACGTATGTGTATTTTGGGTATTAAAATAATACAAGAAGATCCAGAATCTATAACAATTTGTGTTGGTGGGGGTGAATCTTGGGATGCGTTTGTTGCATATACCGTGGATCATAATTGGTCAGGAATCGAAGCATTATCCAGTATTCCTGGTACTGTGGGAGCATCTCCGGTGCAAAACATTGGAGCATATGGAGCAGAAGTATCTGATGTAATAACAGAAATATATTATGTAGATAAAGAAACAGAAGAATCTCTTTCTCTGGTAAAGAAAGAATGTCTTTTCGCTTATCGAGATAGTATCTTTAAACAATCATTACGGGGTAAAACTATTATTACTCATGTTCTTTTTAAACTTTCAAAATTAGCACCAATGGTTCCAAAATATCAAGGTGTTTCAGATGCGTTAGAAAAAAAAGGAATTTCCACACCAACGGTTTCTAATATACGAAATGTTATTATTGATATACGCAGTAAGAAATTACCAGATCCAAAAACAATTCCCAATGTAGGATCATTTTTCAAGAATCCAATTATTGAAAAGATTCAGTATGATGATTTGTTACAAACATATTCAGATATGCCATCGTTTGTAATTTCTGAAAAGTTGGTGAAAATACCCGCTGGTTGGTTAATTGAAAATTGTGGCTTCAAAGGTCTACGGCAGGGGAATGTTGGAATGTATAAACATAATGCTTTGGTATTGATAAATCATGGGAATATAACCAGTAAAGAAATCTTTACTTTTCGAGATGAAATCATTGCATCAGTGCAAGAAAAATTTGGAATTATTTTGGAACAAGAGCCAGTGATTATGGAATAGAAAAACGAGACAGTGGAGCTCGTTTTTCTATGTGTGTTTATTGTATCAATTTAGAATATATTTCTCATATCAAAAAGTTTTATATTGATGCATTTATATTACCAAATCTGAACTTATTTAAAGAATAACGTTATCTAGCAATAGTATATCTATGGTTTTTGAGGTGTTTCCGAGGTTGATGCAAAAGACCATCTTCAAACTATATGCTATACTTTATATCATGGAATTCCCTAAACAACCCGAATCTGTAGATGAATCAAAGGAAGCCATTCCTGTTGAAATGTATACCGTTTCAGGATTTAAAGAAGCAAATACAAATAAATACTTGAGAAGTAAGGCTCAGGATGAATTAATCAAGAAAAGTGCTGAAGATGCTAGGAAAGATCTAAATATACTAATCAGAGAATCGTTTACTAAAGATAATCCTGAAGTATGGATTAAAGCAGCAGAGATGATTCGTTTGGCACCAGAAGAGGAACAAGCTTCTTTAATGAGAGAGGTTTTTGAAAAAGGAATAGGGGAAGAAATAATCTATGCCAAGTATCTTGATTAGTCTTATCTGTATGGTAAATATCACACTTCTTTCCATCTAAAATTAGATCAATCAAAATTGCTTCTCCATACTTAGAATCGGGGTGTGATAATCTTTTTTCTGTAACAATATCATTAAAAAATCGTAACTTATTTTTTACTTCAGCTTTTGTAATTTCGTTATCCCAAAATTTTGCCCCTTTCCAAGCTTCCTGGTTTTCTAAATTTTTCATATTACTTGAATGTATTTATTTTAGGACGAATAGCTTTAGATACATATAAATCTTCATGTTTCGATAGATGTTCTGCTGCAATATTTGTGATTGTGGTGAGTCCGTCAAGAACAAGCCATCCTTCGTGTTTTGATAGAGATTCTGCAACAGTATCTGAGAGTGTGGTCAGACCGTTAAGAACAAGCCATCCTTCGTGTTTTGATAGAGATTCTGCAACAGTATCTGAGAGTGTGTTCAGTCCGTTAAGCCAAAGGGCTCCTTCGTGTTTCGATAGATGTTCTGCTGCAGTATCTGAAAGTGTGGTGAGGCCGGAAAGATTAAGGTCTCCTTCGTTTTTTGAAAGATGTTCTGCAGCAGTATCTGTGAGCGTGGTGAGGCCCCGAAGATAAAGGGCACCTTTGTGTTTTGATAGATGCCCTGCTGCAGTATCTGTGAGCGTGGTGAGGCCCAAAAGATCAAGGTCCCCTTTATGTTTTGACAGGTGTTCTGCTGCAGTATCTGAAAGTGTGGTGAGTCCGTGAAGATCAAGTCTTCCTTCATGTTTTGACAGCTGTTCTGCAATTAAAGGGGTGATAAAGGTTAGCTCATGAGAATTACTAAAATCACCACTTTGTATTTCTTTAAAAATCTCCAAGTTTCTCTTGAGGTCTGGAATCTTCTCAGTTTCTGCAACAGACATTAAAGTACCACCAACATTAATTGATAGAGTTCCAATTGCAGTGGTGAGACCAGTCAGGGTTGATTCTGTGATTGGTGTGTCATGGGTGATGGCGTCGTGTAGAGTATCAAGTGATTCTGTGACTTCTGTAGTTTTTTTATCAGCAACCATTTCAAATCCCTGCTTGTTTGGAGCACCATTGGAGTTTGTTTTTTCTTGAAATGTGTTTTCTAAATTTTTCATATTACTTGAATGTATTTATTTTAGAACGGATAGCTTGAGATACGCTTAAATCTTCATGTTTTGATAGAGATTCTACTGCAGTATCTGAGAGTGTGGTGAGGCCGCGAAGATAAAGTTCTCTTTTGTGTTTCGACAGATGTTCTGCTGCAATATTTGTGATTGTGGTGAGGCCGTTAAGCCAAAGGGTTCCTTCATGTTTCGAAAGATATACTGCAGCAGTATCTGTGAGTGTGGTCAGTCCGTTAAGATTAAGGTATCCTTCATGTTTTGAAAGATGTTCTGCTGCAATATCTGAGAGCATGGTGAGTCCGTAAAGAGAAAGATCTCCTTCATGTTTCGAAAAATGTTCTGCTGCAGTATCTGAGAGTGTAGTGAGTCCGTAAAGATAAAGGGGTCCTTTGTGTTTCGACAGAGATTCTGCTGCAACATCTGAGATTGTGGTAAGTCCGTGAAGATCAAGTCTTCCTTCATGTTTTGACAGCTGTTCTGCAATTAAAGGGGTGATAAAGGTTAACTGTTTAGAATTACTAACATCACCATTTTGTATTTCTTTAAAAATCTCTATGTTTCTCTTGAGGTCTGGAATCTTCTCAGTTTCTGCAACAGACATTAAAGTACCACCAACATCAATTGATAGAGCTCCAATTGCAGTGGTGAGACCACTCAGGGTTGATTCTGTGATTGGTCTGTCATGGGTGATGGCGTCGTGTAGAGTATCAAGTGATTTGGTGACTTC
>Ga0105050_10000261_pt1 | contig 76723 bp, 58 predicted proteins | sample FRY01_FD_78088 | JGI IMG/M metagenome (GOLD analysis project Ga0105050, IMG submission 78088) | Freshwater microbial communities from Lake Fryxell liftoff mats and glacier meltwater in Antarctica - FRY-01 | ecosystem: Environmental > Aquatic > Freshwater > Ice > Glacier meltwater ... | reverse complement strand
TCCAAAACTTCTCCTGCTATAAACAAGCCTGAAACTTTTCTACTTTCCATTGTTTTAATGTCAATATTCTGAAGTGAAATTCCGCCAGCTGTAACAAATTCTTCCTTAAAAGTTGTTTTCCCTTTCACTTCATAACGATCATTTAATAAGGTATTTGCTAATTTATTATTATTCTTTTTCCCTAAGTCTTTCCAACGAGTTTCTGCTAAAATTTCAGACTTTTCAAGCAAAAAGTGCCACAAACGATTCGTTATTGGAAATGGATTGAGGTTTCCAATCATTTTAGAGCCATGTTCGCTCACTACAGCATCTGTAAATTTTCGCAAATCTTCTTCTTTGACTTCATTCAACCAATTAACTAAAATAGTAAAGTGATAATTTTTCTCCTCTAAAAGGCGTGCACCCCAAGCTGATAATTGTAAAATCGCTGGTCCACTCATTCCCCAATGTGTCACTAATAATGGACCTTTACCAACCAGTTTTGTTCCTTCCACTTTCACAGTTGCTTTTTCTACTACATTTCCCATTAATTCGCGAATCGGATTTTCAGGCATATTAAATGTAAAGAGGGAAGGCACAGGCTCAATAATTTCATGACCCATTTTCTCTAACCATTCTAAGCCAGAGCGTTTTGGCTGACCTCCAATCGTAACAACCACCCTGTCTGCAACGAACTGTTTTTCGCGTGCTTTGATAGTGAATAAGCCTTCCGTTTTTTCAATTGAAATAACCGATTGATTGTATAAAATTTCTACTCCTAACTTCACTGTTTCTGACAAAAAACAATCTATAATTGTTTGGGAATCATTGGAGAGAGGAAAAATACAGCCATCGGGATATGTTTTCATTTCAACAGCGCGCTCATGAAACCAGTTAATTGTTGATTCTGCATTGAATTGCTCAAATGCTTTTTTTAAGTAGTTTTCGCCCCTTGGATAGTGGGTTGACAATTGTTTATTTTCAAAGCAAGAATGGGTTACATTACAACGTCCTCCTCCAGAAATTTTCACTTTCCCTAGCGCTTTTGCAGCTTTTTCGTAAATACATACTTCTGCTTTCGGGAACTCTTTTTTAGCTGTTAATGCGGCAAAAAATCCTGCTGCACCTCCTCCAATCACGGCAATTTTCATGGGGCAAAGGTAGGTAAAAGTTGAAAGTGAAGAATGAAGAACTAAAAGTGATTCGCCGCAGTAAAGTAAAATATTGAAAATAGTCGGCACTATCTGACAATCATTAATAAAGGCCTTCGAAAGCAAAATTGATTTAGGAAGGTAAGCGATTAGAAGGAAAAGAGATGAGTTGACTTCTAGTAACTTATAAATGAAATGTAAAAAGTTAATAATAGAGGAAAATAATTGAAGGCTGTTAATTGCGAATTTATAAACAAACGTTCTTCTTCTTTAAAACCTTTACAAATAAGATTTTAGCTGTTGTTTATTGCCTTCAAAATCATACATTGCATAAAATTAAGTGATGTCGTTTAATAAATTTGATGAATCCGCAGCTGGAAAAATTAGACCACGTTTCAATTTTGAAACACCTTTGAATAAGGAAGAAATGATGGACATTATTTATTTATATGGTCAAACAGACCCAACAGTTGTTTGCGCAAAATACAGCCGATTTATTCGTATAAGTATTCCCAAAAAGGAACAACATATTTGGTCGCCGGTGTTAAATCTTTCGTTTGAACAACAAGAAAATAGTACTTTAATTCGCTGTTTGATTGGTTCGTCTGAAACGGTTTGGCAAAGTATTATGCTATTCTATATCGCCTTTTCCATTTTAGGTTTTTTTGGTTCTATATTCGCTTTTGTTCGATGGAATCTAACTGGTTCAACTACTTACGTGTTCATCATTCCGCTTTCAATTGCTTTTTTATTTAGCATCTTTCTTGTCAGTCGTTTAGGAAAAATTAAAGCACATACCGAAATGCTTCACTTGCTACGATTTCTCAGAAAAGCAGTCGATGAGGTGGAATTTAAACGGGCGGAAGAAGTATAGAAACAAAATTAGATAATAATAATTTTGGCAAAAAACAGTTTGTTTTGTTGTTCATATTGAAGATAGTAAATTCCTGGTTTGGCATGCTGAATTTGCATTTTACTTTCTATTAATGAATAAGGGATTGTCGCACCGAATGCAGTAAAAATTTTTAGATGATGAACATTCTCTGGTAACGTAATCCAATCTTCTTTTTTTGTAGGATTTATGAAACTCACTTCAGTTAATTCATTGACAATCAATCCGCAATTTGGTGCAATTACTTCTGTTTCTTCAGATAAAACACCATTATTGACAGACCAATTTTCCCAAATTCCTTCAGTTCCTTCTTCCCAATTATTCAAATTAAAAGTTGCTGTTCCAGTAATTGTTCCAAACGCTTTGTAGACTTTTATGGCTTGTGCATTTTTATTCCAAGTTAAAGCTTGATTGGCACTTAAAATTTCAGGTGAATTATTCTCAACCTCACAATTAACAGATAGGAAATAAGCTTTTTCGTTGTAAGCTGGGTATTCTCCGAAAACATGAGCTATTCCGAAAGTGTCAATGCAGACAGCAACATATTCATCGCAAGCAATTCCATGTATTTCATTTCCAATTTGCTGTGATTTTGCCATAAAAACAACTTGTCGTCCTTTTCGATCTGGATTGTCGTAATGAGTATCCGTAATAACATCGCTTAAAAAAGGAACAGATAAAAATACGTCATTTGATAATGTTGCAGTAGATGCGAAAGGGTTTAATAAAGCATTTGCACTTGAAATAGTTCCATTTTCAGCAGTAAAATAGGTTCCACCAAGAATCGCCATTCCAGCACTTATACCACCAACTACGATTTTTCGGTTTGTTATTCCTTCGTTTATTAAATCAGAAATGGCTGTGTTTCGCCAATAGCTTATGTAGTCCCATTGGTCGCCACCAGCAAACCAGATTGCTTCCGCTTTTTGAATCTTATCTAAAACATAAGGTTCAGTGGAAGCTTGTGCTGTGTTAAAAACGATGGTTTCAACTGAATTCACAGTAATACCCAAATCGGAATATAAATAAGAATTATATCCGTCAGTTCCACTAGCACGTAAAATTAAAATATCGCCTCCATTTGCTTGTTGCAAAAACCATCGCATCGCGTTATCTTGTTCGCCTGCACCTCCCATCAAACATGTTCCTCCTTTGGCACTTCCAAAAAAATCAGTGGCATTTCCAGTTACATAAGAAGTGTAATTCTGTGAAAAACAAAAACTTATTGTAAAAAACAAACTGCTAAAAAGTAATTTCATATCTCAATTTTAACATTTACCTTTTGTAAAGCACTCTCAAACACACTATCGTCTTGAGCTCCAGAAATTGTAAATTGATTATTGATTACAAAAAAGGGAACGCCTCGAACTCCAATTTGACTTGCTTGATAAATGTCTTCGTCCACTTCCTTTGAATATTTATCTGAATTAAGAATTTGTTTTGCTACTTCTTTGTCTAAACCACAATTCCCAACAACGTTTAAGCAATTTTCCTCTTTAGACAAATCCATTCCGTTTGTGAAGTACGCAAGCATAAAAGCATCTTTAAATTCTGAACTTTTACCAAAAGTTTTGCTCCATTGCCATAAACGGTGCACATCAAATGTATTAAACGATAATGCTTTTTCAAACTGAAAATCAATTCCGTATGGTTTTGCATTTTCAGTTAATTGCTGTTGAATAGCACCAATTTGTTCTAAAGGAAACTTCTTGCGTTTTGCCAAATATTCCGATGAAGGTATAGCTTCTCCTTTTGGAAAATCTGGATCTAACTGAAAACTATGCCATTCAATATTAACTTGGTCTTTCAAGTTTAATTTTTCGATTGCTTGCTCTAATTTCTTTTTTCCTATGAAACAAAATGGACAAACAATGTCACTCCAAATTGCAATGTTAATTTTTTCCATTTTCAGTTACATTTATAATTTCAGTAACGATTTTCCTGTCATTTCTATTGGTGAGGCTATTTGCATTCGGTGAAGGATTGTTGGTGCCACGTCTGCCAAAATCCCATTATTCAATTGTATGGAATCATCTTTTGTAACCAAAATTACAGGAACAGGATTTAAACTGTGAGCCGTATTGGGAGATCCATCTGCATTGATGACAAAATCTGCATTTCCGTGATCGGCGACAACCAAAAATTCATAACCTAAATCTAATCCTGTTTCCACCACTTTTTGTAAACAAGTATCCACCGTTTCAACTGCCTTAACAATAGCTGAGTAAACTCCTGTGTGTCCAACCATATCAGGATTTGCGAAGTTCAAACAGATAAAATTTGGGTGTTTTTGTTGAATGAAAGCCACAATTTTATCTCTCACTTCATAGGCGCTCATTTCAGGCTGCAAATCATAAGTTGGAACTTTCGGTGAACTAACCATAATTCGATCTTCTAAAGGAAAACTAGTTTCTCTTCCTCCATTGAAGAAAAAAGTGACATGAGGATATTTCTCTGTTTCGGCAATACGAACTTGTGACATTTCCACTTTTGAAAGTATTTCACCCAAGGTATTCGTCAAATTATCTTTTGCGAAAATGACATGTATATTTTCAAACGTTGCATCGTAATTGGTCATCGTACAATAATACAAATTCAAAGGTTGCATTTCAAATTCTGGAAAAGCTTTTTGCGTCAAAGCGATTGTGATTTCGCGTGGGCGGTCGGTTCTAAAATTAAAATTCACAACAACATCGCCATTTTCAATAATTCCGTTTGGGTCAATAATGCAAGGTTCCATAAATTCGTCTGTTATACCAGCTGCATAGGAAGCCAAAATTGCCTCTTGAGAAGTTGTGTAATACATTCCAATGCCCTTAGTTATTAGATCATAGGCTTTTTTCACACGTTCCCAACGGTTATCGCGATCCATTGCAAAATACCTACCTACGATACTCGCAATTTTCCCTGTTGAAAGTGTCAATTGTTCTTCCAATTCTTGTAAAAAGCCCAATCCACTTCTAGGGTCACAATCTCTACCGTCTGTAAAAGCATGCACGAAAACGTTAGATAATCCGTGATTTTTAGCCATTTCGCACAACGCATACAAATGTTCTTGTGAACTATGTACACCACCTTTAGAAACTAACCCAATGAAATGTATTTTTGAATTGCGTTTTTTAGCCTCTTCAAAAGTCGCAAGTAAGGTATTGTTTTGTTGGAATTCTTTGTCTCGGATTGATTTATTGATGCGTGTTAATTCTTGGTAAACGATTCTTCCAGATCCGATATTGAGGTGACCGACCTCTGAATTTCCCATTTGACCGTCTGGTAAACCAACATCTTCACCGCAGGTTTTTAGCGTTGCATGGGGATAATTTTGCAACAAACTGTCCATAAAAGGCGTATACGCATTTGCAATTGCATCTGATTTAGTGCCGTTTCCAACCCCCCAGCCATCGAGAATTATCAGTCCAAAGTGTTTTGTCATAATGGTAAAGTTACTTCAAAAATACTGCCTTTTGGTTCGTTTGAGCGATATGAAATTTGGCCTCCTTGTAATTGGACAAATTCGCTTACAATAAACAAACCCAAACCACTTCCCTTATTGGTTCGCGTGTCTTCATTTCCAACACGGTAAAATTTTTCAAAAATAGTCTGTTGTTCATTTGAGCTAATTCCTGGGCCTGAATCCTGAATGCCAAAAACGAAATTCTTAGCGGCAGATTTAGAATAAACTTTAATGGATGCATTTTCTCCCGCATATTTGATTGCATTTTCAATTAAATTGGTCAAAATTGTTTCCAACAGAAATTGGTCAGCATAAATTAAAGCGTCGGTTTTTAAATCCAATTCGATAAAAGGTTTGGAAGTGCGTTTATGAAAACGATTTACGATTTGTTGAGCAAATTCTGAGAACTGAAACTCCGTCATTATAGGTTTCAACGCTTTATTTTCGATTCGTGTGGCATTTAAAATGTTTTCAATTAATTGCTCTAATCGCACATTTTCTTCTAATGCTTTTTGTGTTAAATCCAAGCGTTTTTCTTCGGGGAGATTTTGCCGTTTTAACGTTTGTAAAAATAATTTTATGGAAGCAATAGGGGTTTTTAATTCATGAGTCACAGACAACAAAAAGTTAGATTGACGCAATGAAAGCGCCATTTCTTTGCGAATAGAACTACGAATTTTGAGCAAACCGATAATCAGTAAAACAAAGAAAACTGATCCTTCTCCAATAATCATTAAAACGCGGCGGTTGAGGTTATTTTTTGAAGGCTCTAACTCCAAACTCAACTGAATCAAATGAAATCCCCACCAAGAAAATTGTAGCAATACGTAAATACTTAGCAGGTAAAAAAGTAAATTAGTTTGCTTTCTCATAATCGTTAATACCTATTTATTAGTACTGTTTATTATACAAAACGTAAAAATGATACACTAAGTTTGAAGTTTGAAATTTTAAAGATTAAAAGTAATAGAATAGTTGCTACGAGAAAGAGATTTATACCTGAAACAGTTACATTTTTTTTGGCGTTCCCATGGCAAAAAAACTACGTCGTACCTCCTTCTTTTTACCATAGGCGGGCTTTCTATTGCAATCTATGTTTTGTTAAAAACAAAACAGAGGATTTCCATTCCAATCCCTAACGCAAGATTTTGTGTTCGCAAATAACAGTTGAAAAACTTTAGTGTAAATTTGGTTAGAAAAAATTAGAGTGAATAAACTAAAGGTTACTTTATTTAGCAAGAATTAGTTTTGATATAAATTAAGTTTTTGACAAAGAATATTCGCTAAAATAAAAATATTGACTTCGAACGATTATGGTATTAGGTTGGAATGAAATAAAAGATAGGGCATTAAATTTCTCAAAGGAATGAGCTGACACTTCAAACGAGGAAGCAGACGCAAAACTATTTTTAGTTGAATTTTTTTATACTAATTATTCTTGGTCAGAAAACCCAAACGACAAACAACTCAAAACTATTGAAACTGTAGCACAAAAAATTTTGGATTCAAGACTACAATTTCCGAATAGTTCCTTAGCTGATTTGTACGGTCAGTCTTCAATGCCACTTGCGTTGACAAAAGCACACCAAGAGCATGATAAGCGGTGGATTTGGCTTATATCGTTCACAACCTTTCACAAGTGAAGCAAATAGGTTAGTATTTCTATTTGAGCTTGACGAAAAGTATCCGGAAGATTTATTTTCTAAAGAGAAAGTGAAGAAGGAAAAAAAATAATTGAAGCGGACAAAAAAAACGTAGAGCAAAGGTAATTTAGAGAATTAGCTATAGAAAAAAGAATGCTATTTTGATTATTATTGTTAACGTATTGATTTGTTGTGTTTTACCAATCTTACGTTTTTATTTCTCGTCTTCCTCCACATCAGATTTCTTGAAGATATTTCCAACTTCACGACTGATTTTTTGGAAAGTTTCTACACCTGCGCTAATTGGATTGGCGGAAATATCTTGGTAAGAAGAATAGTAATTTTCTGCCTCAATTCCTGGATAGATGAAAATCGTATCGTTGTTAGGACAAGCTTTTTCTATTTTCTGCGCAAAACTCTCAATGAGTGGTTCATACGAGACAGAACCAACGCGAGAAGAACAAAATACAAGGATGTCATTTGGTGATTTTGTGTGCAGTAAAAAGAAATCATCTGTACTTTCAATTTTTACTAATTTAGAGAAAAAGTCTAACTTATTTGCCAATCCTACTTTTTGGAAACGCTCAAAACTTGCACTTGTACCATACATTTCAATAATAATTGATAGTTCTTTTCCTAATCGAATAATGCGTTCCGCCCATAAGCTAAATGTTGGTTCTAACTCAGAAAGTGGAGGGGCAATTAAAACAACTTTATTATAACTAACCGTTGGTTTATCCAATTGGCAAAAGAAAATTGTTTTGTTACAAACGTCCAATAAGTGCGCTCTGTCGTCACCTACTATTCTTTTGATTAAAGACATTTGACGACTATCATTGAGAATAATTATGTCGCTAACTAATTCTTTTGAAACACGTGCAATTCCTGAGGAAAGATTATGGTCAATTGTGGCAATCGTATTGATTTTTGTTTCATGTCCAGAAAAATGTTTCACAATATCTTCGAGTGATTTTCGTGATTTACGAATCATTAATTCCGCCTTATCATTGTCGGGATAAACGCTCACAACCGAAAGTGGATTTATCACTTTGGGATCTGAAACGAGCAAAGCAAATTCGATTAATGATTCATTTCCAGCTAATTCATTCATCGAAACCATGATGTGTTTGTTGCGTAATTTCGTTTCGTTTTGGTCAATATCGCTGCTTTCTGAAATCTGAATCAATAACTTTTTACCTGCACTTTCCGTCACAAACGAAGCAGTCATGCAAGTAAACAGAATCAATAAAACGGTTCCGTTAACGATGTTGATGTCGAGGATTCCACGTCCTTCATCATAACCAACCATAATAATTGCTAATGTGGCTGCAGCGTGCGAAGTGCTCAAACCAAAAATTATTTGACGTTCAATCTTTGACATTCCAAAAATTAATTGTGTCACTAGTGCAGCTAACCACTTACTAAAAATAGCAAAAGTTGTTAAAATTCCTGCAATAACCAGTGGCCATGATCCTTGAAAAAATATTTTGTAATCGACCACCATCCCCACAAAAATCAAGAAGAAAGGAATAAATAAAGAATTTCCTATGAATTCAATGCGGTTCATTAAAATGGAATTGTGAGGAATCAAACGATTCAAAACCAAACCTGCGACAAAAGCACCAATAATATGCTCAACACCAGCTACTTCTGCAAGGAATGCTGCAAAAAACACTACGGAAAGCACGAAAATATATTGAGATGATTTTTCACTATCTAATTTGCTAAAAAACCACTTCGCAACTCTCGGAATAATCAAAAACATGATTAATGAGAAAATTGTTAATGATGTCACCAACCTCACCCAAAAAGCAAAATCTAAACTACCATGTGTCGCACTTGAAATGATAGCTAAAATTATTAGAACTGCAGTGTCGGTTAATATCGTTCCGCCAACCGTAATTGCCACAGAAGAATGCTTTGATAAACCATATTTGCTTACTATCGGATACGCGACTAATGTATGCGTAGCGAACATGCTTGCCGTCAACAAACTCGCCATTGGAGAAAGTTTTAGAATATAAAAACACAACGGATAACCAAGTGTAATGGGAATAGCAAAAGTCAGTAAACCAAATGTCAAACTTTTGTTGAGGTATTTTTTAAACTGGTTCATTTCTAGTTCCAAACCTGCCATGAACATGATGTAGAGTAAACCAATTGTGGAAAATAATTTAATAGAACCTTCAGATTCCATTGTGCGTGGTCCAATCAGTCCAAAACCGTGTGGGCCTATAATAACACCAGAAATAATCAATCCTATAATTGCAGGAATTTGCGCCCTTCGTAAAACAATCGGTGACAATAAAATAATGAATAATAAAAGCGAAAAAAGCAAAACAGGATTTCGAAGTGGCAACTGAAATTCAGCTAGTAAATGCTCAAAAAAGTAATCCATTAATAGGTATTTTTAAATTTAAAATCTCTTTTTTGAAGCATTAAAATAATCTCTTCCAATGTCTCTTGAAGGTTTTTATTTGCTTTTGCGCTGTCGTGAAATACTATAATATCGCCGCCTTTTATTTTTTCAGCCTTTTTAATGATTTCTTTTCCAGAAAGTTTAACATCAAAATCATAAGCCAACCACGACCAGAAAATCACCTTTTTCTTTAAGGTGCTAAAAATGTACTTAAATTGAAAAGGGGTCAATTTTCCGTAAGGGGGTCTAAATAATTCAGAATCTATTACAGTTGCTGCTTTTTCCACAGAATCGGTGTACGCTTTGCGAGGTGTTTTAGTTCCATTTTCGTGAAACATTGTGTGATTTCCAACTTGATGTCCTTCATCTAAGATTTGACGGTAGACGAGTGGGTATTTCTCAACATTGTTTCCGACACAAAAAAACGTTGCTTTAATGTCATTTTTCTTCAAGATATCCAATACGTAAGGTGTTACTGTTGGGTGTGGACCATCATCAAAAGTTAAATAAATTGCACGCTTATCCCTTCCTTTCCAAATCCCGTTTCTAAAAACGAATCGAGCAATAAAAGGACTTCGGAATAAGCGCATAATCAACGCATTGTATCGGTAGGTACTTGACCAGCTCCTAGAGCTTCCATATTCATTGTTGGTGCTGAAGTTGGTTGTTGCGCTGGACGACTTGGAGGCAATAATCCGTAATGTTCGCCCATTGCACCTAAATTCATTTGTAAACCAACAATCATTTTTGCATAATTCCCCATATTTCCGCTTGCGACACTTTCACCATTATCACTTGCAGCTTGTTCTAATTCGCTGTAAATACGAGGCATTACGCTTTTGTAAACATAGTCGATGCGTTTGTATAAATATTTAGCTAATGGACCGTTGAAGTCACCCAATTCTTTATCTGCTGCAATCACATACATTTTGAAAGTTGCATCTAAAGCAGCGTATAAATCTTCTGCATTTTCTTGATTTCCAGCGTAAATTGCTTTACTATGCTCAAAATAATAGAAAATGGATTCATAGTTTTTAATCAATTTCATTCCCAATTCTGTTGCTTTTTTCTTTTCTCCAAGTAAGAAATACAATTGAACGTATTCATGCAAAGTTCCACTTGTTTTCGCACGAATATCTTGACCTTGATAATTGAAACTCATGTGCGTTGCGTTCACTTTTAAAGAACTCATTCCATCGTAAGCATTTACTTCAGCAAAGTCAATTACTGTTTCCACTGGCATAATTGCTAAAGACATATCCAAAATTTGTATTGCTTTTTTCTTTGCGCCTTTATTATATAACTGTTCAGCAAGAAGCAAGAAATTTACGCGGTATTGTTGTGTATGACGACGAGCATAGTAGTCAGTCAAAACATCTGGACTCGCCATGTTTCCCCAACTATACGTTTTGGTCATGTGTTTATACATTTTATCCACATTAAAGAAAACAGGTTCTTCTTTCAATGGACTAAATTCGTATGCCATTCCTACTTGTTTAATGAAACCAGCGCTTAATAGAGCAATTGATAAGGAAGAACCACGATTGCTTGAGAAGTAAATTCCACGTTTCCAATCGTTGTTTGCAATAATATCTAACATCATCGCTTCATCTCTTGCTAAATAACGATCCCGGTCCGTATTGTATTCAAAAGTGATTCTATCTTCACATTTCGCTGCTTCTGCTTTCGTCAAAACACCTGATTTAACAATGTTCTCTTTATTTACTTTCATTGAGAAACGTCCTGAAGGATAGAACGACAAGCGATTCCCTTCATTAATAATCGTGTTTTTGTCATTGCGCACAAATTCCATTGCTTCAGCTAAATCAACGGAAGACCAAGACTGTTCAAACTGCTCGATTAATTCTTGAAGTGGAGCTGCAGCAGCTGACATATTTGTTACCGTTTCATTTCTTGCTCCATCATATAATTTCAAAATACCTATGTATTTTTTGATAATACTTTGTTTCAAATTCATTGAGTCAGAAATCAATAACTGAGCCTTTGCTTGTTGCGATCCAGCATCGTTACAAACCACATTTGCCAATATTTCAGTTGCTTTGAAATCAAAATAACGCAAAGATTGAGCAGCAGCAATTTTGTTATATTTCAAACGCATCTCAATCACTTGATCTAAAATTTCTTCTCCTGGATTCATAGAGAATAACTCCAATAAAGACAAGAAATAAATTTGGTCTGTATTCCCAGCGTACATCAAAATTTGATCTTCTCTAAACTTAATTGGAAGAGGATCTGATTCGTAAGCTTTCATTTTCATTTGGTTCGTGTACCAGTCCGTTCCCATCAACGAAAGGTTACAAACGCGCACGTCTGTTCGTTTTCCTTCTACTTCTTGCATGTACCAAAGAGGGAAAGTGTCGTTGTCTCCATTGGTGAACATGATTCCGTTTTTCTCACACGATTCAAGGTAATTCAATGCTAAATCATGTGCCGTAGTTTTTCCACTTCTATCGTGGTCATTCCAGCCTTGAGAAATCATTAGCAAAGGAACGACAGCTCCTACAATTCCAGCTAAAGAAGCAGTGTAAACTTGGTTTTTCAATAAATTACGTTTTTGGATAAAATCGTAAATTGCAAAAACACCTACACCAATCCACATTGCGAAGAAATAGAACGAACCAGCGTAAGCATAGTCACGTTCTCTTGGCTCAAATGGTTTTTGATTCAGATAAACAACAATTGCTAAACCAGTAAAAATAAAGGCTAGGAAAACAATAAACGCATCTTTCGGCGCACGTCTAAAATGGAAAAACATTCCAGTTAAGGCCAAAATCAAAGGTAAAAAATAGAACGTGTTATGAGCAGGATTTTGAGTTGTGTAAGATGGTGCATATTCTTGACTTCCCAAACGCATTTCATCAATGAAAGAAATACCTGAAAGCCAGTTTCCACGCATATTGTCACCGTGACCTTGAATGTCATTTTGTCTTCCTGTGAAATTCCACATGAAATAACGGATATACATCCAATTAACTTGATAACGGAAAAAGTAATTCAAATTTTCACCAAAAGAAGGCAGTCGTTTTCCATCTCTACCAATTTCTGTTTCTGTTCCATCTGTCGGATCGTAACCTGACCAACTTTCATATCCTTGTTTATGCATCGGATTATCACCTGAGTACATTCTTGGGAAGAATACCGATTGAGAATAAGTTGCAACAGCACCAATTCTTATGGAGGCATTACTTTCAAAATATTTCTCTTCAATTAAATAAGAGCCACCGCTTTTTTTGACCCATTCTTGTGCTTCGGCCTCTTTAGTAAACGCTTTTACTGCAACGTCATTTTCCAGAATCACAAATCTTCTTAGATAATAAGGCGATAAATCTTTCCAATCATCACGACTTGTCATTTGCGGGCCACTCTCTGTCATTTCTTCGCCTGAGCGCAATGAATTCCAGTGATTTCCAAAAAGAATTGGAGCAGATCCGTATTGTTCACGTTTCAAATAGGAATGTAAAGTCACCAGATTTTCTGGATCGTTTTCATCCAAAGGAGTGTTTGCATTTGAACGAATAACGATAACTGCAAAAGAACCGTAACCGATTAATAAGAAAACCAAACCCATCATAGCATTGTATAGAATTGTTTTTCCAGCTTTTCTAGCATAGTAAACAGCATATAAACAAGCTCCAATTAAAGCAATGAAAAAGAAAATCGTTCCAGTGAAAAAAGGTAAGCCTAGTGAATTTACAAATGAAACTTCAAAAGAGGAAGCCAATGAAATGGTTCCAGGAATGATAGCTTCTTGAATAAAACCTAATACAAATACAGATAAAATCCCCGTCAGTAAAAAACCTTTGATTTCAACAGTTTTATAAACCCGGAAATAAATCATATAACCAATCGCAGGCACAACAAGAATTCCTAATAAATGGACACCGATTGCCAAGCCTAATAAAAACAAAATCATTAACAACCAGCGATTTGGTCTTGCTTCAATGGATAATTCGCCATTTTGAACCAAAGCCATTTCCTCGTCCCATTTGAGCATTGCCCAGAAAATCACAGCCGTAAATAAGGATGCCATGGCATAAACCTCACCTTCAACCGCTGAAAACCAAAATGAATCAGAGAATGCATAAGACAAAGATCCCACAGCTGAAGCAACAAAAATTGCTGTTTGTTCACCAGATGATAAGTCGGCAATTTTTTTGGCAACAATCTTTTTTAGCAACAGTGTCAAAGACCAAAACATGAATAAAATGGTTAATGAGCTTGAAATTGCTGACAAACTATTAATACAAAACGCTACATTTTCTGGTGCAGCAAAAAATGAAAACGTGCGACCTAGTACCATAAAAAGCGGTGCGCCAGGTGGGTGACCAACTTCTAATTTATAAGCTGCGGTGATGTATTCTCCACAATCCCAAAGACTTACGGTGTCTTCAATTGTAACAAGATAAACGATTGATGCAACTAGAAAAGTTAACCAACCTAATAAGGTGTTCCATTTATTGTAATTCATATGGGAATTGTTTTTTGTTTTTCGTAGTGCGAATTTAAGAATATATCTTTTGACTTACTTTTTGCTTGTCCAAAAAAGCAACAAAAAATGGAAGTAATTAAATATCTATTTTTGTTTGGAGCTCAGAAAACGTAAAAAAAATAGAAATCACGCTGTTTAATTTGGTGTTTTCAAATTTTTTTTTCAAAAATTGAATTGAATCTAAAATTTGTTTATAAATTTGCCCTCGCATTTGAGAATAACCAAATGTAAAATGGCCCATGGTGTAACTGGCAACACGTCTGTTTTTGGTACAGAAGAGTCTAGGTTCGAGCCCTAGTGGGCCAACAAAAAGGAGTTCAGTAATGAACTCCTTTTTTGGTTTAAATAAAGTTTTGTAATCTACTTGGTAAGAGGTTGAAATGAGTGTTTGCAATAATTAATTTACACAACGATAAGGGGGTAACAGATTCATTAAAGAAATCAGCGCATTTGCCTCGAATACTAAACAAATCTATTTTGCTGGAGAGAAAACCCCTTTAACAAAACCAATAATTTGTTTTCTGAATAAAAACATAAGCAGAAAGTAAGGAATTACCATTAAATACAGAATTCCAACGTTAATATTTGTACCAAAACTTGCTTCGTCTACCTCAGAACCTTGTTTTGCTAATAATTTACATTGTGAACATCCTTGGGCAAGTGCAGTGGAAAACTGAAAACAAGCAAGAAAAAAAAGAAGAAAGAGTTTATGCTTCATGGCTAAATATTACGTTTACAAAGTTACAACTTAGAGTGTGGAATTGTTTTAAAACAACGTAAAATAATCGAGCAATCCAAAAATCGGTTTTATTGTTTTCATTTATTACTTTTGTCCTATGCGTTATTTACTGAGTTTGTTGCTTTTTATTTCCCTTTTCTTGCAGTCATGTGAGGAGAAAAAACCACAAAAAATTGAGCTTAACAGAGCAAATTTAGATAGTCTCCTAAAAGTTTATCCTGACAGTATTTCCTTGTTGGTTAAACGTGCAAACTTGTTCTTCGACGAATTACTTTACGAAGACGCAATGGCAGATGCAGCAAAAGCTTACCGTTTGGATAGCAACCGATCAGAATGTCGTGTTCTTTACGCTGAAGCTTTAATTAATAGTCAAAATCGATCAGTAGAAGATTTATTTAAAGCTCATAAAATCTACCAAAAAATTGTAAAGAAAGAACCAAAGAATGTAGAAGCTTTGGTGGGCTTAGCAAACACTTTTTCTATGTTCGAAGATTATGAAAACTCCTTCAAATACATCAATCTAGCGTTGCGAATCAATCCAAAATTTAGAGATGCTTACGTATTAAAAGGAACGAATTACCGTAATCAAGGAAATTTCAAATTAGCGGTTTCCTCTTATGAAACAGCAGTTCAGCAAGATCCAAAATTTTACGGAGGATATTTGATGTTGGGCGCCATGTATCAATTTAAAGAGGATCCTATTTGCCTTGAATATTATACAACGGCTTACAAAATCCAACCAAAAAATCCAGACGTTATTTATTCCTTGGCGTATGCTAAACAGTTATTTGGAAAAGATCAATCGGCAAGTGCATTATACCGTAAAATGATTCGATTAGATAGTTCGTACCATGAAGCTTATTTTCAATTGGGGTACATCAAGCAATTCTCACTGATGGACTTAGATTCAGCATTATATTTCTATGAGAAAGCGGTAGAATTTGAACCTAAACACATCGAATCTTATCACAATATGGGATTGATTTACGAGGATAAAAAAGACAACACCAACGCTTTATTTTCTTATGCTAAAGTGTTAAAAATTAACCCTGTATTTGAGTTAACTATAGAACGCGTTGAAATTCTGAAAAAGCAAAGGTGAATCGGATTGAAAAAATAAGCACACTCGTTGGAGATGTTGCTCTTCCTTTAATTGGTTATTTTTTTTGGAATTGGAATCTTTACTTTATCCTCCTATTTTTTATGTTGGATCAATTGGCAAGAGTTGTTTTTATGAACTGGCGCATGAAGTTGACGATTATTCCGACGAAGGAAAAAAGAATCCGAATTCTGCAGGGAAGCTTTTTGTTTTTAGCTGAAATACTAGTGATTCATGCGATGGTACATCTTCAGCAACCACACATGCATTTTGATGTAGAATTTTGGAAGTTTTTCACCTTCAAAGACATGGGAATTCAACAAGGTTATGTTTTACTTCCGCTTATTTTTCTTGGAGAATGGATGCGAATTAATAACGAATTAAAATTAAATATAGTTGGAGCAAAACAAGTTTACATTCTCGATAAAGCGCGCAAAAACTCCTTCATTAGAATTGGTTTTTTCGCATTATTAATTGGAATTTTACCATTCGTTGTCGTTCCAGAAGGAATAATGGTTTTTCTATTTTTAACGTTAATAACAGCTTTGGTCTTTGTAGTGTAGTTAAAGTGTTACTTGACCTTATCTTTCATAAAAGTCAAAAAGTCTTCATAACTATCTTTGTCTGCTTGTTCGTTATAAGCAATTGGTATTCCAAATTTTTTCCCGACTTCTGTAGAAAATGGATTTGTGAAAGCGTGCGTTGCTTCTGGGTAATTTATAAAGGTATAATCCGCTCCATTAACGTCCATTTCATTACCTAATTTTTGTATTTCTTCCTCTAAAACAAATTTATCTGCTTCTCCATTGCAAATTAATACCGCTGCTTTCAACCTGTCTTTTTCCAAAGGAAGACCTTGTAAACCTCCATGGAAACTAACAATTGCATCAAGATCTACACCCATTTTTGCCACATTTAAAACGACAGTTCCACCAAAACAAAAACCGATTGCTGCTACCTTATCTTTTTGTACTCCCTTCGCTTTTAATGCCGCTTGGTAACCTGCATAAAAACGAGTGAACAACACCTTCGAATTTGCATAAACTTCACCAGCTAGTTCACCTGCTTCTTTTGGGTTGTCTACAATTATCCCTTCTCCATACATATCTAAGCAAATCGCAATGAAACCACCTCTCGCTAATTGTTGCGCTTTCTTTTTTGGAAATTCATTCAATCCCCACCACTCATGAACTATTAAAACCGTTTTTGTAGCTGTCGTGATGTTATCAGGACGAGCAATAAAACCCATAAAAGGCTTTCCGTCAACTGTATATCGTAACGTGTCTAGTTGTTGTGCTATTATTTGAAAGGTAATAAAAAATGCTACTATTGAAAAAAGTGTTTTCATAAATTATTTTGGCTGTTAATAGAAAGTGTAATTAATTTATTCAAAGTAACGACTTTTAAAGTGTTCAAACTAAATCTATTCCAAAACTTCTAAAATCTATTTTACTTGTTCATTTCCTAAAGTCTGTTTATATAAGCTAAAATTGGCAATTCTCCCATCATATTACTTCTTAATATCCATTTCTTTTTTCCAATTTTGTACTAGAATACAGAATATGGAAAAACTACAAAACTTTATTAACGGAGCTTACATTGCACCAATAAATGGTTTATATATTGATAATTACGAGCCAGCAACAGGACAAATTTATTCTTGGATACCCGATTCAGATTCAGAAGATGTTGAATTGGCAGTAAAAGCTGCAGAAAACGCATTTCCTATTTGGTCACAATTAACCATAGAAAAACGAAGCGAAATTTTAGTAAAACTTTCCGAAGGAATTCAAAATCGAATGGATGAATTTGTAGAGGCCGAAAGTCGTGATAATGGAAAACCAGTTTCGCTTGCGGCACATGTTGATATTCCGAGAGCCATTTCAAACTTTCATTTTTTTGCAACAGCTATTTTACACTTTGCCTCTGAATCACATTATATGGAAGGTGTTGGAATCAACTACACGATACGAAAACCCATCGGAATTGTCGGGTGTATTTCCCCTTGGAACTTACCTTTGTACTTGTTTTCGTGGAAAATTGCTCCTGCATTAGCTGCTGGAAATTGTGTCATCGCGAAACCTTCTGAAATCACACCTTACACTGCTTATTTATTAGGGAAAGTTGCACAAGAAGCCGGAATGCCTTCTGGAGTTTTAAATATTCTGCACGGAACAGGGCCAAAAGTAGGCGATGCAATTGTGAAACATCCTAAAATAAAAGCAATTTCTTTTACGGGTGGAACTAAAACAGGTGAATATATTGCTCGTACAGCTGCACCGATGTTTAAAAAATTATCTTTGGAATTAGGTGGTAAAAATGCAAATATCATTTTTGCCGATTGTGATTTTGAAGATATGTTGAACACAACGATTCGCTCCTCGTTCGCTAATCAGGGTCAAATCTGTTTGTGTGGCTCACGTATTTTTGTGGAACGTTCGCTTTATCCAAAGTTTCGAGACGCATTTGTAGCAAAAGTTTCTAAATCCAAAGTTTCCTTTCCACAAGATCCACAAGCAAAATTAGGGGCTGTTGTTTCGGAAGCTCACATGGAGAAAGTTTTATCCTATATCGAATTAGCAAAGCAAGAAGGTGGAACTGTCTTAACGGGCGGAAAAAGAATCTTTTTAGACGCTCCTTATGACAAAGGATATTACCTAGAGCCAACAATTATTGAAGGCTTGAGTTACGATTGTCGCACCAATCAAGAAGAAATCTTTGGACCTGTGGTGACAATCGCACCTTTCGATACGGAAGAGGAAGTTTTGATGATGGCTAATTCAACAGTGTACGGTCTAGCTGGAACAATCTGGACTTCTGATTTGAAATGTGCACACCGAGTGTCTGACTTATTACAAACTGGAATCGTTTGGGTAAATGCTTGGCTAGTAAGAGATTTACGCACACCTTTTGGAGGAGTAAAATCCTCTGGTGTCGGTCGTGAAGGAGGTTGGGAAGCGTTGCGTTTTTTCACAGAGGCTAAAAATATATTCATTAAATATTAAATTCCATGCGCATTTTATTTTTCTTTTTGACAGTGAGCTTGGGTGTTTTTGGACAACTGCAACCTATTCTGTGGCATGTAAAAACGGATACAATCGAACGTTGGAATTACCATTTTGGCGATGAATTTTCAACATCGAAATTAGATTCAGAAAAATGGTTCGATACGTATTCTTGGGGCGGCTTATTGGTGAAATATCGTATTTATTCTGACCCCAAATTAGTAGTTCCACAAGAAGGTTTTATAAGTTTAAGAGCAGACACGACTAGTGAATGGCGCACATTTCCGGAATGGATGGTTGATAAAGAAATAGCAAAAAGTGGAGGTGTAGAAATTCGCAATAATGCCATACAGTTAAAATACTTAAATTCTTGTATTTGGAGCAAACAGGATTTTAAATACGGTTATTTTGAATGTCGCTGCAAAGCGCCATCCGGAAAAGGACTGTGGCCCGCGTTTTGGTTATATGGTCAAAACAATAAGGACGAAATCGATTTTATGGAAATGAAAGGCGAAAAACATTATGAAAACCACGTAGACATTCATGTACCAGACGGAACAGATAAAGTACCTGGGTTTTTAGGAATCAAACAAAATTGGGGTGGTTGGGTGAAAATAAATCAAAAATTAACAGAAGAGTGGGTTGTTTTCTCAGGTATTTGGAAACCAGGATCATTGATTTATTACATTAATGGTGTTCCTGTTTCTCACTTCGAGGGTGATTTTGCAACTTCTATGAATGTTATTGCCAACCTAGCAAATGCAGTAGACAACGGCCCCTTCAAACCTGGCCCAGATGAAAAAACACTATTTCCAAGCGAGTTTTTGGTTGACTACATTCGAATTTGGAAATCTGGGGAAGAACCAATAATTTCTCGTGCAACTAAACCAAAAATCATCGACGAGAACAAAGTAATGAACACTTCCTCCATTCCAGAAGCAAAAATAAAGCGAAAAGTAGGTTTGATTTTCGATTCTAAATTATTTAAAAAAGAAGTTGGTTTCATTGCTTTGATTCCACTTGGAGACCGCCAATATCAAGTTCAAGTGAACGGAGTAAAATTAAAAAACACAAGGGTAAAAGTGATAGACGCATCAGGCAAAATTGTTCAAGAAGTAATTTTAAATTCTCAATATTCAATTTTGAACCTATTAACTTTAAAAAGAGGCGATTACCTAATAGAATTGAATTACAACGGCAACAAACAAAGCGTGCCAATAATACTATAATTATGAGTTTAAATATTCCAACCACGGAATTGCCCAGAGTAGTTATCATCGGTGGGGGATTCGCAGGATTAGAATTAGCTAATCGTTTGGCCAAAAGAAGTTTTCAAGTTGTTATTCTAGATCGGAATAATTACCATCAATTTCAACCTTTGCTTTATCAAGTTGCAACAGCAGGGCTAGAGCCTAGTTCCATTGCATTTCCGTATCGAAAGATTTTTCAGAAATACGAGCATTTTCACTTTCGGATGGTTGAGGTACTTGAAGTTTATCCAGAAAACAAACGTTTATTAACTAATAGAGGGGAGATTTTATTTGATTATTTGGTAGTAGCAACGGGCGCTGGAAATAATTTTTTTGGAAATGCAAATATTGAAAAATATTCTTTCCCGATGAAATCAATTTCAGAGGCTTTGGCTTTACGGAACACCATTTTTCAGCGATTTGAAAATGCTTTAATCGCTGAAGATCCGTTGGAAATTGAAGCAAATCTCAACATTGCAATTGTAGGTGGAGGTCCAACTGGAGTGGAGGTAGCGGGTGCGTTGGCAGAAATGCGTAACAAAGTTCTTCCAAAAGATTACCCTGAAATGGATTTTAGAAAAATGCGCATTATTCTCATTCAGGGAGATAAACTCTTATTGAGTTCTATGTCGGGGGAGTCAAGTAAAAAAGCAGCGGATTATTTGACGGAAATGGGGGTTGAAATTCATTTGGATTCAAAGGTTACCGACTACGATGGTAAACACGTTTATTTTAATGGGGAATTTGCTATTCCAACCAAAACCTTAATTTGGGCTGCTGGTATTATTGGCAATAGAATTAAAGGTTTAGCGCCTGAAAGTTACGGTTCTGGAGGACGTGTTTTAGTGGATAAGTTTAATAAATGCATTCAACATCCAGCAATTTTTGCCATCGGGGATGTAGCTTTGATTCAGGGTGATGAAGTCTATCCAAAAGGGCATCCTCAAATGGCGCAACCTGCAATTCAGCAGGGAAAAAGATTAGCAAAAAACTTAATTCACATTCAAAAAAACGAAGCCATAAAACCATTTAGATATATTGATTTAGGAAGTATGGCAACAATTGGTAGAAACAAAGCTGTTGTTGAACTTCCGGGTTGGAAATTTCAAGGATTATTTGCTTGGTTAGTGTGGTTAGTCGTTCATCTTCGTTCCATTTTAGGAATCAAAAACCGTTTCGTTGTATTGTTAAATTGGATTTGGAATTACTTTACCTACAACTTATCTCTGCGTTTAATCATCAAGTCAAAGGAAAAGTAAAGCAATTATTCTAATGCTTATTTCCGTTACCCCCTTTAGATTTTCCATTACCGTGACCCTTTCCTTTAGATTTCCCGTTGGGATTACCTTTTCCATTATTTCCTTTTGAAGGATGAGGTTGTGGTAAAGAAATTCGATAATTTCCGTGAGTTGAATGGGGATGTTTTTTCTTTTTTGGGTGTTTGTGGTGATTAGGGTGTTTTTTGTGGGGCTTTCCAACTTCCTGAAAAGTAATGCAAGACGACAGAACACCTAAACTTAAAAGAGTTAGGCTTAAAACGAAAAGCACCTTTGAAAATGTGTTATTCATAATTAAATTATTTATTTTTTTGCAAATTTGGCCATATATTTTATCAGCTTTGTTACATAATAATTTCAAATTGTTTTAGCTTGTAAATTACAGGCAAAATCAAACCTTAACTCAAATTTTAGCACAAATAAAACTCCGTTATTCTTATCAAATAGCTATCTTCGCACAAATTTTTTTGCAACCATGAGTGATGCTATAAAACACGAGTGTGGGATTGCCCTTTTGAGGCTCAAAAAACCCTTAGATTTTTATCTTCAAAAGTACGGATCAGCGCTTTACGGAATAAACAAGCTTCACCTTTTAATGGAAAAGCAACATAATCGTGGGCAAGACGGAGCAGGGCTGGCAAACATAAAATTCGATATGCAACCAGGAGAACGTTATATTTCAAGAACGCGCTCTATTGCTAAAAGTCCAATTCAAGATATTTTTGACCAAATCAACGAGCGTTTCGAACAAATCGCAGCTGAGAATCCTGAGAATTTAAAAAATATTGATTACTTAAAAAAGAACGCTGGTTTTTCGGGCGAGCTGTTTTTAGGTCATCTACGTTATGGAACCTTTGGACGGAATTCCATTGAAAGTTGTCATCCTTTTTTAAGACAAAATAACTGGATTACAAGAAATTTAGTTGTCGCAGGAAATTTCAACTTAACGAATGTTGACGAGCTTTTTGACGTATTGGTTCGTGTAGGTCAACATCCTAAAGAAAAATCAGACACAGTTACCGTTTTAGAGAAAATTGGTCATTTTTTAGATGTTGAAAATGATGAATTGTTTAAACGATATAAAATTCTAGGTTACAGCAATACAGATATTTATAAAAAAATAGCTGAGCAAATTAACCTTGTCAAAATATTGAAAAAGGCATCTGAAGATTGGGACGGCGGATATGCTATGGCTGGATTATTAGGTCACGGAGACGCTTTTGTATTGCGTGATCCAAACGGAATTCGTCCTGCATTTTGGTATGAAGATGATGAAATTTGCGTGGTAGCTTCGGAACGTCCAGTTATTCAAACAGCTTTTAATTTAAAAGTAGAAGATATACAGGAATTGAAACCTGGCCATGCATTAATCATTAAAAAAAACGGAATAGTTTCTGAAGAGCTAATCAATCAGCCACTTACACCGTTAAAATGTTCTTTTGAGCGTATCTATTTTTCCAGAGGTTCCGATGCCGATATTTATAAAGAGCGCAAAGCCTTAGGAAGACTAATTGTTCCTGAAGTATTGAAAACAGTTGATTATGATTTTGATAATTCCGTTTTTTCTTTCATTCCAAACACTGCTGAAGTTTCTTTTTACGGCTTAATCAAAGGTTTAGAAGAGCATTTGAATAAACAAAAAATCAATCAAATTCAGGCTTTGGGAGCGAATCCAACAACAGAAGCTATTGAAGAAATCATTCACCGAAGAGCACGAATTGAAAAGTTAGTAATCAAGGATGCAAAATTGCGTACTTTCATCACTCAAGATGACACCCGCGATGATTTAGTTGCCAATGTTTACGATATAACTTATGGGGGAATTCGTCCATATATAGACAACTTAATTGTTATCGACGACAGTATTGTTCGTGGTACAACTTTGAAACAGAGTATTTTACGAATTTTAGACAGATTAAATCCAAAGAAGATTGTAGTTGTTTCTTCTGCACCCCAAATCCGTTTCCCAGATTGTTACGGAATCGACATGGCGAAAATGGGGGACTTTATCGCTTTTGAGGCAGCTATTCATTTATTGCACGACACGAACCAAACTGCAATAATCGACGAAGTTTATAAAAAATGTTTGGAGCAAGTTAACCTTCCTAAAGAACAAGTTTGCAATTATGTGAAAGAAATTTATGCATCTTTTACGAACGAACAAATTTCTGCTAAAATCGCTGAGTTATTAACACCTAAAACAATCAACGCAAAAGTGGAAATCGTATTCCAATCTGTTGAAAATTTACACATAGCTTGTCCAAATCATTTAGGAGATTGGTATTTTACTGGAAATTACCCAACCTCAGGCGGAAATAAAGTAGTAAATAAAGCATTCATAAACTGGGTTGAAAAACGCAACGAAAGAGCTTATTAATCTCATTTTTTTAGTGCTTGAAATTATTAATTAAAACTTAATATATTCAATTCGTGAAACGTACTCTATTGAATTTGAATTACCTGCATTTGTCCCCTCTAAAAACAAGAAAAATCATGATAAAAAATCAATAAATCGCCCTGGTACTGGGTGCTTTTACGTTTTGTTTCAATGCGTATGGTCAATTGCCAAAAATTACAAAACCGAAAATTAATGTTTCAGTTCCTGGAAATAATGATGCAAAAGCATCAGATGTTGGTTTAGGTGGAAAAGATGAAAGTGGTTTGTTCAAAAACATCACGAATGATGAAAGTGCAAAAGTTCACCGAAAATCAGCAGTAGCAAATCTCAATACTCTTGAAGCTGAATTTACTAAAACAAGCGTTGATTACGAAGCTCTAACAAAATTAATTTTTGAAAATGAGCGTTCTTTAGGTTTTGTTATGAAATTAGAGCCGAAAATTGATCGTACAAAATATGATGAAAAATACATGTCTTTAAAAGAAGAAGCGGACAAACAAAACGCTATTTACGTGGAAATCCTAAAATTAGAGAAATCATTTCAAAAGGATTTTAGTGCACCAACGGAATTTAAAAAACCAGAAGTTTTATCGTTCAGAGGTGATAGTTATAGTTCTCATTCTCAGTGTTATTGTCGCAATTATCGTTCTGAAGAAAAAACATTGGCTGAATATGACGCTTCTAAAAAGCAATATGAGGAGTTTGCTGGTCAATTAGTTGGATATAAAAACACAGCTACACAAACGATTTTCGCAAATATGAAAACGTGTATTGCAAATGGTAATAATTACGCACTTTTTGCATCCAAAGAAAATTTAACAAAAGAAGTTGTTGAATATAACACAACAAATAGAGCTGCTGATCCTAAAAAAGTAATTAAACGTTGTGAGGATTACCTTGTTGCTTTATCCAAAATTGAAACGGATAACAGCTTGAAATTAGAGGCTTCAACTTTAGTAGCTCTAACACAAGCTAAAGCGACTGTTACAAAAATAAAAGTAGAAGCAGAAACGTATATTAGCAGTGGGTTATTCCAAAAATACCAAGAGAAATTGTACGTTGAGAAAATAGCAAAAGTTGTCTTGCCTAAAGCAGGATCAAAAAACGCTACTCTTGAAGCAGGAGCAATTACTTATGTAAAAGGTGCTGAATATACTGAGTATTTAATTGGAAGAAAAGATAGTCCAATTGCTTCGACTTTCAGAGCGATTACGGCAACAGCGACTCCTTATGTTAAAAAGAACGAGTATGGCTTACCATTATATGAATATCACGAATTGTGGGTGGCTTTCAAAGGAAAAGATGGTAAATGCTACAGATGTGCCGTTTATGCAAGTTATACTTATAAAGGTGGGGGAACGTATGCAACTGTTCCGACTTGGAGCGGGGATGCACCAGAAGAAATGTCTTGTCTAAATGTCTTGAAATAATTTTTGAATTTTTATAAATAAGAAAACCTTGATTAATTCGGGGTTTTCTTATTTATCGCTAAATTATCAACTAAAAACAATAAGATTTTAGTTTAAATTAGATTATTGACTTTTAAAGTTATAATTTAGCACTCTTATATATTAGTCAATTAACAAATCAAAAATGAAATCAAAAATTACTGTATTCGTTGGATTAGCTCTTTTCGTTCTTGCAATTGCATCTTGTGGTGGAAGTAAAAAAGTTAGCTGTGATGCTTTTTCAAGTACACAACAAATTATAAATAACGATACTGCAACGAAATAATTTCTGCTTAAAATCTATTTAAACACTGTGAATTTATTCTTAATCGAATAACACAGTGTTTTTTTATGGCTTATAGTTTTGATAAATAAGTAGGAGATTTTTTAGTCATTAAGTATTTGCTTAAACTTCTTTTGCAAAAACGCGTTTAAAATGCTTACTAATTGAATAAATAATGATTTTCAGGAGGCTAAATTCATCGCGATGATACCTATTCTTTACAATTTGAATTACATTTTGCGAAACCTATAAATTAACCAGTTTTCATCTTCGATACTTTGGATTTAAAAATATGTCTGTTTATGTTTCGATGATTCTGATTGTCAATTCCTTCTATTGGTGTTCTTGCGATATCTTTTAATAATTCATTTATTGTTTAACCTTATTGTTTTCAATCTTTTGCTAATCTAAATAATCTTACTAAGATTCGTCATTGAATACGGATTTCATTTATTCTTCAATTAATTCTTGTGAAAATAAATTACCTCCTTTAAGATCACCAATAGCTGTATCCAATAGCTTTTCGTTTTCTCCTATTGATGTTTCGTAGTTTGTTGCAAATAACGAAATATCTATATCAAGTAATATCGAATCAATTCCTGCATCTTTATCTCTATTTATGACATAAGCTTCAGAATTTTTTGAATCTCTGTTGAAATCTGAGTTAGTATCTTTTCCGAATTGGCATGTGATTTGACATGCTTATAAAAAAATAAAGCCATGAAAAATTATAATGTAAGTTTAGCTTTTATATGTTTTGGTTTATTGATATTATCAAGTTCGAAATCCTCAGATTTACCGAGCGTGGAAAATAAAGCTTTTCAAGTTGGAGAAAAATTAAGATACCGCATTACCTATGGTTTTGTGGATGCTGGTGAAGCAACATTGGAATTGAAAAGCACTACTAAAAAAGGCAATGGTCGCGACTTAATTCACGCTGTTGGAATAGGAAAAACTTTAGGTGGATTTAATTCATTTTATAAAGTGAACGACCAATACGAAACGTTTATAGATAAAAAAGGGGTCTTTCCTTGGTTTTTCGTGCGAAGAGTAGATGAAGGAGGATATAAAATAAATCAAGATTATACGTTCAAACATAATATAGGAAAAGTCGATAATGGCGCAGGAAAATCATTTAAAATCCCGATTGCTGTTCAGGATATGATTTCTTCTTTTTATTACGCACGCACTTTGAATTTTAAAAACATTAAAAAAGGACAAACTTTTGAATTTCCGTGTTTTATGGATGACGAGTTATACAATTTAAAAATTAAATACGTCGGGGAAGAATTCATCCATATTCGTAAGGGGAAATTTAAATGTATGAAATTCGTCCCTGTTGTTCAAACTGGTCGCTACTTTAAAAGTGAAGAAGATGTAAATTTCTGGGTTACAAGTGATTCAAATAGAATACCCATATTGGTGAAAGCCAAAATTCCAGTTGGTGTGGTCAAAATGCACTTAGTGGAATGGAGCGGTTTACGTAATGATTTGACAAGTAAAGTGAAGTAGTATAATTAAACAATTAAATAGGGCTTAGAAATTACGAATGGGCTTAATGATTAATCGTTAACTTACCTGTTTCTTGATGTTTTTGCTTGAACAATATTCCGAACAAAATCGCAACTACCAAGGAATAAATAGCGAAAAGCGTCCATGCGCCCGACCAGTCTGTTTCACCATTAGGAAGTAAATAATACTTTTCAATAATTTTGCTACTTGCAACCGTTCCAAAGAAAGCTCCAAATCCATTTGTCATCATAATGAATAATCCTTGTGCGCTTGAACGAATTTTAGAATCTGTTGTTGTTTCAATGTACATAGAGCCAGAAATCAAGAAGAAATCGAATGCCATTCCGTAGACAATACAAGATAGAACGATGAAAACACTTCCAAAAGTTGTCTCTCCAATTGCAAAGAATCCATAACGTAAAACCCAAGCTAATAAAGCAAAAAGCATTACTTTTTTCATTCCGAATCGTTTTAAAAAAAACGGAATAGTTAGAATGAATATCGTTTCAGAAACTTGCGAAATAGAATAAATAATGGTAGAATATTTTTCGACAGTTGAGCCTTCCTGAAAACTACTCAAATAGGCATCACCGTACATATTCGACAGTTGAAGTGCTGCACCTAAAAGCATTGAAAAAATGAAAAATAAGGCCATTTGATAGTTCGCAAACAGTTTAAATGCGTTTAAACCTAGCATCTCAATTAATGATTTTTTCTCTTCTGTTTTTTCTTCTGGTTCACAAGCGGGTAAAGTAAATGCATAAATTCCTAAGAGGATTGCTACGACTCCAGCTATTATAAATTGCTGCGCATTGTCTTTGCTACCACTTAAATTTGTTGCCCACATTGCAATAATGAATCCAACAGTTCCCCAAACTCGAATTGGTGGAAAATCTTTTACAACATCGCGATTGAACATTTTTAAAATACGGTAAGAAACTGAATTTGAAAGCGAAATTGTTGGCATGTAACAAATCATTGCTGCAAAAATCACCCAGTATAACAAATCGTATTCAGGCATTGTTACAAGGGAAGGGAATTGTGATTGAAGCCACGCAAGATTTGGAACTAATAATAAAATAGCCCCGTAAGAAATGTGAAGTAAACCATACAATCTTTCAGCACGCATCCATTTGTCGGCGATAATTCCAATAAGTGAAGGCATTAAAATTGAGGAAAGTGCAAGCGTTGAAAAGATAGCTCCAAATTGTCCGAATGACCAACCTTTACCTTCTGTACAGTAAGTTCCAATTGTTGTTAGCCAAGCTCCCCAGACAAAGAACTGGAGGAAACTCATGATTGTTAAGCGAAATTTTATTCCTGAGTTAGTTTCGTTTATTGATTTCATCGCGTAGTTTTGAGGCAAGTTCATAATCTTCATTGTTAATCGCTTCTTCTAACTGCATATTCAGTTCTTCTAACGAAATGACTTCCATTTCATTAATAACCTCATCCAATTCCTCTTCCTCGTCAAAATCTAACTCTAAATCTTCTGTTCCTCCTACTTCTTCCAAAATGGTTGAAAGCGTATAAATGGGAGCATTGAAACGCACACCAATAGCTATAGCATCAGAAGTTCTTGAATCTATTTCTGTTATTGTGTTATCTTTTTCACAAATGATTTTGGAGTAAAAGACACCTTCGTGAAATTTATAAATTAAAATTTCGCGGACATTTACGCCATAAGCTTTACAAAAAGCCTTAATTAAATCATGTGTCAACGGTCGATTAGGAACCATTTTCTCCAATTCTACAGCTATTGCTTGGGCTTCAAAACCACCAATGACAATTGGTAATTTTCGTTTTCCCGCAGTTTCAGCCAATGTTAAAACATACGAGCCAGACTGAGTCTGGCTGTACGCTATACCTGTAATATCTAATTTGACTTTTTGCATGTAATTTGTAGAAAATTCTTAAAGAAAGCTTAGTGTTGAGCTGCTTTGAATTTTTTTATAGCTGCATTTAACCTTGGTACTACTTCAAAAGCATCACCAATAATTCCATAATCTGCTGCTTTGAAGAAAGGCGCTTCAGAATCTGTATTTATTACAACAATTACTTTTGAACCATTTACACCAGCCAAATGCTGAATTGCACCAGAAATACCAACAGCTATGTATAAATTTGGACGGATAGCCACTCCTGTTTGTCCAACGTGCTCATGGTGAGGTCTCCATCCAATATCTGCAACTGGACGAGAACAAGCTGTTGCTGCGCCCAATAAATTTGCCATTTCTTCAATCATTCCCCAGTTTTCAGGACCTTTCATTCCTCTTCCTGCTGAAACAACTAATTCTGCTTCTGGCAACGGAATTTCTCCCTCTGGCTTTTTGGTTGAAATAACTTTAATTGCTGGATTTCCCGCATTTCCAGAAGTTTCCTCAACTCCACACGCTGCTCCAGATTGCTCTGGTTGAATGCTGTTTGGCAATAACGAAATAATTCTAATGGAAGAATTAACTTTTACATTACCAATTGCTTTTCCAGAGAAAACATTCACTTTTGTCGTTCCGTCTTCGCTTGGAAGAGAAATTGCTCCAGAAATTAAACCCGCTTTTAAGCGAACGGAAAGTCTTGGTGCTACTGCTTTTCCAATTAAATCATGTGAAAAGACAATTGTTGTAGCTCCAATGCTTTGAGCTGTTGAAGCGATCAGTCTTGTTAATTGTTGAGCATCTTCGCCATCAACTGTTCTGTCGATGATTACTTTAGATGCACCATATTCTCCTAAAGAAGCTAATAAGTCAGCATCTGCACCACCATTGGTGATAACTGTAACAGAATCATTTAATTTTTTACCGTAAGTAACAGTCTCCAGAGCTGATTTTGAAAGACCATTTGATGAGTTAACATATACTAATATCATAAGAAATGTTTTTTATTGGTTCTTAAATAACTTTTGCTTCATTGTGTAACAATTCTACCAATTCATCCATATTTTCTGGATCAATCATTTTCACTGCTGATTTCGCATTTGGCATTGTATAATTAACGTAGTTCGTTAATTCTTCAATTGCAACAGGTTCAACAACCGTTAAAGGTTTTGTCCTTGCTGCCATGATTCCACGCATGTTAGGAATACGTTGTTCTGCCATTCCTTTTGCACATGAAATAACGGCTGGTATTGAAACTTCAATGACTTGAACGCCACCTACAATTTCTCTTTCTAAAATTAATATTGAACCATTTACTGCCAATTTTTCTGCAAGAGATACAAACGGTAAATCCAACTCTTCAGCAATCATACCGCCAACTTGAGAACCATTGTAATTTATTGTTTCTTTACCTGTTAAAATCAAGTCAAAAACATTTGTTTTTGCATAATTTGCGATTTGCATCGCTGCGTAATATGCATCCTTAGGGTCTGCATTGATTCTCACTGCTTCATCAGCTCCAATTGCTAATGCTTTTCTGATAACTGCCTCATCGGCTGCTGAACCAACTGTTACAATTGTTACTGTTCCACCGCCTGCTTCTTTGATTTCCAAAGCGCGAACAAGTGCATACCACTCGTCGTAAGGATTAACAATGTACTGCACGCCGTTTTCATCAAACTTCGTGTTTCCGTCTGTGAAAGCAACTTTTGAAGTTGTGTCCGGAGACTTACTGATACAAACCAAAATTTTCATTCTATTTCGTTTTTTTAGTGGTGCAAATTTAAGGAAATAAATGTTTGTTATTTGATTCTTTTTAATAAATGCTTGTTGCTAAATTTTTAATTGATTTCAATCATTAATTAAAAACCAAATAAGGAGTTAAATTCAAAATCACTGCAAACAAAACAGCGGCGAAAAAGGTCAATAAAGCTACTTTTTTTAATTCGGGGTCTAATTTTTTTGGTGAACGAGTAATGAAGACTTTTTGTAAGTGAAATAACAAGGCGATGGAAGGAAGAAGCGCTATCAATATGAAAAAATTATAGGCTAAATAAGAGAACATCAAAAGCGTAAAAAACCAACTTGCGACACCACCTAAAATCAAAAAAGCATGGTAATTTTTCCCACTTTGGAAACCCATTTTAACAATTAAAGTTGTTTTTCCTGAAAGTGCATCGTTTTCGTGGTCGCGAAGATTGTTGAGGTTGAGAACAGCCACACTCCAAAATCCGATACTTAAAGCTGGAAATAAAACTAACCATTCGAAAGTCAAACCGTAAAGGGAAAAAACACCCAAGACACTTACTAATCCAAAGAAGATAAACACCATCACGTCGCCTAAACCTTTGTAGCCATAAGCATTTTTGCCAACCGTGTAAGTTATTGCAGCAATAATACACAATACCGCAAGAACGCCGTAAAACAGCAATAATTCTTTCGTCAAATTGGCTGCGCTAACATAAATTAATAGTGCCGCAGAAATCAAGGAAATAGCCGTGCAAATTACAATTCCTGTTTTCATTTCTGAGATAGAAATACTTCCCGATTGAATCGCTCTTTTTGGACCTACTCTGTTTTTATTATCTGTTCCTTTTTGACCGTCACCTAAGTCGTTTGCTAAGTTTGAAAGCACTTGAAAGCCAATTGTTGTAAGTACTGCCAAAGCGAAAATTAATGGATCCCATTTTTCTAATAAAGCAGCCATTCCTGAACCTGCAATAATTCCAGAAACAGAAAGCGGTAAAGTTCGCAAGCGCATTGCATCAATCCAAGCATCAACTTTTGTCATGGCGCAAAAATAGTTGTTTGTTTTTAAGTGGAGTAAAGAAGTTTGTTCTGATTGTAAAAAATGGAACTATTTGAAATAGCTTCAATTCACTTTTCTTTCATAAATTCATTCGCTCTTAATTTTGAATTATGGCGCACATCTTCCCAAAACAAATTCACATCTCCAATGTGGTAGTCGTCCATTGTCCAAGCCATGCTACGGTATGGGAAATGAGGTGTTGAAATCCAAATTGCACCGTCAATTAAATGTGTTGTAAAAGACTTAGAATATAAGGTGTTGTTGTTAAATAGAAATCCTTTGTGGTTGTTTCTATCTCCGGTTTTTGATAAATCCCACGTGACAGGATTTACCACTGATGAACCTTTATACCAGTTTTCGTATTTTTCTTTGTTCAATTTCTTTTTAAAGGTATTCCAACTTACGTAACCGCCTGTTTGTGTGGAATCTGTCAATAACTTTAAGCTTTGGTATTCATTTTTCTTGATGCTAATCCCAGGCAAGTAAGCAGCTACCAACTGACTTTGAAGTGGTTTATTATCGAAGAAATCTTTCAATAGTAACATCAAATGTGTCGAGCCTTGACTGTGTCCTGCTAAAATAATTGGTCGACCATTGTTATAATGATCGAGGTAATATTGAAATGCAGCTTTTACATCTGAATACGCTAACAACAACGCATCGCGACCGCCAGTGTCAATGTTTCGGTAAGAACGAACGTGTGCTTGTCGGTAAAACGGAACATACATTCTTCCCGCTTCCACCCAAGCTGATGCTTGAAAACGAATGGCATTTTCAATTATCTTCTTGCGTTGTTCTTCGTCTTCCACAGGAATGTTCCATCGTTCATCCGATTTATCCAAAAAAACAGTTGGGTACACGTAAAAAACATCTACTTTAGAAAGTAAACTGGAGTCTTTTAAGTAGCTAGAAAGTTCTTTAGTATAGTTACCTGGCAGAACCGCCCAATTTGAATTTTCAGCGTAATTTGTTGTTTGTGACAAACAATTTAGTGTTAAATAATTCCAAACCAGCGCCGAAAAGACAATTTTAGAGAACATTATTTTTGTGAATTAAATTATAATAGATGTACAAAAGTACGTTAATTACCCTATTATCAGTAGCTTTTTTGTTACATAATTCTGTGCACGCATAACAAGATTTTGTTCGGAAACGTAAATTGAAATCTTTACATTCATTGAATGGCACACAAAATTCCTTTGTGAATTGGAATGCGGAAGGTCGCAGCAATATTTCGATGATTGCTTCCGTGGTTGCAAGCGCTTCTTATACCAAACGAGACTTGAAATGGTCAAATGATTTGAGCATTGCCTTGGGTGGAATTATGTATTTGGATAAAAAAAATGGAAATACCATTCAAAAAACTGACGACCGTTTGGATTTGTCGAGTTCTTTTGGTCATAAATTTTCTGAGGATTTTTATACCACCTTAATTGGTGGATTCAAAGCTCAAATGGCAGATGGTTTCAATTTCCCAAATGATACGGTAAAAGTTTCGGCGTTTATGGCACCAGGTTACCTAAATATTGCGTTGGGGGTTGATTACATTAAAAATGATAAGTTTTCAGTTTTTGTTTCGCCGGTCGCCTCCAAATCTACGTTTGTTATGGACGATTCATTGTCTTTAGCTGGAGCTTTTGGCGTCGAAAAAGGAAGTCGTTACCGTCAAGAATATGGAGCATATTTCAAAATGAAGTTTGATTGCACCTTGGCAAAAAATATTGAAATGAAATCGAAATTAGAGTTTTTCAGCAATTATTTAAACAAACCCCAAAATATTGATGTTAACGCCGAAATAGTATTGGTTTTCAGAGTAAATTCTTTGTTTATAGCCTCAGCACAATGGAATTTAATTTACGATGACGACATCAACATCCGAGATTTAAACGGTGGTTTTGGCCCACGAACACAGTTTAAATCTGTTCTTGGAATTGGAATTTCGTATAAATTAGATAGTAGACCTTGAGTGTAATTGGATGAATTGACAGAATAGAATCATTCACTATTAATCTTTCAATAAACAAAGGAATTTGTTGTATGCTAGAAAATTGTAATTAGCGATGGTGAAACAAATCAGTAGAAAAATGTTATTTTGCCAATCCAATTGTTGATAATTTCTTCTATTTCTCCATACACAATTCCACTAACAAACCATCAGTTGATTTTGGGTGAAGGAAAGCTATTCGTTTATTGTCAGCTCCGTCCTTTGAAGAAGTATGAATCAGCTGAAAACCATCCATTGTGAGTCGTTCAATTTCTGAATCAATGTCTGTTACTTCAAAAGCTACATGGTGAAATCCCGCACCTCTTTTTTCTAGGAATTTAGTAATCGGTGAATCTGGATTTGTCGCTTCTAATAGTTCTATTTTTGATTCTCCAATTTGAAAAAAAGCAGTTTTAACACCTTCTGAACTTACTTCTTCGGTCTTGTAACAAGGGGTTTGAAACAATTTTTCGTATAACTGAATCGATGCGTTCAAATCTTTAACAGCAATTCCCAAGTGTTCAATTTTTTTAATCATTGGTCAATTTTTATAAATTTTTCAGTGGTATTATCGAAGTTCACAAAATAAACACCGTTCACTAAATTTTGACAATTAACTTTTTCATTAAAGCCTAATTTTAATAAATTACCGAAAGCATCAAACACTTCAAATTTCGTTTTAACATTTTTACCAGAAGCTTTGAAATAAAGGAAATCAGTCACTTTTATTGGTGCCATTTTTACTTTGGAGATTTCAGATTGAAATGAAACTTCTTTTGAACTTCTTTTTTCGCTTGAATTATCGATTTGAGAAACGCGAACTTTATTTGTACCAGAATGAGGAGAAAGTTGAAACGTATATTTATTCAATTGATTCGTTCCATTTCCCTTTACTTGTCCTGCTTCCACCCAACGCCCCCAGCGAAATTGTTCAATGATAAAATCCAAGGAACCACTTTCCGCTTTTGTTTGCCAATTAACCAAACCCGTTTCATCAGCTTTAATAATTACACATTCAAACGTACTTTTAGGTAAAAGCACTTCTGCATTGATAAATTCTGGTTCGCAACCTTCTGCGTGGGAAAGCACTACGAATACTTTTTCTCCTTTTTTAAGTTCAAACAGCGAGAAATCAATCTCAAAATTTGAAATCTGAATAGAGGCTGGTAAAATGTCACCATTCACCAAAACTTTTGACACACAGAAGCCAAAACCATCAGATTGTGGTGGATTTCTCACAAATAAATTCTTGCCTTGAAAACTTCCTTCAATAGAAAACTGTTTATCCTGAGAAAGAAATTGATGTGATATCCAGAAACTGAAAAAAATGACTAAAAATTTTGTATTCATCCTAATTTACTTCAATAATTCTGTGCGGAATGTGATCAGTTTCACTTTCAAAAGCAAAGAAAGTATAAATTTGTCATATGCAAACAGATTATAGTGTTATTAAAGCGCTTCACATCATTTTTATGGTGAGTTGGTTCGCTGGTTTGTTTTATATTGTTCGCTTATTCATTTATGCGCAAGAAGCGAAGGATATGGAAGAGCCTAAGAAGTCCATTTTGATTGAGCAATTGGTAATAATGCAAAAGAAATTATGGTGGATTATTACCACTCCAGCGATGGTTCTGACGATTGTTTTTGGAATATGGATGTTAGTTTTAAATCCTGCTTTTCTCAAAATGCCTTGGATGCACATAAAATTAACTTTCGTCGGATTTTTATTGGTGTATCATTTTTATTGCCAAAAAATCATGTTCGACATCATAAAAGGAACGTGTAATTGGAAATCCAATTGGTTGCGACTTTGGAATGAATTAGCAACCTTGTTTTTAGTAGCAATTGTATTTCTTGTCGTCTTAAAAAACAGTTTAAACTGGATTTATGGAACGCTCGGTTTCTTTGGTGTCGCTTTTGGTTTAATGGTTGGAATTCAATTGTACAAGAAGGTGAGATCGAAAGCAAAATAATTGAAATTGTATCCTATCTCAAATTTTCATTGCGCAAAAATCCAGCTACCCAAGAAGTAGAAAGTTATTTTCGTTTGGTTGAGAGCTATCGGAATGAATATAATCGTGTTTGTCACAAAACGCTTTCAACATCGTATTTATTGATTTTGAAACATTAAACACGATTCGGAATATTTTATACTACCGTATACAGCACGTGAAGTCTTTTTGAAACAGCTACAAATAGCTTATTTTACAACAGTCTTAATAAGGTAAAAAATCTAATCGTTCGATAAACTACACCAATTTTAACTTATCAAAATCACTTACTTATGTCAAAAATGATATATCAATTTGTTTTATTATTGTTTGTTAATAAAGTTTAACTACCTTTGCGCCAAATTTTGAAAACCTACTGTAGAAATTAGTTAATGATGCTTTCAAACCTATTTAGATTATTTACCCTGGTTGTTTTAACCACATTGTCTTTTTCAAACTTGTTTGCTAGCAAGGAATACGTAGAAAAAGAAAAGGAGTTTAACGTTGGTGAAATGATAATGCACCACATTAAGGATGCGCACGAATGGCATCTTTATGGACCAGAGCACGGCGGTACTTCAATTTATCTTCCTGTAATTTTAATAGATGGAGGTTTAAAAACTTTCAGCTCTAGTAATTTTTACCATGGGGGAAAAGTAGAACACCACAATAAAGCGTTAGGAGAATCTTTCCATTATATGAAAGGAACTGGCGCAGCAGAAGGATACGCTTTATTTCATGAAAAAATCTACAAATTAAACGAAGGTGAATTACATTTTAAAGAGGGCCATCCCCATAATACAAAGCCTTTAGATTTCTCAATCACAAAAAACGTAGTTTCTTTATTTTTTGGGTCGATTTTGATTTTAGTAATCATGTTAAGTATTGCAGGTTTTTATAAGAAAAACGGAGCTGTTGCACCGAAAGGAATCGCTAAATTCTTAGAACCAATTATTATTATGGTGAGAGACGATATTGCCAAAGCGAATATCGACAAACACAAATACGAAAAATACGTTCCCTATTTATTGACAATTTTCTTCTTTATTTGGATTAATAATATGTTAGGTTTAGTACCTTTCTTACCAGGAGGAGCGAATTTGACAGGAAACATTTCAGTTACTTTATTTTTAGCGATTTGCACTTTAATTGTTACTCTTTTCTCTGGAAACAAAACCTATTGGGGTCACATTTTCTGGATGCCTGGCGTTCCTGTTCCAATGAAAATTTTCATGATGCCAATTGAGTTGATTGGTGTATTAACTAAGCCTTTTGCCTTAATGATTCGTTTGTTTGCTAATATTACAGCAGGACACATCATTGTTTTGGCATTAGTCTCCATCATTTTCATCAACAAAAATGTTGCTTGGGGAGGATTGTCAGTTCCAATGGCATTGTTTATCTCTGTTTTGGAATTATTGGTAGCATTCTTACAAGCATTCTTGTTTGCAATGTTATCCTCATTATTCATCGGTGCTGCTGTGGAAGAAGCACACCATTAATTAGTAATTTTTTAATCTATATAGTATGTACGGAAGTATAGCAGCAATCGGAGCAGGTCTTGCAGTTTTAGGAGCAGGATTGGGTATTGGTAGAATCGGTGGTTCAGCAATGGACGCAATCGCACGTCAGCCAGAAGCTTCAGGAAAAATTCAAACAGCTATGATTATCGCAGCAGCGTTAATTGAAGGTGTTGCACTTTTCGGAGTAGTAGTTGGTTTACTTGGAGGAACCAAGTAACAAAAAACTTAAAGGTAAGCTGACGGTTGGTTGGTTTACCTTTAATTTAAATTTGAAAAAAATTAAAAAACAATAAAATGGATTTAGTATTACCAGATTTAGGATTGTTATTTTGGACAGCATTAGTTTTTTGCACTTTGCTTTTTCTTTTGGCAAAATTTGCTTGGAAACCTATTCTTTCTGCTGTTAATGCGAGAGAGCAAAAAATTACTGAAGCATTAGAATTAGCTGAAAAAACACGTGCTGAAATGCAAGCGTTACAAGCTGAAAATGATAAAATCTTGAAAGAAGCAAGAGCGGAAAGAGACACTATTTTAAGAGAGGCAAAAGAATCAGCAAATTCAATGATTGAAACTGCAAAATCTAAGTCTAAATTAGAAGCAGATAAAATAGTTGAATCAGCAAGACACACTATTAATAGTGAGAAAGCTGCAGCAATGGCTGAGTTGAAAATGCAAGTCGCTTCTTTATCTTTAGAAATCGCTGAAAAAGTAATTAGAGTTGAACTAGCTTCTGACGAAAAACAAAAAGCATTAGCTGACAAATTGGTTGGTGATATTAACATGAATTAATTCAAGCATGAAATCAGCAAAATCAGCTCCAAGATATGCGAAAGCATTGTTAGAATTAGCAATTGAACAACAAAAAGTTGAGTCAATTGAATCTAATATGCAGCGCATTCTTAATGCAGCGTTAGAAACAAATGAATTTCAAGTATTTTTAAATTCACCCATTATCAACATCGACAAGAAAATCGATGTGATGAATAAATTGTTTGGTGAATTTGAGCCTTTAACTCTTTCTTTTATTGCTTTAATTACAAAGAACGGAAGAGAGCGTTTCATTACTGAAATTGCAAAATCATTCATTTCTCAAGTAAAGAAATATAAAGGAATTGTTCCAATTTCAATTACAAGTGCAACAAAACTAGACGCTTCCACAAAAGCTGCAATTATCGCTCGCATTAGTGCGACAGTTCAAGGTACTTTAGAAATTACTGAATTAATAGATGAAAACGTAATAGGTGGATTTATTGTAAGAATGGGTGACAAACAGTTCGATGCATCTGTTTCAACACAACTTTTGAGAATGAAACAAGAATTATCAAAATAATAATAAAGCACAATTAATACAAAACAAAATGGCAGATATTAAACCGGCAGAAGTTTCAGCAATTTTAAGAGAACAACTTTCAGGTTTTCGCTCAGAAGCTGAACTACAAGAAGTTGGAACCGTTCTACAAGTAGGAGACGGTATCGCTCGTATTTATGGAATGAATGGTGTTCAATATGGTGAACTTATCGAATTCAAAAGTGGTGCGCAAGGTATTGCTTTGAACTTGGAAGAAGACAATGTTGGTGCTGTAATTCTTGGTCGTTCTTCAAGTGTAAACGAAGGTGATACAGTTCGCCGTTTAGGTAAAATTGCTTCTGTTAAGGTTGGTGAAGGAATGGTTGGTCGTGTAGTTGATACTTTAGGACAACCAATCGATGGTAAAGGCCCAATCCAAGGTGAATTGTACGAAATGCCAATCGAGCGCAAAGCACCAGGAGTTATTTTCCGTCAGCCCGTTAATGAGCCGTTACAAACAGGGATTAAAGCAATCGATGCAATGATTCCAATAGGACGTGGACAACGTGAGTTAATCATTGGTGACCGTCAAACAGGAAAAACAACTGTTGCAATTGACACAATAATCAACCAAAGAGAATTCTTCGATAGAGGAGAACCTGTATATTGTATTTATGTAGCTATTGGACAAAAAGGTTCAACAGTTGCAGGAATTGTTAAGAAATTTGAAGATGCGGGCGCAATGGCTTACACAACCGTTGTAGCTTCTAATGCATCAGATCCAGCTCCGATGCAGTTTTATGCTCCAATGACAGGTGCTGCAGTTGGTGAGTTTTTCCGTGATTCAGGTCGTCCAGCATTGATTGTGTTTGATGATTTATCTAAACAAGCAGTTGCTTACCGTGAAGTGTCTTTATTATTGCGTCGTCCTCCAGGCCGTGAGGCTTATCCAGGTGATGTATTCTACTTACACTCTCGTTTATTAGAACGTGCTGCGAAAATTATTGCAGATGATACAATCGCAAGCCAAATGAATGATTTACCTGAATCGATGAGAGGTTTAGTAAAAGGTGGCGGTTCTTTGACAGCTTTACCAATTATTGAAACACAAGCAGGTGACGTTTCTGCATACATTCCAACAAACGTAATTTCAATTACTGACGGTCAAATTTTCCTAGAAGGTGACTTGTTTAATGCAGGGATTCGTCCAGCAATCAACGTTGGTATTTCTGTGTCTCGTGTTGGTGGTAATGCACAAATTAAGTCAATGAAAAAAGTGGCTGGTACATTGAAATTAGACCAGGCACAATATAGAGAATTAGAAGCATTTGCTAAATTTGGTTCAGATCTTGACGCAGCGACTAAATCAATTCTAGATAAAGGAGCAAGAAACGTTGAGATTTTGAAACAAAAAGAAGGTGATCCATATCCAGTTGAAAAACAGATTGCAATTATTTTTGTAGGAACAAAAGGTTTGATGCGTCGCGTTCCAATTAACAAAGTGAAAGAATTTGAAAATGATTATTTGACGGTTTTAGAAGCGAAACATTCCGATGTTTTAGTAGCTTTGAAAGCTGGTAAATACACTGACGAAATCACTGACACGTTGACGAAAGTTGCGAAAGAAGTAGCAGACAAGTATTAATATTTATCCTGATTAAAAAGCAGAATGCCTAATTTAAAGGAAATACGAAATAGAATCACCTCCGTTGGTTCGACTATGCAGATTACGTCTGCAATGAAAATGGTATCGGCAGCAAAATTAAAGCGTGCGCAAGATGCTGTAACGGCTATGCGTCCATACGCTGGGAAATTGAAGGAAATTCTTGAAAATTTAAGTGCTACATTAGATTTATCTGAAAATGCTTATTCAGAAACGAGAGAAGTAAAAACGATTTTAATTATCGGTATTACTTCCAATCGTGGTTTGTGTGGCGGTTTTAATAACAACATCATAAAACGTGTAGCTGTTCTTTTAAGAGAAGATTACGCCGACAAAAACGTAAAATTATTGTGTTTAGGTAAAAAAATAAAAGATGCTTATAAAAACTCATCGAATTATTTTATTAATCCAACATTGGCTCCTTTGGAAGATGTTTATGCCGATTTAAAATTTGAGAATGTGGCGAAAATCGCAGAAGAATTAATGCGTGGTTTCAAAGAAAAAGAATATGATAAAGTGGTATTGGTTTACAATCGTTTCATCAATGCGGCTTCACAGTCAATTGAAATAGAGCAATTTTTACCAATTATCCCAACTGTTTCAGAAGGAACAACCTCTAACACAGATTACATTTTTGAACCTTCAAAAACAGAAATCGTTGAAGACTTGATTCCTAAATCGTTAAAATTACAACTCTTCAAAGCGATTCGTGATTCTTTCGCTGCTGAGCATGGCGCACGTATGACAGCAATGCATAAAGCAACTGACAACGCAAAAGAACTACAAAAAAACCTAAAATTAAGTTACAACAAAGCACGCCAAGCGGCAATTACTAATGAGATATTAGAAATTGTCGGTGGAGCAGAGGCTTTAAGTGGAAAATAGTAAGAATTATTAAATAAAAAAAGACGTTCAATTTGAGCGTCTTTTTTTATTTGTTACTGTTTTTAAGGAAAGCAACAATTAAGAACCTGATTTCTATTAAAAAAGAATAGTTTGATTGTTGCGATTCAAAACTAAATTTTGATGCTCTAATAGTATTCCTTACCCTTGCTTGTATTCAAAATTAAATTTAAGTGCATTTCAAAACCCCATTAGTACATTCGATTTATCTTTATTTTTATGCTGCCGGGTGACAATCATAATGTTTTGAATTGAAGAATGACAACCAAGTTATTAAAAAATAACCATTTTGATCACCTAACGTTGAAAGGATAAAGTGATCGTGATTAAGAAATATTTAAGAAACTTTCGTCTATTTTTAAACCTCTTTTAACTCTCCGTTTTCCACTTTAATGATTCTTCCTGGGAATTTTTGAACCATTTGCATGTCATGGGTTGCCATCAGTATCGCTGTTTTTTCTTCGCGTGCGACCGCAATTAGTAATTGCATAATTTCTTCTGAAGTTTCTGGGTCTAGATTTCCAGTCGGTTCGTCTGCTAGAATCAATTTCGGTTGATTTAACAAAGCTCTTGCAATAGAAACGCGTTGTTGTTCTCCGCCTGAAAGTGTGTTTGGATAATCGTTTGCTTTGAATTCGATACCAACTAATTGCAAACAACCAAGCGCTCTTTTATGAATTAAATTTTTATCTTTCCAACCAGTGGCTCCAAGTACGAAATACATATTTTGAAGCACGGTTCGATCCATTAACAATTGAAAATCTTGAAAAACAATCCCAATTTTGCGACGCAAAAAAGGAATTTCTAGTTTCGTAAGTCGCTTGAGATTATATCCAGCAACCATTCCTTCACCCTCATTCAAGGTAATTTCACCGTAAAGTGTTTTCAGCAAACTGCTTTTGCCACTTCCTGTTTTACCAATTAAGTAGGCAAATTCTGTTTCTTCCAAATCTAACCAAACATTCTTAAGAATTAACTTTTGTTGCTGATAGATTTGGGCATTTGAAATTGTAATGACTTTAGACACGATGTTATTTGTTTTCTACAAAAATCCTGAAACTTATGTAACATATACTGCTTTTTACGATTTTATCTTAACAAAGTCAGGTTTAAAACTTTTGATATCACTAAAATTGTCCGCAAGGCTTAAAGTTAATTTTACAAGCGATGAAGTCTATGTTTAAACATCTGTTGGTATTAGTGATATTGCTCCCTCTTGTGTCATTTGGGCAGCAAACTGAGAAGTACGTTAGTGATTACGCGACTTTTTATAGAGCTGAAGAATTGTACGAAAAAGCACAGTTTAGTGGAGCACGAGAGGAATTTCGTATATTCATCAATCAGTTTAAAAATGAAAATGACCCGCTTTTCGTGAAAGCAATGTACTATGAAGGTATGTCAGCTTTGGAATTATTCAATAACGATGCGATTCCATTATTGCAAGCTTTCAACAAGAAGTATCCTGAAAACATTTACAAGTATGTGATTGGTTTTAAAATTGGAAATTACTTTTTCCAAAAGGAAGATTTTGAAAATGCACAAGTTTGGTATCAGAAAGTACCAGTAAATGAAATTGATAAAACACAACAAGAAGAGTTTTTATTTAAATTGGGTTATTCAGCCATGCAAAATGCAGCTATTGAAACTGCTTTTTCTGCTTTTCGTGATGCAAAAGATGGTAAATCGCAGTATGCTGCGCCAAGTTTATACTTCTATTCGCATTTGAGTTACTTAAAAAATTCACTTTCAGTTGCATTGGAAGGATTTTTAAAATTAAAAAATGATTCCACTTTTAGTGCTGTTGTTCCTTATTACATTGTTCAGATTTATCATAAGCAAGCAAAATATCAACAAGTTATTGATTTTGCTCCTTCAGTTTTAACAGCAAATGATGTGAATAATGAAGCAGATATTCAACACATTATTGGAAATTCACATTATAAGTTAGGTAATTTTAAAGAAGCAATTCCTTATTTGGAGAAATACCAAGCAAAATCAAAGGCAAAAAGAGACGATGCTTACGAATTAGGCTATTGTTATTACAAAACAAGTCAATCCGAAAAAGCAATCAAACAATGGGATAAAGTTACCCGCGTTGAAGATAGTCTGGGACAAATTGCGATGTATCAAATTGGTGAAGCTTATCTAGCAATCGAAAAATTATTGCCAGCAAGAAGTGCTTTTGAGCGTGCCTCTGAAATGAAAACATTGCCAGTTATTCAAGAAGATGCTTTGTATAATTTTGCTGTTATTTCTTTCAAGGTCGATATTAATCCGTACGATGAATCGGTTCGTGCTTTTGAGAATTATTTGAATCGTTACCCAAATTCTACGCGTAAAAAAGATGTGTATCAGTATTTAGTGAACGTTTATACCAACACAAGCAATTTTGCGAAGGCCTTAGAGTCATTAGACAATTTACCAGTGAAAGACGCACGTTTAAAGAAAGTATATCAAAGTGTTGCTTTTAATTATGGTGTTGAAATGTTCCAAAAAAACAATTTGCAAGGTGCTTTAGATGCCTTTAATTTGGTAGAACGTTATCCAATCGATCCACAAATGGTGGCACTTTCAAGGTATTGGATTGCAGATATTCACTTCAGAAATAATGAAATCGAGAAATCACTTACAATTTACCGCGAATTTTTAGGTTCCCCAGCGTCCAATTCTTTAAAGGAAAAAGTTGATGCTTACTACAATATGGGCTATGCTTATTTTCAATTAAACGACATTGAAGAAGCGGTAAAAAGTTTCAGAATTTACTTACAATCTTCACCAACAAATCAAGCTAAAATTGCCGATGCAACATTCAGAATCGCCGATGGTTATTATGCTATTAAACAAAATTTATTGGCAATTGAGTTCTATAAAGAAGCTTTGAAATTAAATACACCTTTAAATGATAAAGCTTTGTATTACTTAGCAAAATCTTACGGTTATGATAGACAGCCAGACGAGAAAATCAAAACATTAAAAGAATTGATTGCAAAACATAAAAACTCAAAATATGTAATGAACAGCTCGTATGATTTGGCTAGATCTTATGTTGAAAAAGCAATGTACGATGAAGCTTTAAGTTTGTACAAATCATTCGTTTTGGATTTTCCGAAGTCCTCCTATTTATTAGATGTTAAGTTGAGTATAGCCGATTTGTATTATAAGAAATGGGATTATACCAAAGCGGAATTAGAATACATCAAAATCTTAACGGAATTTGAAAAAGTTAGGGATGTTTGTGAAAAGGCCGTGAAAGGTTTATTTGATATTTACACGACTCAAAAACTTCCGGAAAAAGCAGCTGAAATAGCAGACCGTTACGAATGCGCAAATATTTCAAAAGACGAAAAAGAAAATATATTCTTCAGTCCTGCATGGCAATCTTACATTGATAGTAACTATATGGAGGCTGCGCCAAAATTTGAATTGTATTTGAGTAAGTTTCCGCAAGGAAGGTTTGTGAATGAAATCTATTATTATTTAGGTCACAGTTATTTCAGATTAAAAGACACAGCAAAGGCAGTTACTAATTTTGAGAAATTCTTAGAAACGCCTGTAAATGCTTTTTCTGAATATGCCGCTGCTCGCACCGCTGCCTATCATTACGGCAAAAAGGACTATGCGAAAGCGTACAAATATTACGAAAAATACGAGCAACTCGGTTCTAAACCAACTTTTATTTTCACAGCTAGACTAGGCTTGATGCGCTGTGCTTTTTTAACTGAAGATTACATAAAAGCTGCTATTTACGCTAAATTCATTATTGAAACACCTTCGATTACAACGCAGCAACGCATTGAAGCCGAGTATGCAAAAGGAATGTCGAATTTCAAATTAGCGAATTACACCGAAGCAAAATCTTCATTGGAATGGTTAGTTAAAAACACCACCACAGCAATGGGAGCAGAGGCGAAATACACACTTGCTTCTATTTATTTCAAGCAAGCGGAATATGGTAAAGCTGAAACAGAAGTTAAATCGTTGGTGAAAATGAAACCTAGCTATAATTTTTGGGTAGCCAAAGGCTTGATATTACAAACTCGTATTCACATCATTAACGACGATTTATTCCAAGCAGAATCTACATTAAAATCTGTTATCAATTTCTACCCTGATCAAAATGACGGTGTGATGACAGAGGCAAACGATTTGTGGGATGAATTGATGCAATTGAAAAATCCTCCAACAATTGAAGGGCCAAAAGAAGAAAAGAAAATCGAAATTAATGGCGAATAGAATGAAAAAGTTTGCAGCTATTTTTACCTTTATTTTAGTCGCGTTGCAAGGTTTTTCGCAGCCCGCTGATATTATAATAGACGGACAAGGTAATCGTCAAATTGAGCCTGCGTTTAGAATTACGGAAACGCCGAAAATTATCGATACGGTGAAAGCGTCGCCTGTTGCCTCTTATCCAATGCTAGTTTATCAGGGTACAACTAAAATTACGTTGGACACCATTGAAGCCGCAACAGTTGAAACTACTGAGAAATTGAAACAATTGTATCCGTTTTATTTGAAAGTGGGAATTGGTTCAGTAATAATGCCTTTGGGAGAATTGTATTTTAATTCTACCCGTTCCAGAAGTTATATTTACGGTGCGCATGTCAAACATTTGAGTTCGTTTGGTGACGTAAAAGACAGAAATAAAGTAACATTCGCTCCAGCGAGCTTTGATAGAACAGATGTGAAATTGTTTGGTAAAATCAATGAAAGTAACTACAATTTATTGGGAAGTTTACATTACAAAAACGATGGTTTTCATTATTATGGAATTCCGATAGATTCGATAGCAAAAGATTCTATCGCACAGCGTTTTCAGCAAGTGGGCGGTGACTTTGAGTTTGTTGGAAATCGCGGTGATACTTCAATTTTGAATTATAAAATTAGTTCAGGCTACAGTTATTTAACAACAAAGAAACCAATCGTAGATTCATTGGCAGATTGGAAAACCCAAGATCACGATTTTTACTTCAAAACAAAATTCTGGTACAATTATAAAACAGAGAAATTTTACGTAAATCTTGGTACTCGTTACAATGGTTACCGTTACGGAATTCAAGATTCTGTGATAAGTCCAATTGATTCAGGTTTGGTCCGTAATAATACCATCATTGATTTCCATCCAGGTGTTTTGACAATGAAAGCAGGAAACCGTTTGAAAGTAAATATTGGTGTCTTGTTGAGTATTGATATTCAAGAGAAAGCAAGGGCTTACATTCACCCGATAGCTGAAATCAAATATTCTTTAGTGAACGATATGTTTATTCCATTCATCGGAATTAGAGGTGGTTTGAAACAGACAAGCTTCCGTTCCTTAGCAGGAGAAAATCAGTTCGTTTTAACGAATATTCAATTACAAAATGAACATAATCCATTCGATATTTACGGAGGATTTAAAGGGAATTTAAGCAAACGAATGACTTTTAACTTAAATGCAAGTTATGCTAAAATCATGAATAAAGCTTTGTTTGTAACGGATACGCTTTATTCGGTGGGCAATAAATTCAATGTGATTTACGATACTTTAAATCAAATGAAAGTGGAAGCCTCTTTAACGTATCAACTAAATGAAAAATTGAAAATTGATGGTGTTGGTCGCTTCTATTCGTACGAAACAAAAAATCAAGCTTTCGCTTGGAATCTACCACAATTTCAATTCATGGTAAGAGGTTCTTATAATTTGTACGACAAGTTTTTAGTAAATCTGGAAGGGAATATCGAAACTGGACGAAAAACCTTAGTCTATGCTCCTGGATTAGATGTAAAACAAGAGAATGGTCAGTATTATAAAGCTTTGGGGACAATTTTAGATTTGAATTTAGGTTTTGAATACCGATACAATACACGTGTTTCAGCATTCCTACAGTTCAATAATTTTGCTGCACAACGCTACAACCGCTGGTACAACTATCCTGTTCAGCCTTTCCAAGTGATGGGTGGGATTACGGCTCGCTTTTAAGTAGAATTGCGAATTAGTAATTTCGGATTTTTGAAGAATGTAGGTGATATTTATAACTGCGAATCGGTTTTGAGCCCTTGAACTCTATTACTTATAGATAATCGCAGATTGCAAATCGCAACTTTATTTTTTGGGTTCTTTGCAATTCGTAACTTATAAGTGGAGGATATTCATTTGCAATTCGCAACTTTAAACTCGCAATTAAAAAAAAATGAAATCAGAAGCACTATTTTTAATCAAAAAAGGAGAAGCAAAGCAAGCATTTGAGCGTCGAACTTTGGAACTTCCGACAGTAGGAGCAAATGAATTATTAATTGAAAGCGAAGCTTTTGGTTTGAATTATGCGGATGTGATGGCGCGGAATGGTTTGTATCGTGAAGCTCCACCAATACCTTGTGTTTTGGGATATGAATTAGTTGGGAAAGTGGTTGAGGTTGGTGAAGGGGTGGATAAATCAATTATTGGCAAACGAGTTTTGGCTTTTTGTCGTTTTGGTGGTTATGGAAAACACGTAATTGCAAAAGATTATGGAATTATCCCCATCAATGATTTACCCGCTGAAACAGTTATGGCTTTGTGCACGCAAGCTGTCACCGCTTATTATATGTCAGATGTATTATCACCCATTCAAAAAGGTGATAAAGTTTTAATACATGCCGCAGCTGGAGGAGTTGGAACGATTTTAATTCAGTTGGCAAAACGACGTGGTGCTTACGTTATCGCAAAAATTGGCAATGCTTCCAAAACACAGTTAGTAAAAGATTTAGGTGCTGATTTTGTGGTAAATTATAACGAAACAGATTATCATAAAGAGGTTCTTTCCCATTTACAAGGCGATCGTTTGGATGCAAGTTACAATCCTGTTGCTGGTTCAACTTTTAAAAAAGACATGGCGCTGGTTGGCTCAGGTGGACGCTTATTTATCTTTGGTGGTTCTGAATTAATAGGGGGGAAGTTTGGGATTTTATCCAGTTTAAATTTTGTGCTTAAAATGGGCTTAATTTTGCCAATCGGTTTAATGATGCGTTCCAAAAATATTCTTGGAGTGAACATGCTAAAAATAGCTGACAACCGTCCAATGATAATCCACGATTGTTTGGTTGCAGTTGTAGATTTATTTTTGAAAGGCGAAATTATTCCACAAGTTGGAGCTGTTTATTCAGTTTCTAAAATCGCAGAAGCTCATGCACTTTTGGAAAGCGGAAAATCAACTGGAAAGATTACGTTAGTTTGGTAAAGACAAACTTCAGTTAAATTCAAAGACTTCTTTTAAGCACTGTTATATGAGATAATTAAAAAGTTAAAAATCGGAATATTAATTGATAAAGTAAGAATTGCCAATTTTTAGAGCAATAGAAAATTAGAAGTTAATTTATCAAATTTGACACTCCTCATCGGAGCAAATAATGATGGAAAAACTTCTTTTTTGAAAGCTTTGCATTTAGCTTTGGGCTAGGACCGCAGATTTCTAAATCAAGAAGACGTGCATGATGGCAAAATTGATATCTTCGAAAAGGAAATAGTAATTGATGTTAGATTTTTCGCAGTTGATGCGGATGGTAATAGAATTAATGAATTTGAATTAGATTGGTCAGAGCCTGTTGGATTTAATGCTAAAATTGATGTCTTTTGTAACGAGTATCACTATTTGTTTGCTTTCTTGTTCTTTTAAAAATAATGCGACGTTGATTATTTATGGTCGTTTTTACCAACAGAATAGACATGTTCTGCATTCACTATATTTGATTTGGAGTCCATTACAATTTTAAATTCCTTAAGTCTTTTTAAAGCCAAATCCATTCACTCAAAAAACTATTTACAGGTCATTTATCGACAAATCGTATAATTTATTTTGCAGAGAAGTTTTTAATGTCATTTCCTAATTTGAAATTATCCAATTCTCCCGATACTGGCAAGGCTACGTTATTGTTTTTGAAATTAGTAATTGATGAATAGACAATAAAACCGAAGTGTCTAAAACAAATATTTTCTCCTTTTCAGTCATCTTATTTAAGATGAACCTAATGGAAAACTAAGAAGTTCTAAAATTGATTTTGAAAGAATATTTACACGTAAAATTTTTATTAAAAGTCGTTTAACTTTTTAATAATTTAGCCAGTGTAGACCCAATCTCTTCATGTTGAAATTCAAATCCAGTTTTTTTGACTTTTTCGTTAGAAACATTGGTGCTGTCCAAAACTAGTGCTGACATTTCTCCAAGCATCCATTTCAACAGAAAAGCAGGAACTTTTGGCATGAAAAACGGACGATTTAATGCTTTAGCCAATGCTGTCATAAAATCGCGGTTTGAGTCGCAATTTGCTGATGCATTGTAAACGCCAGTCAACTCATTTTCGATTGCATAAGCAAACAAATTACATAAATCGTCAATGTGAATCCATGGCATCATTTGTTCTCCTGTTCCTAAAGGTGAACCAAGGCCTAATTTTACGGGCAGCAACATTTTATCTAAAGCACCTCCGCGTTTAGAAAGTACCATTGAAATACGCAATTTAGCAACTTTACAATTAGTTTGAAATAAATCACTGACAGCTTCCCATTCCTTTACCAGTTTGGAGAGAAAATCTTTACCGTAAGGATCTGTTTCTACATGGATTTCATCATTTTTTTCGTAACAATTAATACCTGATGCAGAAATATAATATTCTAAATTGGGAATATTAGAAACAATACTGTTTAAAAATTGGGTTGTTTTTACTCGAGAATCTGTCAAGGCTTTTTTGCGCTCTTTTGTCCATCGTTTTTCGCCAATATTTTCTCCCGTAAGATTAATTATAATATTTACCGTATCAAGGTGTTTTCCCTCAATAGTTTGTTGAGTTGGATTCCAATAAATTTGTCCTCGGTGTTTTGCGTTGCGAGTTAAAGTGTAAACTTTAAATCCTTTTTTGGAAAGCACTTGATTTAATTTTTTCCCGATAAGTCCTGAACCTCCAGCAATGAGTACCGTTTTCATAAAATTCTTTTAATACTATTTACAAGCTTTTTTCCGAGAGAGCATTTTTTCACCAGTCATGTTCACGTAGTGTTGACAAACTTTTTGTTTCTCTTTTTTCAATTTGACTGCTTTCTTCAAAGTTACGTCATCCGTTTTACCGTTCAAAACTTTCTGGTTCAATAGGTTGAAATCATTACTTTTGGCCAAACAATCACAAAACTTCTCATCTTTTTGATCACAAGAAATCAATAAAGTTAAGATACTTACGCTCAACAGAAATTTTTTCATTTTCATTTTTTAAAAACGTAAATATACTTTGTTTTTGAGCTTTTTAAACACAAATTGGACTGTTAAACTTACATAATTTTATTGATTCCTTTTCAAGTCAATGTGCAACTTGTTTCGTTTTAAATTTGATTATTAATGCATTTATTTTGTGTGGAATCTTTTTAATCCGTTTTTTGTAATTATCCTAAAAAAAAGCTTTTTTGAGCTAGTTTATGGTATCTTATTTAAAAACAACTTACCTTCGAATTTAATTCTTTTGAATGGTGCGAGCCTTATTTGTTTTTCTTGGTTTAAGTTTCAATTTTGTTTTTTCGGCGCAAACCTGTACTGATTTCCCAATTTTATCAAAAGCAATAGAGAATAAGACCAAAATGTGTCCTTTGGCAATGGTAAACGACTTGGTTCAATTACACGAATCGATTCAAGAAATTCACCCTAGTCCGTTTTTGTATATTTCCGATACAATCTACTATGAAGCTTACAAAAAGGCACTTTTCGCAGCCTCAACTGAAAAAACTGTTTTAGAATTTGCAGAAATTGTTTCAGAATTTACTCACGGAATTAAAGATTCACACACCAATTTCAATCCTAGAGATATTTTATTGCGCTCTAACCGCAAGAAACCAATTGTTCCTTTTTATTTAAAAGAAATCGACGGAAAATATTATTTGGAAAAAATAGTGAACGAGTCATTGCCACTAGGGAGTGAAATTTTGGATATTAACGGATTCAAATCGGATTCACTATTTAGTTTAAGCAAGAATTATTGTTTTCGGGAAGGTGACGCTTTAGTTCCTCTTTCTGAGATTGCCTCTAAGATGACTGGAATCGTTTTTAATTTATACAATCGTGATTCAAAGATTAATTTTAAATATGTCATTCAATCGGGAGATACGGTAGTAAAAAGTTGTAAAACAATTCCAGTAAAAAAAATGATGCGTCTTTCAAACTGGTACGAATCTGATGAATTAGCACATTTTTTTGATAAAAACAATGTAGCAGTTTTAACGATTAAATCTTTTGAGCCTCGGAATTTGGCAAAGTATAAAAAGCAGATTGATTTTATTTTTCAGGAAATTGAGCGCAGAAATTGTAAAAATATTGTAATTGATTTGCGTGATAACAGAGGAGGTTTGATACTTGCTCAAGAATATTTAATTTCCTATTTGAATGTAAAAAAGCGCAATCAGCAAATGAATTACCTTTATAAAAGGAGTAAATTTGATCGTTTCTCGTTGTTACCATTTTACCAAAGGTGGCAATTTCAAAAAAGAGCACGAATAGTCTACCCAAGAGGAATTATTAGTAAGGAGTATGATTTTTTCCAAAGTCCGTTGGGAAGCGTTAAAACTATTTTGTATGATTATTTACCTAAAAATCAATTGAATAAAATGTATCAAGGCGAATGTAAACTTGTGATAAATGGTTTTTCCATGTCAGCTTCAGCTATGTTTGCTTCTTGGTTTCGAGACACTAATCGCGGGGAAATCGTGGGAACGCCTTGTATGGGTTCAATGAGTGGAACTTTTGGTAATAGTGCAACCATACGACTTTCTAATTCTCAATTTTCGATCATGATTTCAACCTTAAAATTCACACCAACGCACTTTGACAAAATTCAATTACAGCCTATCCAACCAGATGTTTTAATTCAGAAACAGGTATCGGATATCATTCAAAAGTCGGATCCTGTTTTTAAGTATTTAGGAGTAATTAAACCTTAATCTTTACTTCGTTGATTTTGTTCGTAATTTTGCAACCTAAATTTATTTGAATTTAGTTAAAGTAAGCATGATGAGCGAAGAAAATAAACTAAGAAATATTGATGAATTGGGTGAATTTGCGTTGATAGATCAACTAACCAATAAATTTGAGACGAAAAACCCAAACACACTTTTAGGTATCGGTGATGACGCCGCTGTTATTGCACTATCTGATACAGAATCTTTGCTGCTTTCTACTGATTCTTTAATTGAAGGAGTTCATTTCAATCTAATGTATATGCCGTTGAAACATTTGGGTTACAAAGCAGTAGCCGTCAACGTTTCAGATATTTGTGCAATGAACGGTGTAGCGGAGCAGATTACTGTTTCGATAGCTGTTTCTAGTAAATTTTCTTTGGAAGCATTGGAAGAATTGTTTGAAGGAATTAAGCTCGCATGTGAATATTACGAAATTGACTTAATTGGAGGAGACACGACGTCTTCACTTTCAGGATTAATGATAAATATTTCTGTTGTTGGCAGGGTTCAAAAAGATAAAATTACTTATCGTAGTGGCGCTAAAGAGTTTGATTTGTTGGTTGTTAGTGGAGATTTGGGTGCGGCATATATGGGATTGCAACTTTTAGAAAGAGAAAAAGAAGTCTTTCGTGCAAATCCAGCTATCCAACCTGATTTAGACGGGAATGATTACATCATTGAGCGACAATTGAAGCCAGAAGCAAGAAAAGATATAATTGAATATTTGAAAGAATTGGAGGTTGTTCCAACTTCGATGATTGATATTTCGGATGGTTTAGCTTCTGAAATTTTACATATTTGTAAAGCGAGTAAAGTAGGTTGTCATTTGTATGATGAAAAAATTCCAATCGACGCTAAAACATCCATGACAGCATTAGATTTTAATATTGACCCAAGTACGTGTGCTTTAAATGGAGGAGAGGATTATGAGCTACTTTTTACTGTTAAACAAGAAGATTTTGAGAAAGTAAACAGCAATCCTAACATGTCTGTAATCGGTCACATTACAGACGAAAAAGATGGAATTTATTTTATAGATAAATCGGGTTCTGCGATTACTTTAAAGGCACAAGGCTGGAAACATTTTTAAGTCATACTTTTGTTAAGATGTTGCAGATTTAAGCGTAGAATTTCAACCATATTTTTACACAATTTGAAGTTTTTGTCTTTGTGATGTATTGCTAATTCTTTTGCTAATTGCTCAACTTTCTCAGGTTTGGAAAGCGTTTCTTTCTCCATTGTTTTAAATAAATCTTCTAAAATTTTGTGTGAATGTTTAATTCTTCTTACAAGTCTTGACCGTTCCTCAATTTGATATTGGTTGATAGACCGTTCGTTCAGCATTTTCAACGAAATTTTAACTAATGGATTATTCTCTTTGAAAAATTGCGGTAAATAGAAATTTTTTCTTCCTTCATAACATTGTTGGTCAAAATCAATTGAGCGAATTCGGTATTGAACATCGTCAAAATCGTGTGTAATTTCCACCACATAATTGTAAGAACGCATATCGCCCAAAAGAGTGTAAAAACTACGTTCATTGAATTTTATGAACTCTTTTGCCAAACGCGTTTTATTCGTTTTTGGATGATTAATTTCACCTTTTAAAAAATCGTCACCTGGAATTCCTGAAATATGTTCTTCGATTAAAGTATTTTCATTAATGAAATAATTGATGCGATTGGGCGAAAGAATATCTTCCATTTCCAAACCTAAAACTCTTGAAATGTCTGTTTTTTTAACATAGAAATAGTCGTAATTATCATTAAAATTATTGATAATTCGAATACGAAATGGATTTGAATTTCCAAATAGACAAAAATCAACACGGTCGACTCTTAGATGCTCAATAACTGTAATATCTCCATCTGTTTTAAGCAAGGAATAAATGTAGCAAAGACCTTTATTAATTTCAGCAAAATCGTCGTGATTATACATGACTGAAATCCAAAGCGAATTTCCCAATGGAAACGAATCTTGGTAACGCAATAAACTCTCATACGAAAGTGGTAATTCTATAATTCTATTGTAACGTTTGAGGTATTTCTCGACATTTGCGGAAAGCGGAAAGCAAATTTTTTTTAATAAATCACCACTCATATTTTTAAGTTAAATGTAGACTAGTCTACTCGTGGTAAATTGATTAACTCTCTGTGAATAATTGTAATCGTATAATCTGCAGCTACTTTTTCTTTCAGCTTTTCAGCTTCTATTTGAGTTCTGTAATCACCTACCTTTAAATTAAAATTAGGCGCATCAAATGTTACATAAGTATCAACTTTAGGAAATTGATTAATAAATTTAACTCTTGTTCTATCAACTAAATCTTTATCTGAATCGAAACAAATTTGAAGACGATAACCGAGCACTTGTTTTTGAGATTTGTTTGCAACCCTTTCGTCAATGCGATTATCTTTCACCACATTTACTTGTCCAAACGCTACCGCAAAAGGACTCGTAAAAACAATAAGAATTAGTTTAATTATCAACTTCATGTATTTTCTTTATTATTACTACAAAAGTAAAAGAATCCTGATTATTGAATCTATTTACGCCAATAGTTTTGAGAAGTTATAAACGACTTCATTTCAATTTGTTAATGAATCTTAAAACCATTACTTATTTAGAATGATTTTAAATTAGGTCTTTTCGCTTTATTTTTGTCACAAAATTGTCATTGAATGCAGTGAATCCTCTAATTTTGCTCTCGCTAAAATGCGTTAAAATCGTGTTTATTTAAATAGAATTTAGTAATTATTTTCATGAAAATATCTAATATTCAAATGATTAATGGTCTTAGAAAGTTAGCTGCAACTGTCTTATTGTTCAGTGTGTCGCTTCTTAATTTCAATGCTTTTTCACAAGGAGAAGCTCTTTTCAAGTCGAAATGTGCGACATGTCACCAAACACACAAAAATGGAACTGGACCAAAGTTGTTTCAGGTTCGTGATAAGTGGGCAACTGGTGGAGCTAAAGAAGGTTCAATTTACACGTGGGTAAATAACTGGCAAACCGCTGCGGCTAGTGATCCTTATGCAGCTGAGGTTTCCAAATGGTCTCCAACAGCAATGTCTGCGTTCCCAGATCTTAAGAAAGATGAAATCGATGCAATTTTGGACTGGGTAGATGCCCAACCAGATCCTGCAACAGCTGTAGTAGCAGGTGGTGGTGCAGTAGCAGGTACTGATGGACAACTCGCAACAGAAACTGAAGAAGAGGGAGCTATAGCTTGGATTTGGATAGTTATGGGAATTATATTCATAGTAGTGATACTTGCTGTTGGTGGAGTTAGAAGGCAGTTAAATATTGCAACTTCCGACAATCCAGATTTTCAAGAAAAACTTACATACGGTGAAGAGTTAAGATTTTGGGCTTGGAAAAATAGATTGTATGTCGGTATAGTTACCATGGTTATAGTTCTGTCAGCAATTGTAGGCTTTTTCCAAACATTAAGTTCAATAGGTTTAGTTCAAGGTTACCAGCCTTCACAACCAATTGTTTTTCCGCATGATGCACATGCTGGAATTAACGGTATCGATTGTAAATATTGTCATAATTCAGTAGCTAAATCTAAGAATGCAGGAATTCCCACAGTAAATGTTTGTATGAATTGTCACAAACAAATCTCAGGAGAAGGAAAACCGTTTGCTGGAGAAATTCAGAAAATTTATAAAGCCGCAGGTTGGGATCCAAGTGGTGCAGGAAAATACTCAGGTAAAGAAGATCCAATTGTTTGGAATAAAGTTCACGTTTTACCTGATCACGTTTATTTTAATCACTCACAGCACGTGGTAGTAGGTGGAATAGATTGTAAACAATGTCATGGCGATATGACAACAATGAAAGAAACTGCAAAGGTTCAACCAGTTGAAGAATTAAATAAAATTGAAGGAAATATAAAGTTGACAAAACCAACGTTAACGATGGGCTGGTGTATTGAATGTCACGGAATTAAGGAAGTAGCTATAGGCAATGGTAAAAATGCTTACTACGATGAAATCCATAGAAGATTGAAACAAGATAAACCACTTTATCGAAAATATTTGAAAGACGGTAAGATTACTGTCAATGAGTTAGGTGGTTGGGAATGCGCTAAATGTCACTATTAATTAATTAATTATATTCTTGTCGAAACATAGACCATGGGAATAACAAAAAAATATTGGAAAGGTCTTGAAGAATTAAAGGAAACCCCTGAATTCATCAAGCAAAAGGAACAAGAATTTCCTCATCAACAGTCGATTGAAGATTTTCTGGCAGACGAATCATTGAACGAATCTTCAACTGAGAGAAGAGATTTTCTTAAGTTTTTAGGTTTCTCAGTTGCGGCAGCCACTTTGGCAGCCTGTGAAACACCTGTTACAAAAGTTGTACCTTATGTAGTGAAGCCTGAAAATGTTACTCCTGGTGTGCCAACTTGGTACGCATCAACTTATTATGATGGTGTGTCTTACGCAAGTATCATAGTAAAAACAAGAGAGGGACGTCCTATTTTTATAAAAGGAAATAAAGATTTTGGTTTTACAAAAGGAAATACAAATCCTCAAATTATAGCTTCTGTTTTAAGTTTGTACGATAGTGAGCGTGTAACCGGTGCAACTGCAAACGGAAAACTATCCACATGGTCTAAAGTTGATGAAGCAATATCTGGTGATCTTAAAAAAGCAAAAGAAGTTGTTTTTTTAACAAATACTATCATTAGCCCTTCAATTAAAAGAGCAATTGATGATATGGCTTCAACGCTAAATGGTGTGGGAGGATCAAAATTTTCACATGTAACTTACGATGCAGTTTCTTATGCAGCAATCAGAGAAGCGAACTTGAAAAACTTTGGTGCATCAATTATTCCAAGTTATGATTTCTCAAAAGCAAAAACAATTGTTAGTGTTGGGGCAGATTTCTTAAGTTCTTGGTTGTTGTCTAATGAGTATGCAAAACAATTTAGTGAAAGAAGAAATCCTGATGGTGAGTGGATGTCTAAGTACATTCATTTTGAATCAGTAATGTCTGTTTCTGGTTCTAATGCGGATTACCGTGGAATGATTAAACCTTCAGAACAAGCAACTGTTTTAGCATATATATTGAAAGGTTTAGGTGGTTCAACCTCTGTTGCATCGAATTTAAGCGGATCATCAAAAGCAGCAGCGGATGTAGCTATTGCCTCTTTAAAAAAGTCAAAAAATGAATCTTTAATTGTTTGTGGAAGCAATAATGTTGGTCTTCAATTATTAACAAATAAAATCAACAACCAACTAAATTCTTACGGTACAACAATAGACTTTAGTGACGCAATTGAAATGTTTCAAGCGCAAGACTCCAAAGTTGAGAAATTAGTAAATACGATTATTTCTGGTAAAGGTCCAGACGTTTTGATTATGTATGGTGTAAATCCAGTTTATACATTACCAAACGGTGCTGAATTTGGAAAAGCATTAAAGGGGATTAAAACAACGGTTTCCATTGCACTTCACGCTGACGAAACAGCTTCATTGGCGACTTACATTTGTCCAGATCACCATGCTTTAGAGTCATGGAATGATTATAAAGCAAAACAAAGTGAATACGCAATTGCACAACCAACAATTCGTCCTTTACACAATTCTGCTTCAGCATTAGAATCTTTATTGGTATGGAATGGTAAGAGAGCAAGAGGTGGAAAAGATTCTACTGTTGCTTATGATTATGTTAAAGAAACATTTACAACGTTATATCCTTCAACTGATTTCGCTTTTACGACACACAATAGTTGCATCGCAGCGCCAGTTACACCAGCAAATTTGACTTACAGAGACGCAGCAGTTTCAGGTCTGCCAATTGCTGGAGAAATTGAAGTTGTCATGTATCAAAAAGCAGCGATTGGTTCAGGAATTCATGCAAATAATCCCTGGTTACAAGAAATGCCAGACCCAATTACTAAAGTTACTTGGGACAACTATATTACAATGAGTCCTTTAGACATGGACAAAAATGGTTATGTGACCACTTACGACCAAGAGCACGGATTAGATTTAGCAACCATAACTGTTGGAAATAAATCATTGACATTACCTGTTTATCCATTGCCAGGACAAGCATTAAACACAGTTGGTGTTGCGATTGGTTATGGTCGTGGTGCTAACGGTGAAAAAATAGGAAAAGCAGCGTTCCAAACCAAAGAATACGGAGGATACGTTGAAAATGAAAAAGGTAATCCAACTCCAATTGGGGGAAATGCTTACACTTTTACTTCTTTCAGCAATGATACTATTCAATTTTCAGCAATAGCGAAAATATCAAAAACAGGAGGTACTTATCCAATTGCAGCTACTCAAATTCATCACACAGTGATGGGTCGGTATTCAATTGTAAGAGAAACCACGTTAGATATTTTTACACAGAAAGGGAAAGAAGCATACAATCCTGCACATACTTTACAGCGTTTAAATAAAGAAGGGGAACATGAGGAAGCTCCAGTAAGTGAGTTTGACTTATGGGATGCACACCCAGTTGAAAAGATTGGCCACCGTTGGGGAATGACAGTTGATTTGTCTTCTTGTATCGGTTGCGGTTCTTGTTTGATTGCTTGTCAATCTGAAAACAATGTTCCAGTAGTAGGAAAAGATGAAGTAAGAAGAGGTCGTGAAATGCATTGGTTAAGAATTGACCGTTATTTTGCTTCTGATGAAGAGTCAACAGTTGGTACAAGAAAAGACAAAGACACATTCTCTTACGATAAAGCAGAACTTGCGGCAGAAAACCCGAAAGTAATTCACATGCCTTTAATGTGTCAACATTGTAACCATGCACCTTGTGAAACTGTTTGTCCAGTAGCGGCAACAACGCATAGTAATGAAGGATTGAATCAAATGACTTACAACCGTTGTATTGGAACTAGATATTGTGCAAATAATTGTCCATACAAAGTAAGACGTTTCAATTGGTTTAACTACCCTTCATACAAGAAATTTACCGAAGTTAATCCAGCACAAGATGACTTTGGAAGAATGGTTTTAAATCCAGATGTTACGGTTAGAACTAGAGGTGTAATGGAAAAATGTTCTTTCTGCGTTCAAAGAATTCAAGCAACTAAATTGTCTGCAAAAAATAACGCAAGAACAGTTGGTGACGGTGAATTTGCAACAGCATGTTCAGATTCTTGTCCAACCAATGCGATTATTGTTGGAGACTGGAATGACATTCGTTCTGTGGTTAGAAAAAGTTCAGAAGACAAAAGGAGCTATCAAGCTTTAGAGGAAATTGGTGTAAAACCAAATGTTTGGTATAAAGTTAAAGTTAGAAACGAGGACAACAAAGAATTGAGTAAATTACAAGTTGTAAAAGAATCTGCACACCACGGAGGTCACGGAGAAAAAAAAGCGGATCATTAATCGAAAATAAAAATTTGTAATGCAAAAGGAAGCAGTAATTAGAGAACCCCTCATTTTAGGTCACAAGACTTATCATGATATTACAGAAGATGTTTGTCGTCCGATTGAGGATAAGGCTCCTAAAATGTGGTATATCTTATTCGGTATAGCATTGATAATTGGACTTTATGGAGTAGGGTGTATTCTTTACTTATTGGGAACAGGCGTAGGTGTTTGGGGATTAAATAAAACAATTGGTTGGGCATGGGATATCACTAACTTCGTTTGGTGGGTTGGTATCGGTCACGCTGGTACGTTAATCTCAGCAGTATTATTATTGTTCCGTCAAAAATGGAGAATGGCGATTAACCGATCCGCAGAAGCAATGACGATTTTCGCTGTATTTATGGCAGGCTTATTTCCGTTGATTCACATGGGACGTTTATGGGTTGGATATTGGGTTTTACCTTTACCTAATCAATTCGGTTCGTTATGGGTAAATTTTAACTCGCCTTTGCTTTGGGACGTTTTTGCCATCTCAACTTATCTATCTGTTTCTTTAGTATTTTGGTATATTGGTTTGATTCCTGACTTTGCAACAATTAGAGATAGAGCTAAAAAACCATTGTCGAAAAAAATGTATTCCATATTAGCTTTTGGCTGGTCAGGTCGTGCTAAACACTGGAATCGTTTTGAATTAGTTTCATTAGTATTAGCAGGTTTAGCAACTCCATTAGTATTCTCTGTTCACTCGATTGTATCTTTTGACTTTGCAACATCTGTTATTCCAGGTTGGCATACAACTATTTTCCCTCCTTATTTCGTGGCAGGAGCAGTATTCTCAGGATTTGCAATGGTTCAAACATTGATGTTAATCATGAGAAAAGCAATGGGATTGGAAGCTTATATCCATACTAAACACGTTGAATACATGAATGTCGTAATTATGGTAACGGGTTCAATCGTTGGAACAGCCTACATTACGGAACTCTTCATTTCTTGGTATTCTGGTGTTGAATATGAAGCGTATGCTTTCTTAAATAGAGCAACAGGTCCTTATTGGTGGGCTTATTGGTCAATGATGACATGCAACGTAATTTCCCCACAGTTGATGTGGTTCAGAAAATTGAGAAGAAGTTTGATGTTTACATTCTTCATTTCAATTATTGTGAATATCGGAATGTGGTTTGAGCGTTACGTAATTATTGTAACATCAATACATAGAGATTACATCCCTGCAGCATGGAGTATGCACTACCCGAGTCACATTGATATCGGAGTTTATGTAGGAACAATAGGATTATTCTTTGTATTCTTTTTATTGTTTGCACGATTCTTTCCAGTACTTGCTTTGAATGAAGTAAAAACAATTTTGAAAAGTTCAGGACAATCTTACAAAGAATCTCCGGACTATAACAATCACCATTAATAGCAAAAAAGATGTCTGATAAAGTAATTTATGTAATGTACGATGACGACCATACCTTGAAAGATGGCGCAAAGAAACTCGTTTCAAACGGTGTAAAAATTTCTGAAGTTTTTTCTCCTTTCCCAATCCATGGTATCGATCCAATTATTGGAATAAAAAATACCCGTTTAGGTATTATGGCCTTCTTATACGGTTTAACTGGATTAGCGCTTGCTACTATTGGTATGCGATATTTTATGGTTGTAGACTGGCCTATGAACATTGGTGGTAAACCAAATTTTACCTATATGGATAATATTTTGGCTTTTGTTCCAATTACATTTGAATTTACTGTTCTATGTGCAGCTCACGGTATGGCTATTACCTATTTATTGTTAAACAAAACACTACCAGGTATGCCCGCTCAAAACCCAGATCCAAGAACAACAGACGATAAATTTGTTATGGAAATCAGATTGAGTGAAAATTCCAGTATGACTGAAGAAACTATCGATGACTTGATAAATGATACAGGTTATTTTGAATTGGATAAAAAAGAAATTAAATAAGCATTAAAACGTATAATAAGATGAAAAGAACGTTTTCGACAGTACTAGGAATTTCAACTTTAGCTTTATCGTTATTGTTCACAAGTTCTTGTACTTCTAATCCTGATAGTTCAGGATATGAATATATGCCAGATATGTATCGTTCCCCCGCTATTGAGGCCTATGTAGATTATGCAGAAATAAGAGGGAAAGAAATTACCGCTTTAAAATCACTTTTGTCTGCAAAAACTCCACCAAGAAATACGATTCCTTTTTACGGAACAGATTCCTCCGAGGTAAGATTAATGTTGCCAAATTTGAGAAAAGCTAACGTTGCATTTAAGGAAACGCATGGTATTTTTGGTGTTGATTTAAGTATGTTTGATGAATATGCACTTGCTATCAATGATAAAAATGCAGTTCCAATAACAGCAAAAAATTCAGAAGCTATATTGAAAAATGGTAAAGAATTATTTACTGCAATGTGCCAACACTGTCATGGTGAAAAAGGAGATGGGAATGGTCCAATGGTTACAAGCGGTGCTTATGTTGGAGTTCCAAGTTATGCAAATTTAACTGCCTTATCAGACGGTCAAATATATTACTCTATTTACTACGGTAAAAATATGATGGGCGCACATAGTTCACTTTTAAACAAAAAAGAAATTTGGACTTTGGTTCACTATGTTCGTCAATTCCAAGATGCAAGTTATGGAAAATTTGATGCAAATGGATTGGCATCAGCAAGTGTAGCTAAAAGTGATACAACAGCAGTAAAACCTTAATTAAATTAGTGAAATGGAATTTCAAATTACAAAGAAAGCTAAGAACGTAACCTTCGGATTAATCGCTGTCGGTCTGTTACTTACTATTGTGGGTGTAGCAACAGGGGTGGGAGACCACCACTTTAAAACTAGGCTTTTGACAAATGGATTAATCAACGGTTTTTTCTATTTTGCATTAGGTCTGGGTGCATTATTCTTTTTAGCATTACAATATGCTACTGAAACTGGCTGGTACGCATCAGTAAAACGTGTGATAGAAGCGGTGGCTGGTTTCATTCCTTACGGGATGGCACTAATGGGAATCGTTTTATTAACGATAACTTTTATGGACGGTGCTCATATATATACTTGGATGGATCCTGAAACAGTTGCTCATGACGAAATGATTCAAGGTAAATCAGCATATTTAAATAAAACATTCTTTTGGGTAAGAACCTTAATTTACTTTTCAACTTATTTTTATTTCTTAAATGGTTTTAAGAAAAGATCATTAGAAGAGGATAGAATTGGTGGTACAGAACTACATTTTAAAAATTACCGTCAAAGTGCCTTATTTTTAGTGTTCTTTGCTGTATTTAGTTCCACATCCTCTTGGGATTGGTTGATGTCAATAGATGTTCACTGGTTTTCAACACTTTATGGTTGGTATACATTTGCAGGTATGTGGTGTTCAACAATGGTTGTTTTGGTTTTAACTACGTTGTATCTAAAAAAATTAGGTTACTTGCAAAAGGTTAATGACTCACATATTCATGATTTAGCAAAATGGACGTTTGCTACTTCTTTCTTATGGTCTTACTTATGGTTTTGTCAGTTCATGTTGATTTGGTATGCAAATATTGGAGAAGAGGTTACGTATTATCAAATGAGAATAGATAATTATAAAGTAATGTATTTTACAATGTTTGTAATCAATTTTGCTTTTCCAATGTTATTGTTAATGTCAAGGGACGCAAAAAGACACGCGGGTATATTAACAATAGTAGGTTTCATTATTTTGGCTGGGCATTGGGTAGACGTTTATATTATGGTTTCGGCAGGTTCTTTAGGTGCAAATGCACGAATTGGAGCCTTGGAAATAGGAATGGCAATAATGGTTTTAGGTATTTTTATTTACGTTGTTCTGAACAATTTGACCAAAGCACCGTTAACACCTGTAAATCATCCGTTCCTTGACGAAAGTCTTCATCACGATATTTAATAACGATATAGTTTAAAAAAAAATGGAAAATAAATTAATCATTTTACTTGTTATCATTCTAGGAGCAATTGCAATTGCTCAATTAGTTCGTGTATATGAACTTTCTTCAAAGCTTAGAAAGTCTGGTGAGCACGAAGTAACGATAAGAGACAATAATTTAAATGCAAAAATGATGCTTGCATTTATGATTGCTCTGTTTGCTTTTGTAATTTATTTGTTCTTACAATATGGTTGGACTGGTAGAGGGGAAGCTGCATCAATCGGTGGAGTAGAAACAGATTGGTTATTAAAACTTAATTTAATAATTGTAACTCTTATTTTCTTCATTACCAATTTCTTATTGTTCTACTTTTCATTTAAATACGTTAAAAAGCCAGGTGTTCCAGCGTACTACTATTCTCATAATAATAAATTAGAGTTAGTTTGGACTGTTGTTCCTGCGGTTGTTTTGGCAGTAATTATTATCCTTGGTTTGAAAACTTGGAACAACCTAACTAGTATGTCTGCAAAAGATGCAATTCATGTTGAATTATTTTCAAAGCAATTTGATTGGACAGCAAGATATGCAGGTAAGGATAATATTTTAGGAAAATACGATTACAAGCTAACAACAGATAATAACGAATTGGCTTTAGTTACCACAAATACAATTGATTCATCTCTAAGAATAATGGTAGAAGGAATAGGTGGAATCCGAAGTATTCAGTTACTGTTAAATAACAGAGATACTGTTTTGAGTGATTCAACAATTTCTGTTTTAAAAGTTAGTTTGTCTAGAAAAGAACGTTTGTTTCGACTATTGAACCAAATGAAGCAAAATCACGATCCTAAGATAGACGCTAGGGCATGGGACGATATCATTGTCAAAGACACTTTATTTCTATCAAAAAATCAGGAATACGAATTTATATTTAGGTCTAAAGATGTTCTTCATTCTGCTTTCTTTCTTCATTTTAGGGCTCAGATAAATGTTGTTCCTGGAATGGCAACTAGAACAAAATTTACCCCAATTCTTACAACAGAAGAAATGCGCCAAAAGAAGAATGATCCTAAATTTAATTACGTACTTATGTGTAATAAGATTTGTGGTGGAGCGCATTACAAAATGAAAATGATAATTGTTGTAAAAGAAAAGGTTGCTTATAAAGAATGGATGAATGGTTTAATGAACCAAACATTTAAGGATAAGTATTTTCCTGTTGCAGCTGCAGCAATAGCACCAATGGGTGTTATTGACACCCCGTCTGTAGCTAAACCAATGTAATAAAGAATTAGAAAATTAATTATTAATACTAAAATAAGTTAACAAAATGGCTTCAATAGCACACGAAGATCACGGACACGAAAATGCACACGGTCATCACGATGTTCATCATCATGAAGAAAGCTTTGTTTCGAAATATATTTTTAGCCAAGACCATAAAATGATTGGTAAACAGTTTTTAATGACTGCTGTTTTTATGGGTCTTGTTGCAATGATGTTATCAATTTTATTCAGAATTCAATTAGCTTGGCCTGGCGAAAGTTCAAATTTTTTATCTTTTTTCCTTGGTGAAAAATGGGCGCCAGATGGAGTATTAAAAGAAGATATGTATCTCGGTTTAGTTACTATTCATGGCACAATAATGGTTTTCTTTTTATTAACAGGTGGATTGTCAGGTACGTTTTCAAATATATTAATTCCACTTCAACTAGGCGCTAGAGATATGGCCTCAGGTTTTATGAACATGCTTTCATATTGGTTTTTCTTTATTTCTTCAATTATAATGTTAATTTCTTTATTTGTAGAGTCAGGTCCCGCAATGGCTGGTTGGACAATCTATCCTCCTTTGTCTGCTTTACCCCAAGCAGTTTCAGGGTCTGGAACAGGTATGACATTGTGGTTATTTTCAATGGCAATCTTTATAGCATCTTCATTAATTGGTTCATTAAATTATATTGTTACTGTTATAAATTTACGTACAAAAGGTATGACTATGACAAGAATGCCATTAACAATTTGGACATTTTTCGTAACAGCTATTTTGGGTGTTCTATCTTTTCCTGTTTTATTTTCTGCAGTTCTACTACTTATAATGGACAGATTAGCTGGAACTAGTTTCTATTTATCCGATATTATAGTTGGAGGAGAAATGTTGGCTAATCATGGAGGATCTCCTATCTTATACCAACATTTATTTTGGTTCTTAGGGCATCCTGAGGTTTATATAGTTTTATTACCTGCCTTAGGTTTATCCTCAGAAGTTATTTCAACCAATTCTAGAAAACCAATTTTTGGTTATAAAGCTATGATTGGCTCTATATTAGCAATTGGTTTCTTATCATTCATTGTTTGGGGACATCACATGTTCGTAACCGGAATGAATCCATTCTTAGGGTCTGTGTTTGTATTCACTACGTTATTAATTGCAATTCCTTCTGCTGTTAAAGTGTTTAACTATTTAACAACTCTTTGGAAGGGTTCATTAATTCTAACACCGGCAATGATGTTTGCGATTGGTTTAGTTTCCACATTTATTACTGGTGGTGTAACAGGAATTATACTAGCGGATTCTGCCTTAGATATTGCGTTGCATGACACTTATTTTGTTGTAGCTCATTTCCATATTGTAATGGGTATGTCCGCTGTATTCGGAATGTTTGCAGGTGTTTACCAATGGTTTCCCAAAATGTTTGGTAGATTGATGAATATGAGATTAGGGTATATTCATTTCTGGATCACTATCGTTGGTGCTTATGGCGTTTTCTTCCCTATGCACTTCGTCGGTATTGCAGGTGCTCCCCGACGTTATTATGATTATTCAGTTTATGGTGAGTTTGATACAAATTCTTACGAAATGATAATGGATTTAAATGTCATAATTACTGTGTTTGCTATTTTCGCAGCTATAGGTCAAGTATTATTCTTATTTAATTTCTTTTATAGCATTTTTAGAGGTCAAATTGCCCCTCAGAATCCATGGAATTCTAATACATTAGAATGGACAACCCCAGTTGAACATGTACATGGAAACTGGCCTGGAGAATTACCAACAGTTTACAGATGGCCTTATGATTATTCTAAACCAGGTTCAGAAGTTGATTTTATACCTCAAAATGTTCCTTTAGCGGATGGTGAAGAAGGTCATTAATAATTTTTATAGCAGAAAAGAGTCTCAATTGAGGCTCTTTTTTTTTGAAAAAACGTTTAATATTTCTCTTTCTTATTACAATTCTAGACTTTTATTTTTTCGTAAAAAATTGGAAGTCTTAATTTTTATTTCTGACTTGTACGCTGAATCTTAATTTTTTTTAACTTCGAACTTCGATAATTAAAATTGACAATTATTTGATATTGTTTCCATATTCAAAGAAATTAGGTTTTTTAATACCGTCCTCACTTATTTTAACATAAAAATTATTTTTATGAAACGATTGAATATTGTTTTTTCTAGTTTTTTATTATTCCTTACTTTTTATTCTGAAGCTCAAAACGTAAATTACCAAGTACGAATTATTGAACTTCGAGCTAGAGCAGATAATAATGATGGAGGTGGAGTTTCTGGTTCACAAGATCCTACTTGGTTCGTTTGGTTAAATGATAATGGTACCTCTGGAACTTCCTTCGGTTCAACTTGGCAAGCCACTGGCTGCGTACACGCAACTAATCAATTTAATGCATGGTGGTTTGGTGGTGTAATTCCTTATAATTTTACAAATGTTACAAACTCTAACGCAACCTTACTAAACACTGAAATTGAAGGTTGGGAAGAAGATTGTGGTAATAATTGTAATTTTGACTCCAATTCCTCACTTTTTGGACCCTGTTTTGGAAATGCGGATGATGCTAGGGATGTTCGCGCTGCGGCTGGTTCCATAAATTTTAGAAATGACCCACCTTGTCAGTGGAATTCATATATTGTTACTAATAATAGATACGACGCAAAAATTGAAATTAATTGGCAATTTGTTGATCCTATAATTTCAGGAGTAATTGCAGGTGACCAAATAGTTTGCGGCGGAGGTGACCCAACATTATTGACTTCTATTTCAGTTCCTAACCCAACCCATTCTTCTTTCTCATACCAATGGCAAGTTGACGCTGGTTGTACTGGAAACTTTATAAACATCAATGGAGCTACCGCTACAACTTATGATCCTTTGCTAGGTATTGCACAAACTTCTTGTTTTAGAAGAGTTCTTAAAACTTTGTCTTGCGGAAATTTTAATAGCAATATAGTAACGGTTACAGTCGAAAATGCTTCAACCGACCCATCTGGGGCAAGTGCTTCTCAAGCTGCTTTATGCGCTGGAACGCCAACAACGCTAAGTATTAATGGTGGTACTTTAGGTGCAGGTGCACAATATGTTTGGTACGAAGGTGGCTGTGGTTCTGGTATCTCAATCGGAACTGGCGCAACTTTAATTGTTTCGCCGTCTACTTCATCACAATATTTTGCGCGAATTGAAAGCTCGTGTTCACAAGGTTCTTGTGTTAGTGTATCAGTTACTGTTAATCAAAGCTCAACTGAACCAACTGGAATTATTCCTTCGTTGACACAAGCTTGTCCGGGTCAAAATTTAACGCTCTCCGTTCAAGGTGGGAATTTGGCAGCTGGAAATACTTGGGTCTGGTACAGCACTTCGTGTGGTGGGCAAAATGTAGGAAACGGAAGTATTGTAAGTGTAAACCCAACAACTTCAACGACTTATTATGTTCGAGCAGAAGGCGCATGTGGAAATACGAATTGTCAATCTATAAATATAGCTGTTGGTGCAACTTCTACTATTCCTACTTCTTTAAACGCAAGTCAAAATAATATTTGTCCAGGTGCGAGTTCAACTTTATCGTTAAATGGTGGTGTTTTACAAAATAATGATGTCTGGGTTTGGTATACAGGTGCTTGTGGCGCAGTTCCAGTAGGGGTAGGAACTTCAATTGATGTCTCACCATCTGCTACAACTACCTACTATGCTCGCGCAGTTGGAGATTGCGGTGCTTCATTATGTCAATCAGTAACAATTACTATTCAAAATGGATCTATATCACCAATAGCTATTGGAACAAATAATAATAATTTTTGTAAAGGTGGAAATGCAACACTTTCAGTAGAAGGAGGAAGTTTAATAGCTGGCGATAATTGGGCATGGTACGAAAGCACTTGTGGCGGACAAACAATTGGAAATGGCACAAGTATTTCAGTTTCACCAAATAGTAGCAATACTTATTTTGTCAGGGCAGAGGGTGGAGCATGTGGAAATACAGATTGTGCTTCGATATTCTTAAATGTTCAAAATACTTATGCATACTTGGTTCCTTTTGACACAATTTGTGGACTACAAGCGCCATTTTTATTAACTGGTGGTCTTCCTTCGGGCGGTATATATAGTGGAAATGGAGTTATTAACAATCAATTCTATTCTTCGCAAGCTGGATACGGGACTACAAAGATTTTTTACACGTTTACAGGTGATAACGGTTGTGTAGTTACAGATAGTACAAACTTGACACTTGTAGCAAGTCAATTAACCGGAACCGCACAAGTTAGTGTAAAGGAATGTAGTGATGGAGGGGTATTAATACTTGTTTCTCCCAGCGGAAGTTTGTCAGGTGATTATACTTTTACTTGGAATACCAATCAAATTGCAAATCCTTTAAAAAATGTTCCAGCAGGAGTTTATTCTGTTACGATTGGTGATGGTTCAGGCTGTACATTTTTTATTGATAGTTTAGTTGTGGATGAAACCCTACTTTGCTTTAATATTCCAAATACGTTTTCGCCAAATGCAGATGGAGTAAACGATACATGGAATGTAAATAGTAGTAATATTGGCATCATAAAAACAATGAGTATTTTCTCGAAATGGGGACAGGTTGTTTACGAACAGAAAGAGATAACTCAATTTCAATGGGATGGAATTTATAAATCAGATCCTTTGCCTCCAGGAACGTACTATTACATAATGGAAATTGATAATCCCGATTACGGAAAACAGTCAGGTCCAATCACAATCGTACGTTAGTTAAACCATAATATTCAAGAAATGAAATCTATTATTACACTTTTTATACTTGTATTGGTTTTTCAAGCAAGTAGTCAGCAAGTAGCATTATCGAGTCAATACATGTTAAATGACATAACAATTAATCCAGCAGCAACTGGGTTAAAAGGATACACAACTCTTGGTGTTTCTTTCCGTAGACAATGGGTTGGAATTGATCAAGCACCGGTTACACAAACTTTATTCGGTCAAGGTAATTTGAAGTATGATTTTAGCGTTGGAGGGACAATCTATAATGATGCTACAGGCCCTACAAGAAGAACAGGAATCAGTCCCAATTTAGCTTATAAACTTAAGTTAAATGAAGAATTTGGTTTGTCGTTTGGAGTTGGGGTTTCTTTAACGCAATTTTACTTAGATAGAGATCGAATGAAAACTGAAATTCCTGATGATAATGCAGTTGCTCTAAATTCTAATAATCGCTTAGTTCCAGATGCTAATGCAGGAATTGTGTTAACCTCAAGAAATTTATTTGTGGGTATTTCTTCTTGGCATTTATTGCAATCGCGGAAAGATTTGTTTGACATTGAAGATAATGTAGCCAATCGTTTGGAAAGAACATATTACTTAATGGCTGGATACACAATTGAAGCAGGTGACAAATTGGAAATTACGCCAAGTACGGTTTTCAGAATGATGGGAAATGCTCCATTCACTTTTGACTTCAACACTAGTTTAACTTATGACAAGACGTATTGGGGTGGAATTTCTTACCGATTTAAAGATGCTGTTGCACTTATGGCAGGAATACGTTTAGGACCAGTTAAATTCGGCTACTCGTACGACATCAACATTAGTGACTTATCAGATTACAATTCGGGAACACACGAATTATTCTTAGGTGTGGATATAACAGGCGGAAGAAAAAGTTCTTGGAAAAGACGCAATAGAGTTTATTCTACCTTTTCCAATTTTTAATTAAAATGCTAAAATTCCAATTATTTCTTAGTTTGGTATTTACTGGTATAGCTACTTTTTCTTGGAGTCAATTGGCTTCACATGATGATTTATTTGAAAATTTTGAGTTTCGTAAATTTATAGAAGCAAAAGAAGACAACCCATCAAAGCAAAAGGATTATTTGCAACTCGCTCAAGCCCATTATTACCTAAATGAATTTGAGGTAGCAAATAGTTACTTCTCAAAATTAAATTGGGAAGAAGAAGACTTAGAATTTGTTTCGCACTTATATTATGCAAATTCCCTTAAGAATACTGGTAAAATTAGTGAAGCAAAATCAGAAGTAAATGTTTACTTGAAAGAGTTTCCGAAAGACGCTCAAGCAATCCTTCTTTTAAAGCAAATCGAAAATTATTCAAGTGCAAATCAAATCCTTAAATCAAAAATCATTCTTTCTAACAGTAAAGAAATTAACTCAAGCACGGCTCAATTTTCTCCGATATACAACGAAGAAAAACTATATTTTATAAGTGAGTTGAAAGTATCTAAATCAAACAATTTAAACGTTGAATTTGATGATAAAAATAGCACAGATTTAGCTTATGGATTAAATGTTCGTCCCCATTCTGTACTTCAATTGGTTATAGAAGGAGAAGAAAATCAGCTTTTTAAAGCCTTTGAAAAGTATAACGTAGGTGCTAGTTGTTACAATTCAATTGATAAAGAATGGTTATTGACTTTGACGCCACAAGAAAAAAAATGGCAAAACCAGCACCAAGTCGCACCTAGAATTTATACGTGGAAAGAAAGTAGCGGCGCTCCGAAAAAGTTAAAATTAAAAGGAATTAAAGCAGCAATTGGCTGTGGACATCCGGCACTTTCAGCAGACGGAAAATATTTAGTTTTCGCAGTAGATAAAGGAAAGAATGGTTCCGATTTATACATTTCAAAAAAACAGGATCAAAATTGGTCAAAACCTAAATTGTTTTCAAAGCAAATCAATACTATTAAAGATGAAGTTTATCCAGTATTTGAAGGGGATTCAATTTTATATTTTTCTTCTGATGGACATTTAGGAATTGGTGGTTTAGACATCTATAAGGTTCGTTTTAACCAAGGTGTTTTAGAAGGTGAGCCACAATTATTAGGGAAGCCATTTAATACTGAATCAGATGATTATAGTCTAGTTTTTTCTGATGAAAAAAAGACAGAAGGTTTTTTAGTTTCTGATCGAAGAGGGGGAGAAGGTGATGCTGACATTTATTTTTTCAACACTCAAATTCCTTGGAAATTTAAGCTTCAAATTCAGAATGAAAGTGGTTTGATTGTTGAAAATAAAGAAGTTCAACTCAAAGTAAATGGCATTTCAAAACAAATTACTAATCCAACTACAGGTAAATTAGAACAACTAGAAATTGATGCTAATTCACTAATCACTTTTAATTTTTCGCACGCAGATTCATTAATTAATAAAGAGTTTAGAGTCCCAAACACAAATGGAAAGGACACACTTTTAATAGTAATTGTAACAGATAAAAAAGTGATTTTGGAATTAAATCCCAATAATCAAACGAGCCAAGAATCAATAAGTGAAACACCCAAAAACAATCAAATTAATTCAATTTATTTTGATTTTAATAAATTTACTTTTAATAAGAATTTTGAACATAATCTGAAGGATATAGTCGTGTTTTTAAAAGAAAATACAGATAAACAAATAATTGTTAAAACTCTATCTGACGAGCGTGGCAATATTTTATATAATTTAGACCTAACAACTAAAAGAGCGAAAGAAATTTTTAAGTTTTTAGTTAAAAATGGAATCAATCCGAATCGAATAAAATTACAAAGTTTGGGAGAAGCGATTTACGATGAAAAATGCAGTCCAAATTGCGACGAAAGTATTCATTCAAAGTATAGAAGGGCAGACTTTGAAATCAGATAATTAAAAGTTAACTTATGCATATTTTCTCCAAAATAAGCGCTTATTTCTCCCATTGGAAAATACTTTTTTTATTTATTTTTCTTACAAACTTCACTATTTTCAGTCAAGTATTGATAAATGCGAATGTTCAAATAAACGGTTTTCGACATAACCGAGATTGTGGAAGTGATGCTGGCGGTTTTGGTTCTCAACCTGACCCGCGATACCGTGTTTGGATGGGTTACAATGGCGGAAGTTTTGGTCAAGTAACAAGTGCACCTGGTCTTTTCGGTGGTTGTGGTGATACGTATGGTGCTGATGCCGTGAATTGTTCCAATTGGAATCCCGGAATAATTAATGCAGCCAATTATACAAGTTTACCACTCACTCAACTCAACGTGGACATGGAGAGTTGGGAAGAGGATGGTTGTGGAAGTGATTGCGGAAGTAACTCTTGTACGTTTAATAGCGATGATACCCGTTGTGGACGGTTGCGTATAGGTGATATCAATTTTTGGAATGCTCCGCCTTGTATCAATACTACTTACACAGGTCAATATACTTCAGGAAATTTCCTTTCAATGACGAACCGTTGTTCTTCCAATAACGGCGCTGGTTACGGAATAAATCAATTATTTGTAAATTGGAGTTTTGCTTCTCCACCTACCATCACATCTGAACCTTTTCCCTACGATCGAGTGCTGTGCCCTGGCCAACCAACGACACTAACTGTTGCTGTTAATTCATGGAATGGTTGGAGTTTAGGACGATTAGTTCAGTGGCAGGTAAGTAACAATACTGATTGTAATTCTCCTGGAACTTGGACAGATATTGCAGGAGCAACTTCTTTATCTTACACGCCACCACAAACAGCTGGAACGTTTTTATACCGTTGCATTATTTCAAGTCATTGCTCAAATATAAATGTGCAACAAACAATTAGTCAATGTGTAAGTGTAACCTATCATCCTTATGCTGCACCAATAATTAGCAATGCATGTGCGACGGTGACAGTACCAAATGTTCCTGTGCAATTTTGCGCAACATTGCCTCCCAATCCTAATGCATCAGTTTCAAATGCTGGATTTACATGGACTGTTTCTCCTTCTGGGGGGGTTGCAATTTCTAATCCAACAAATTCGTGCACAGATATAACTTTTACAAGTTCTGGAGCTTATACAATTTCGATAACTTACGACGATGCTTGTCCTGGTGTTAATGCTACAGCGACTTGTAACACTACTGTTTCTCCACCTTCGTGTGATATGATTTACGTGGATGCTGCAACAGGTAGTAATGCAAATCTTGGTTTCCCAACTTCACCAGTTGCCAATTTGTGGCGTGCAATGCAATTAGTAGGCGGTGGAAGAACAAACATTCGAATGACAGGTGGAACTTATACTGAACCTAACGTTATAGTGTTACAAAACAATGTTTTTATTGATGGAAGTTGGTTGAATGCAGCAGGGGTTTGGAGTAAACAAAGTAATCAAAACACGACCTTAAACTTCAGCGGCGAAGAAACTTTGTCTGCAAGCGTAACGCATAAAGTAGGTTTTAAGGCAGTTGGTATAATTGGTTGGAGAATACAAGATTTAATTATTAATACCACAAATAATTCTGGAACTGCAACTGATGGAAGAGGAAAATCAAACTATGCGGTACTTGTCGATAATTGTTCAAACTATGCTGTAAATCGATGCGCAATTAATGTTGGCACAGCCACAAATGGTTCAAATGGAACTTCTGGAAACAATGGATCTAATGGCGCTGTTGGAACAATCGGACAAATAGGTCATTGTGATAATAATACGACAAATCGTCTAGGTGGAGCAGGAGCAGCGGCTATTGGTGCAGGTATTAACCTCGGTGGATCAGGCGGTGCGGGTGGAAAAGGTTCAGACCATAATTCTAGCAATAATTCTGCAGGTACAAATGGATCGAATGGCGGTGGAGGAGCAGCTGGAGGAAATAATGCAGGAGGGACTGGCGCAAATGGCGGCTGTGGCGGAGATTCAAACCGAGACGGTAGAAAAGGACAGGACGGAACTAGCGGAACAAATGGAGCAAGCGCGAGCGTAGTTGCTGCATCAACCAATTTAACTTTTAATAATTACTGGATACCTAACGGTGCAGCTTTAGCTGGCGCAGACGGAGGTGGTGGAGGCGGTGGTGAAGGGGGCGGCGGCGGCGGACGTCAAACTGGATTCTTTTGCGATGACGGCGGTGGTTCTGGTGGCGGCGGTGGCGGCTCTGGTGGTCAAGGAGGTATTTCAGGTTTTGGTGGAATGGGGGGCGGTGGAGCCTTTGGAATATATAGATTTAACTCAAATACAGGTGCTCTAATTCAAGATATTACAATAAATGTTCCTGGAATTGCGCCTGGTGGTGGTGCGTCAGGTTCTGGTGCAAATGGCGGAACAGGCGGTCGTGGTGGTTGTGGTGAAGGAGGAAATAATAGTTCAACAACTTCTGGAGGTTCATTAGGTTCAAATGGAGGATTTTGTTCAACAGCCAGAGTTTGTAATTCAACAGAAGTTGGTGCTGGCGGACAAGGCGGACAAGGTGGAAGCGGAGGCAATGGCGGAAATGGTCAACCGGGTGCATCAGGTTTAAATGTTCACATGGTCGTGAATGGCGTTTTTTCTAATCCTTCTACCTCAGTTCCAAATCCAACAACTATCAATTTATCTTATCCAACAAATGGAAAAGGATGCTCTAACTCAGAAGTTGTTTTATCAAATGTAAATCCAGCAAGTTGGACATTACCAAATTCTACACTTTTAGATATGGTAAATCTAGGCGTCTCTAACTACACGTTAAATTCAAATCCTTTAATTGTTTATTATTCAAGTGCTGGTTTTCATGATATCGGAACAAATGGCGCAATTTATCAAGATTGGATTGCAATAATTGATGGCACTCGTCCAGCAAATGCAAACTTTACAAATCTAAGTTCAACTGTTTGTTCAGGTTCTAATTTTACCATTGGAGCTAATCCGTGGGGAATAGAAACAAACTGGGAATGGGTGCTTTTTCAAAATGATGCAACGAATCCTATTTCTACCCAAACAACGCAAACGGCAACATATACAATGCCAACCGTTACCACCCCAACAACTTACAACATTCGTTACCGTGTAAAAGAATCTTGCTGTGGATGGAGTAAACCTTATTACACGACAATTACAGTTGTTCCAGTAACTACACCACTAATTGCAGCAACCAATACTGTAATTTGTGCAGGTGAAACTGTTACACTTTCTACTTCAGGAGGCGGCACTTATTTATGGAGCGACGGGCAAACATCTGCATCTATCCCCGTAACCACTCCAGGAACGTATACAGTTGAAGTTACCGATCCAAACGGATGCGTAAGTACTTCAGCTCCAACCATTGTTACCTTAAACAATAGCACTCCACCAATAGTTTCGGCTGGAGGTTCGGCAATTATTTGTCCTCCTACAAGTGTAACATTGCAATCTACACCAGCGACTAGTTACCTTTGGAGTACAGGAGCAACTACAGCGTCTATTTCTGTTACAACTCCTGGTGTTTACGATATTCAGGTGGTAGATTTGAATGGTTGTGATGCAAGTTCAAGTACTTTCCTAGTTTCTGAATTGGTGGCTACCATAACGACAACTGGCTCTACGACTATTTGTCAAGGCGATGCGATTGTACTAACATCAAACACACCTTATTTAGATCCGACAGCTACCTTTGTTTGGTCTTTAAATGGAACGACAATTCCTGGTGCAACAACTGCTTCTTACTCAGCAACTCAAACCGGTTCTTACACCGTTTCTGTTTCGAATAGTACATGTAATCAAGTTTCATCGGCTATTCAAATTACTGTATTTGAAGCTACAATTAGCGCAACAAATAACGCAACAACACTTTGCCCGGGAACAACTTTAACACTAACCGCTTCTGCTGGAGTAAGCTATCAATGGATGCTTAATGGAACGAATATAGCTGGTGCAACGAATCAAACTTACGACGTTACCCAAGCTGGAGCATATTCAGTGGCGGTCTCAGATGGTACTTGTAGTGCGACTTCTGCTAATTTTGTTATCACTGAAATCATACCAACGATTGCGAGTGCAGGGGGTTTCACAACACTTTGTCCAGGTTCCACTTTGGTTCTTACTTCCTCAACTGGGGTGAGTTATCAATGGCAATTGAACGGAACAAATATCGCTGCCGCAACAAACCAAACCTATACCATCACACAAGGAGGAAGTTATACAGTTGTTGTGAATGATGGAGTCTGTACTTCTACTTCAACGGCATTTGTAATTACTGAAATTGTGCCAACTATTACAAGTACTGGCGGTTCAACAACTTTATGTCCAGGTTCAACTTTGACATTAACGTCTTCTACTGGAATCTCATATCAGTGGCAATTAAACGGAACCAACATTGCAGGTGCAACCAATCAAACGTATAATGTAACGCAAGGTGGCTCGTATACAGTTATAGTAACGGATGCAGTAAATACAAATTGTGTTTCAACTTCAGTCGCTTTTGTG
>Ga0105050_10000260_pt1 | contig 76770 bp, 39 predicted proteins | sample FRY01_FD_78088 | JGI IMG/M metagenome (GOLD analysis project Ga0105050, IMG submission 78088) | Freshwater microbial communities from Lake Fryxell liftoff mats and glacier meltwater in Antarctica - FRY-01 | ecosystem: Environmental > Aquatic > Freshwater > Ice > Glacier meltwater ... | reverse complement strand
CCGACCTCAGTGCGGGCCACGCCCGCCCTCCCCCCGCCCCCCGCCCCCCGCCACCCGCCCCCCGCCACCCGCCACCCGCCACCCGCCACCCGCCACCCGCCACCCGCCACCCGCCATGAGCCAGCTGATCGACCAAAAGCCGCCCCGCGCCGCCCTGTCCCGTCCTCCGGTCGGCTCCGTGCCCCCGGTGCCCTCCGCGGCCGCCGCCTCCGTGAATCCGGTCCACCGCAAGAGCACGCGCCAGCGTTACGACGATGAGGAGGCCGGCAACCCGTTTCACCGATACCGTTTTGTCTTGGTGGGCGTGATGGTTCTGATGGCGGCGGGGGCGTTTGTGCTGGCCGGCAAGAAGTCGAAGCAGGATGAGGTGCCTAAACCCGTTCCGATGAAGATGGTGCGGGTCTCCCTGTCGCCGCCGCCGCCGCCGCCGCCGCCGCCGCCGCCGCCGCCGCCGCCGCCGAAGCTGCAGGAACCGGAAATGATCAAGGAGACGGCCGCCGCGGAGGAGTCGCCGCCGGACGAGGCTCCTTCCGCCGACCCGGCACCGGATGTGGGCACGGACTTGACCGGTCCCGGCGGCCCGGATGGATTTAACATCGGGCGGTCGAAGGGCGGCAGCGGGCGAGCCGGCAACGGCCTCGGGGGCGGCAACCGCAGCCGCTGGGGCTGGTACGCTGGCCAGGTGCAGAAAACCATCGCGGACGCTCTGCGGGCGAATCCCAAGCTCCGCCAGGCTGCGCTCAGCGCCGAGGTCCGCGTCTGGGCGGACGCCAACGGCCGCATCACCCGCGTTACCCTGGCCAAGTCCACCGGCAATGCCGCGCTCGATGAGGCCATCACCCGCGAGACCCTGCGCGGGCTGCAGCTCGCGGAGGCACCGCCCCGGGGCATGCCCATGCCGATCAATCTAAAACTTACCGCTCGCCGGCCCAATTGATCTCATCGCCACCGCGCCTTTTCTCCGCACGTCTTTATGCTGTTTTCTCCGACTCTCACCCTCCGGTGCGCCCTGCTCGCCACCCTCGCCACCGCCCCGGTGCTGCCGGCGCAGGACGCCGCGCCCGCCGATGGTGCCGCCACCCCGTCGTCGGCGGGAGAGCCCGCCGCGCCCGCGTCTCCCGTGGACGCCGCGCTCACGCCTCCGGCGGCTTCCTCGGGGGCGGCGAGGCCGGATGAGGGGGCTGGGGAGGACGCCGGCATGCCCGTTGCTTCCGCCGATCTTTTTGACCCGCCCGACCTCGACCAAGCGCTGGCCACGCCCCAGACGATCGTTCCGACCCAGAATGTCACGGTCAATCTGATCACCCGCCTGATGCAGCGCGGGGTGTTGACCCGCGGCGATGCCGTCGAGCTGATTCAGCAGGCCGAGGGTGATGCGGAGGTGGCCCGGGCCAATGCCGAGGCGGCGCGGGCCGCTGAGGCGCTGCCCTCTGCCGAGGAGAGTTACGCCGTCTCCTACATCCCCGAGTCCGTCCGCACCCAGATGCGCGACGAGATCCGGCAGCAGGTGCTCGCCGATGTGCGCAACGAGAAGTTCCTCACGCTTGACGGACGCGAGGGCTGGCCCACGCGCATCCAGCTCTTCGGCGATCTGCGCCTGCGTTACGACTACCTGGGTTACCCCGAGGGCAACGACAACACCGGAGCCTTTCCCAATTTCAATGCGATCAACACGGGCGCGCCGTTCGACACCGCCGGCCTCTTTTTCGCGCCCCAGTACAACGTGGACCAGGACCGCCAGCGGTTCCGCCTCCGCTTCCGCCTCGGGGCCGATCTCGACCTCGGCGACGACGTCAAGGGAGGCTTCCGTATCGCCACCGGGGACAGTAATTCGCCCACCTCGACCAACCAGAGCATCGGCCTGGCCAGCGGTGGCCAGGGAGGCCAGTTCAGCAAATATGCGATCTGGCTGGACCGCGCCTTTCTGAAATACGAGTTGGATTCGGACCCCGGGCCGCAGCCCGCGGCGGATCCGAAGGCCGCGGCCGCGGCCGCCGCGCCGCCGCCGCGCATGCAGCCGCGAAGCCACGCCTCGCTGACCGCCGGAAGGTTCGACAACCCGTTTTTCTCCACCGAGACGATCTTTGACGAGGACCTCGGGTTCGACGGCTTGGCCGTGCATGGAAAGATTCGTTTCAACAAGGTGGTGCAGCCGTTCGTGACCATGGGTGCCTTTCCGATCTTCAACACCGACCTGAATTTCTCCTCCAACCAGCCGGCCAAGTTCGACAGCACCAACAAGTATCTCTACGCGGTGCAGGGAGGCACCGATCTGACCTTGGGCCGCCGGACCAACATCAAAGTCGCCGCGGCCTATTACAACTTCCAGGATGTCGAGGGCCGGCTTTCCGACCCCTATGTTCCGCTCAGCGCCTCCGACGCCGGCAACACCGACACCACCCGTCCGTCCTTTGCCCAGAAGGGCAACACCTACCGCCCGCTGCGCAACATCATTCCGGATGCCACCAACGGCTTTGGCACGACCAACCAGTTCCAATATTTCGGCCTGGCCACGCCCTACCGCAACGTGGCCCTGACCGGGCGGCTGGATCTGGATCACTTCGAGCCGGTCCGCATCTCCCTCATCGGCGAATACATCAAAAACACGGCCTTCGACCAGGAGGCGATCGAGGCGGTTGCGGTCAATAATCGCGGCGCGCTCCCGCTCAATGCCGACGGCACCACCGCCGGCGGGCTCGCCCCGTTTGACGGCACCGACACCGCCTGGACCGTGGGGGTCAAGTTCGGGCATCCCGCCCTTGAGAAGCGCGGGGCCTGGCAGGCGGGCGTGGCCTATCGGTACATTGGGTCGGACGCGGTCATCGACGGATTTAACGACTCCGAGTTCGGCGGCGGCGGCACCAATGTCGAAGGCTTCGTCCTCGGCGGCTCCCTCGCCCTCACGCCCAAAGTCTCGATCGGATTTCAGTGGATGAGTGCCGACGAAATCGCCGGTCCGCCACTGCAGTCCGACCTCTTTCAATTCGACCTCCGGGCGAATTTCTAGCCCGCATCCGCCACCATCCGCGCCACCGCCATGTCATCGTTCCTCGTTACGGTCCGCCGTCACTCGTTCCTGGCCGCCCTCCTGCTGGGCCTGCTGCTGCCCGCATCCCTGCCGGCCCAGCAACCGGCCGCCGGGGCTGCCGAGGCCAGGCTGCGCGAGCAGCTCCGCGCCACCCTGCTCCAGCTTCGCGCCGCCGAAACCGAAAAGGCGAACCTCCAGGCCAGCCAGGCCGCGCTCGAGAGCCAGAGCAAGGCGCTGGCCGGCGAAGTGGAGGCCAAAACCAAGGCGTTTGATACGCTGACGGCGGATGCCGAGGCCGTCCAGGCCCGGGCGGCCAAGGAAATCGGCGATCTCACCGGCCGCCTGGCTGATCGCGAGGCCGATCTGGCCAGGCATCGCATCGCCCTGGAAAAATGGCGCCTGGCCCACCGCCAGGTCACCGGCGTGGCGCAGAAAAAGGAGGAGCAGCGGGCCGCCGCGGCCCAGAAAATCATCGAACTCGAACGCCGGGCTGCCGATGGCGAGCGGAAGAACGTGGAGCTCTACAAAGTGGGCGACGAGATCCTGACCCGCTACGCGAAGTTCGGATTCGGCGACGCCCTGGCCGCCCGCGAACCCTTTACCGGCCTGACCCGCACGAAGCTAGAAACTCTTGTCCAGGACTACCAGGACCGCCTGCTCGACACCGTCATCAAACCATGAACACGCCCATATTCCCGCGAGCCCTGCTCGCCCTTGCCGTTTCCGTTCTCGCCACGCCTCCGTCCGGCGAAGCCGCCGAGGCTCCGGCCGGCTCCATCAAGCAGTCGCCGGCGGTGGCCGCCGTCAAAGGCGTGGTCGCCCGGGTCGGCGATCTCGATGTCAATCTCGAAGAGATCAAGGAGGCGCTCGCCAACCTGGATGTGCGCGAGCTGGCCGCGGTGTCGCGCGATCCGGCCCTGCTCAACCAGGTCGTGCGCTCGCTGCTGGTTCAGCGTCTGCTCTACCGGGAGGCGGTGGCGAAGAAGTGGGACCAGGGGGCCGAGGCGAAAGTCCGGCTGGAGCGCCTGCGCCAGTCGGCGATCACGGAGAGTTACCTGCAGTCCGTCTCCCAGCCGCCCGAGGGGTGGCCCGGGGACGCCGATGTGCAGGCCGCCTACGACGCGAACAAGCCGTCCTTCCTGATCCCTCGCCAGCATCGCCTGGCCCAGGTTTTCATCGCCCTGCCCCCGGGAGCGGACGCGGCTGCCACCGCCAAGGCCCAGGCCCGGCTGGAAGCGGTGAAAAAGAAGCTGGACGAGAAGCAGGCAGACTTCGCGGCTATCGCCAAGGCCGAGAGCGACGAAAAAACGAGCGCGGCGAATGGTGGCGAGATCGGCTGGCTCACCGAGGCCCAGATCCAGCCGGACATCCGCGAGGCCGCGCTCAAGCTGGTCGCCGGGCAGGTTTCGGGCCCGGTCCGCCGCGACGATGGCTGGCACATCATCAAATGCCTGGAGATTAAAGAGTCGTTCACGCCCACACTGACGCAGTTGAAGCCGCAGTTGGTCCAGCAGCTCCGGGCCGAAAAAGCGAAGGCCAACAGCCAGGCCTACCTCGCCCAGCTCCTGCAGGAAAATCCCGTGGCCATCAACGAACTCGCCCTCGGCCAGGTCCTGGAGTCCGGGACGGCCAAGTAACCACGCTCCATGCGCCTGCCCTCACGTCTGGTCCGCTGCCGACTGCTCATCGCTCTGCACCAGGGGGCGGCCGCGGCGGGTGCGGTTGTGTTGTCGCTGTTGCCGGCATTTGCCGGCGACATCCTGCGGGGCGGCGCGCCCTCCCAGGTGCGCGGCACGCCGCAGGCCGGGGGGGCGGCGCCGGTGCAGGCGGCGAAGGCGCGGGCCAACGTGCGGGATTCGCTGGCGCGCACGTCGAAGGCTCTCCAGGACGTCAAGGCGATGCAGCAGGCTGCGCGCGCGGCGGCCCGCTCCCCGGCGCGTCTGCCGAATCCGGCGGTGCCGGGCCAGCTGCTGCCGGCGGTGCCCAACGGCCTCGTTGCGGGCGGACTGCACCTGGCTGGCGCGCCGATCGGGGCGCTTAACCCGGTCCAGTCGGGCGCGGGGGGCGCGGCCGCCGCCGGGGTCACGGTCAAGCAGACCGCCCAGCAGGCGTTGCTCACGTGGAACACCTTCAACATCGGCAAGGAGACGAGCCTGCGCTTCGACCAGGCGGCCGGCGGCGCGAACAAGAACCAGTGGATCGCCTTTAACAAGGTCAATGATCCGAGCGGGGTGCCGTCGCAGATCCTCGGGTCCATCCAGGCGGACGGGCAGGTGTACGTCGTCAATCAGAACGGCATCATTTTCGGCGGGGCCAGCCAGGTCAATGCCCACACCCTGGTGGCGTCCGCGCTTCCGATCAACGACACCCTGATCCAGCGAGGGCTGCTCAATCAATCAAGCACCGCCCAGTTTCTCTTTTCCGGCCTGCCCCAGTCCGGGGACACGCCGTTCACCCCGCCGCCGCCGCCGCCGGACGGCACCTACGGCAATGTGACGGTGCTGGCGGGCGCGCGGCTGACCGCGCCCACGACCGACGCCAATGTCGGCGGACGGGTGGCCCTGGTCGGCGCGAATGTGGACAACCACGGCACCATCGCCACGCCCGACGGCCAGACGATCCTGGCGGCCGGCCTGCAGGTTGGACTGGCCGCGCACAGTTCGAGCGACGCCAGCCTGCGCGGTTTGGACGCGTTTGTCGGGCAGGTCGGCGACTACGCGGGCACGGCCACCAATACCGGGCTGATCGAGATCCCGCGGGGCAGCGCGGCGATCACCGGCAAAAACGTCAACCAGTTCGGGGTTATTGCGGGCACCACCTCGGTCTCGCTGAACGGGCGGATCGATCTGCGCGCGGAGTACAACGCGGTGGCCAACCAGAAATTCGATCCGGTCTTCAGCGCCACCTCGCCGCCGTTTCTGTACGGCGGGCTGGGGGCGGGGGCCAGCACCGGGCAGGTCACGGTGGGCGCGGGCAGCGTGATGAGCCTTTTGCCCGAGTGGGGCAGTCCCGACCGGGTGATCGGGACCACCCTGGCCTTGCGCTCGCAGGTCAATGCGCGCGGAAGCGTCGTCCATTTCGACCGGGGGGCGTTGCTGCACGCGCCCAACGGCAGCGTCTCGGTCGAAACCGGGGTCTGGGACCTCGACGGGCCGCAAAACCGGACCGCCTTTGTGCGGAGCGCGGGGCAGATCTATCTCGACCGGGACGTCTCCATCAACGTGGCCGGCACGCCCGACGCGTTGGCACCGCTGGCCCAGCACATCCTCACTGTCACCCTGCGCTCGTCCGAGCTGGCGGATGCGCCGTTGCAGCGACCGACCTTTTTCCGCGGCGGCGAGATCACCGTGGACCTGCGCAAATCGGGCACCGACAACGGACGCGCATGGGTGGGCACGCCGCTGGCCGACCTGCGCGGCTATCCCAATCTTATCGAGCGCACGGTGGATGAACTCACCGTGGCCGGGGGCAGCGTGAACCTGGCGTCCGGCGGCTCGATCGTCATCCAGCCCGGAGCCTCCGTCGACACCTCCGCCGGGTGGGTCAACTACGGCAGCGGCACGGTGAAAACCACGCGGCTCCTGAGGTTTGGCCGGCTCGTCGACATCGCCAGCGCCACGCCCGATCTGCTCTACGACGGCATCTTCACCGGTGAGTTTGCCGAGAGCCATCCCAAGTGGGGCGTGACCCGGACCTTTCGCGTGCCGTGGATGACCGGGGAGCATTTCGAGCAGGGGTATCTTTCCGGAGCGGGTGCCGGCAACCTCTCGCTGGCCGCGGCCTCGATGGCGGTCGATGGGTTTTTCCGCGCCGCGGCCGTCAGCGGTCCGCGGCAGACAACCTCGCCGGCGCGCGGAGGCACGCTGGACCTGACTTTTGAAGTGCAGAAACTGGTTCCGGGCGGCCCGCTCGATCCCCTGGTGTCACCGACGCCGCCCAGCGTGGTGTTTCGCGAGACCAACGATCAGCGGCCCGCGGGTCCGTTCGGCACCGACGCCTCCGGCGAGCCGCTGCCGCTGCGCGCGGACCGCGTGGCCCGTGTCGTGCTGACCCCGCAGGTCTTCACCGAGGCCGGTTTTGCCTCGCTCCAGGTCCGCAATCCGGACGGCAACATCACCGTTCCGCGCGGCCTTACGCTGGAGACGCCGGTCAAGGGTGGCATCACCCTGGAGGGTGCCAATGTGGCGATCTCCGGCGATGTGCTGGCTCCGGGCGGTAGCCTCTCGTTCCTGACCTACAACATTTCGCCGAGCGTGGCGGAGGTGCTGGGCCAGACCACCGGCGCGCAGCTGCCGCCGCCCGCTCCCGGGCGCGGCCTCTTCACGCTCGGGGCCGGCGCGGTGCTGAGCGCCGCGGGCCAGATCATCGACTACCGCCCGGCCGGCCGGACGCCGTTCGATGTGCCGGTCGTCAACGACGGCGGGTCGGTCAGCATTAGGAGTTATGCGACCAGCCTGGCTGCGGGCAGTGAAATTGACGTTTCGGGAGGGGTCGTCGCCGGCACTCGCGGCGGGTTCACCTACGGGCGGGCGGGATCGATCGAGATCCTGAGCGGACGCGATCTTTCCATCCCCGCGGTGGACGGCGGCGGGCTGCAACTCGGGGCCACGTTCAAGGGGTTTTCCGGCGCGCTCGGCGGCGGCGGCAGCCTTTCGCTTCAGGCGCAGCTCATCCAGGTGGGCGGCTCGCGCCTGCATCCGCTCGCGCTGTCGGTGGGGCCCGGATTTTTCAATCAAGGAGGTTTCAGCACGTTCACGCTCAGCGGCATCGGTCTTCCGAGCGAGGAGGAAGGCGCGTTCCTGCCGGCGGTCGCCATCGCGGCCAACACGGTCATCGAGCCGAGGGCGCGGGGGTGGCTGGCGGTGCCGTATGCGCGGCCGGCCGGCGAGCTCGCTTTGCGGCCGTTTCTCCGGCCCGAGGGCCTGCGGTCGCCGGTCAACCTGACCTTCCAGGGGCTGGGAGCGCGCGACACCTTGGCCAACCGGATCATCGCGACGGGCGGGGTGGTGTTCGGGGCGGGTTCGATCATTCGCACCGACGCCCTCGGTAGCGTCTCTTTCCGTGGCGAAACCGTGGCGCTGGCCGGGTCGGTGGATGCGCCCGGCGGCTCGATCGTGGTGGCCGGCAGCAACCAGTTTCCGAGTATTCCCCTCGGGCCTCCGCTGCCGACCGTGCACATCGCAGCCGGCGTGGTGCTGTCGACGGCGGGCCGGCCGGTGGTGGTGACCCACCCCAATGGCTGGCGCCAGGGACAGGTGACCGGCGGCGGCACCATCACCCTTTCCGGTAACATCGTGGCCGAACGCGGAACGGTTTTCGATGTCTCCGGCAGCACCGGGGTCCTCGATCTGCCGCCCACCTACCTGGCCACCGGCAACCGCCCCTTCAACTCGCTGCGCGGCGTCCAGTATGGGCCGGTGCGGGTCGACAGCAGCGGCGGCGCGATCCGTCTTGCCGGGGGCGAGATGCTGTATTCCGACGCCACGCTGCTCGGCCGGCCGGGCGGACCGTCGGCCCTTGGCGGATCCCTGACCGTCTCGTCCGGTCGCTTCCGCCCCGCGGGCGAATCGAGCACCAGCGCGGATGAAAACCTGATAGTGAAACAAAGCGGGACGGTGCTGCCGTCCGGCGTGCCCCGCGGCCTCGGCCTGCCCCTGCTGGCCGCGGACGGCACGCCGCTGCCGGTGCTCGGCCAGTTCGCCCTTTCGAGCATGGCTGGCGGCGGGTTCGAGGCGCTGGCCCTCGGCGGCAACGTGCGCTTCGACGGTCCGGTCAGCATCACCATGCCGGGGCGCCTCCAAGTCGCCGGCGGAGGCGTCCTTCGCGCTTCCGACGACGTGCGCCTGACCGCGCCCTACGTCGCCCTCGGCCAGGCTTTCCGTCCCCCTTCGCTGCCGGGCCAGGAGCCGTTCGTGTTCACTCAGACCGATCCCGCCGGCATTACCACCCAGCTCGCGTTCGCCCCGACCTACGGGACGGGCCGCTTGATCGTGCAGGCCGGTTTGATCGACGTCGGCAATCTGTCGCTCCAGGGGATCGGCGGTGTGCGCCTGAGCGCCCGGCACGGCGACATCCGCGGCAATGGCACCCTGAGTCTGGCGGGCGATCTCGTCCTCGAAGCCGGACAGGTGTACCCGACCACCCTGCGGTCGTTCAACCTCTTTGCCCACGACTACACCACGGCCGCCGGCCGGCAGACCGGGAGCATCACCATCCAGGGCGGCGTGGCGCGCGATCTCCCGCTCTCGGGCGGGGGAACCCTTTCGCTTTATGCGTCCACGATCATCCAGCGCGGCACCCTGCGGGCACCCATCGGAGTGATCAATCTCGGCTGGAACGGCAGCGGTGCCGCCCCGGTCGACCCGATTGCCGGAACCGCCCGCCCCAGCCCGGTCACGACCGGGCTGACTCTCGCTGCCGGCAGCATCACCTCGGTCTCGGCGGTGGATCCGCGGACCGGCCGGGGACTGCTGATTCCCTATGGCATCAGCCTGGATGGCAATTCCTGGATTGATCCCGCGGGCAACGACATCACCGTCGGCGGCGTGCCGGCCAAGGCCGTCAATGTGTCGGCGCAGAACGTGTCGACGGCGGCGGGATCGGTCATCGATGTGAGTGGCGGCGGAGAGCTTTTTGCCTACCGCTGGATTGCGGGCAGCGGGGGATCGCAGGACCTGCTCGCCTCCGCCACCCGGTTTGCGGTCATTCCGGGCCACGGATTCAAGTATGCCCCGTACGCCCCATTCAACCCCTCCGCCCCCAATCTTGACGGGGCTCCCGGCTACACCACCGGCTCGCTGCGGATCGGGGACGAGATCACGCTGGGGGCCGGAGCCGGCCTGCCGGCGGGAACCTACACGCTGCTGCCCGCCCGTTACGCGCTGCTGCCAGGTGCTTTCCTGGTCACCCCGCAGAGCGGGATTCCGGTCGGCTCAGTCGCGCTGGCCGACGGCTCCAGCCTGGTGTCCGGCTACCGGGCGAACGCGCTTGATGCCGGCCGCGCCGGCGTGACCCTGATGCAGCGGTTTGAAGTGGCTCCGCCCGACGTGTTCCTGCAACGGGCGCAATACGAGGTCTATTCGGCCAATTCGTTCCTTCGCGACGCGGCGGTGGCGCGCGACTTTCCCGTCCCCCGCCTGCCGGTGGATTCCGGCCAGCTGTCGTTCAATGCCACTACGTCGATGGTGCTCAACGGCAGGGTTGCCTCGGGCGCGCCCGCGGGCGCCCGCGGGGCGCTGGTGGACCTGAGCAGCCCGGGTGCCATCGTGATCAATGCCGACGGCTCCGGCGGTGGGGCTGGCATCCTGGCCCTGAGTGCCTCGCAGTTGAACAGTTTCCGCGCCGAGAGCCTGCTCGTCGGCGGCCAGCGCGTGAGCGGACCGGGAGGGGTGACGGTGGCGGTGACGACCACCGATCTGACCGTGGATACGGCCGGAGCCCCCCTCACCGGCAATGATCTCATCCTCGTCTCCAAGGAAAACCTGACCCTCATGGATGGAGCCGAGGTGCGCGGCTCCGGCACCGGTCCGGTGGAGGATCTCCTGCTTGGTGATCCGGCGGTGGCTGGCAGCGGCGACGGCACCCTGCTGCGGGCCAGCGGCAACCCGGGCGGCTCGATCATGCGCCGGGGAGTGAGCGGCTCGACGACACCGCGGATGACCATCGGGGTCGGCGCGACCATTGGCGGCGGCAGCATCATTCTGGACTCCACCGCCGGCACCAGCCTCGATCCCTCGGCGGTGCTGGAAGCGTCGGCGGTGGCGCTCAACAGCGGCCAGATCACCATCGTGCTTGCCGATGCCGGGCCGCTCGCGCCGACCTCGGGCCTGACCCTCGCCGGTCAGGCGCTGGACTCCCTGCAGGCGAGCGCCCGGGCGCTTTCGCTGCTCAGCTACTCCAGCCTGGATATTTATGGAACGGGCCGGCTCGGGTCCCGGGAGTCGTTCGACTCGTTGACGCTGAGCGCCGCTGCGCTCCGCGGGTTTACGGTCGGGGGCGGTACTGCCACCCTCGCCGCCCGCTCCATTCTGCTGGACAATGCCACCAACCGCCCGGCACCGCCGCCGCCGTCCGGTCCGGCCGCGGGCACGCTGCGCCTGGAAGCGGACGAGATCACGCTCGGTGCCGGCGTGCTCGCGGCCTCCGGCACCACCCAGGTGATTTTCAGTGCGGCTGATCGCATCGTGGCGGTGGGATCGGGACGGGTGGAAATCGCCGGAGACCTGCGGATGGAAACCCCGTTGCTGACGGCGGCCCAGGCGGCGGTGCATGGCGTGTCGGCCGGCGGGGCGCTCGCACTGGATCGTCCCCCTTCGCCGGGATCGGCGCTGGCGGGCGGCCTCGGAGCGCGTCTGAGCCTGCAGGGGGCGACGGTCGCGCTCGACAGCGACATTGCGCTGCCCAGCGGCGAGCTGTCCGCCCGGGCCATGGCGGGAGATCTGCGGATCGGTTCGGCGGGGGCTGCGCGCATCGATCTCGCGGGCACCTCGAGGTCATTTCTCGAGGTCTCGCGGTTTACCGATGGAGGCATGGCTACGTTTGCCGCCGCTGGCGGGTCCGTGGTGCTCGGGGCCGGCGGCGTGCTGGATGTTTCGGCACCGGCCGCGGGCGGCCGGGCCGGCGTGATCAACGTGCAGGCTCAGGACGGAGGTTTTGAGCTGCAGGGGGCCATCAACGGCAACGCGGGTGCGGGCCGGCGCACTGGATCCTTCACGCTCGATGTCGCACGGGTGGCCGGAGGATCGCTCGGAGGGGTGGATGCCCGTCTGAACGACGGTGGCTTCACCGAATCCCGGCAGTATCGTGTGCGCACGGGCGACGTGGTCGTGGACGGCACGGCGACGTCCAGAAGCTACGGCGTCACGGCCGACCAGGGGTCCATGACGATCACCGGCATGATCGATGCCGCGGGCGCGACCGGCGGCGAGATCGATCTGGCGGCCGGCGGCAGCCTGGTGGTCGCCTCCGGAGCCCGTCTTGATGCCGCCGGCGGCAGCTTCACCAACGCGGGCCAGGGTGGAAGCATTTCGCTCGCGGCGGGGTCGCAGCGAAACGGCGTGATGGACCCGTCCGCGGTCCTGGGCCTGCAGACCGGATCCTTCATTGATCTCCGCGTCGCCGGGGCCTCGGTGGAAGATGAATTCTACGGGCGTGTGACCGGCACCCTGCACCTGCGCGCACCGCGGAATACCGCGGGCACCGACCTGGCCTTGGCACCGCTGAACGCGGAGATTCGCGGCGCTTCAAGTATTGTCGTCGAGGGGTACCGGCTGTACGATCTCACGGACACCGCCGGAGCCATCACCGCGGCGGTGCAGGGCGGCATTCGCACTGACGCCGACGCTTTTCTGGGGGCGGCCGGCACCATGATCGACGGCTACGCGGCCATGCGTGCGAGGCTGCTGGGCGCGGACCCGCAGGGGCTCGGCTCCCGCCTGATCCTCGCGCCGGGTGCCGAAATCATTCATCGTACCGGCGACCTGACCCTGGGCGCGGCGAACTCCACTCCTTCCAGCGACTGGAACCTGGAGACCGCTCGTTTTGGTCCGAACAGCGCGCCGGGGGTGCTGACCTTGCGGGCCGCGAGCAACCTGACCTTCTTCAACACACTCAGCGATGGATTTGCCGCCGTCGAGCCGTCCGCTGCGGGCGGTAATTCCGCCCTTTGGCTGGCCCCGCTGATGGCGTCCAACGCCCTGCTCCCGGTGAATGCGCAGTCATGGTCGTACCGCCTGACCGCCGGTGCCGACCTGGACTCGGCCGGCCTGCGGTCGGTGCGGCCGGTCGGGGCGCTGGCGGACACCGCGGGATTCATCCAGCTGGGCAAAAACCTGGGTGCGGCCAACGTCACCGGTGGCAATAACGCCCTCACGTCCGCCGCCATCGCCCAGGGATGGCAGGTCATCCGGACCGGCTCCGGCGACATCGATCTCTCCGCGGGACGCAGCGTGCGGCTGCTCAACCCGCTCGCCTCCATCTACACCGCCGGCACCCAGGTGGCCACCCCCACCCGGATCTTCGCGGCCAATGATTTTGTCACGCCCATCCTCACCCGTCCCATCCATCCGAACCAGGGCAACCTCGGCGCGGTCCAGCAGACGTACTTTGCCCAGTACAGCCTGGCCGGCGGCAACATCACTGTCAGCGCCGGCGAAAACATCGAGCGCCTGACCCGCTCGACCCTGGGCCAGCTCCTGCCCGACTCCTCCCGCCAGACTCCGGTCAACTGGCTCTATCGCCGCGGGTATGTGGATCCGGCCACCGGCGAGTTCGGCGTCGGCGGCGTGGGGGTTGGCCAGAGCGGGGTCACGGACCCGACGGCCTCGACCACGTGGTGGGTCGACTACAGCAATTTCTTCCAGGGGGTCGGCACGCTCGGCGGCGGCAACATCACGCTGACCGCGGGCGGCTCCGTGGCCAACGTCGATGCCGTCGCCCCCACCAACGCCCGGGCTCCGCGCGGGGTGCCCGAGGCCGGCACCATCGTCGAGCTTGGCGGCGGCGATGTGCTCGTGCGCGCCGGCAACGACATCGATGCCGGGGTTTATTATGTCGAGCGCGGCCTGGGCCGGCTGGAGGCGGGCCGCGACATTGTCACCAACAGCACGCGCTCGCCGTCGCGCAATTACCTGACCAGCTTCATCAATCCCGAGGTCCTGGCCCCTGAAACCTGGCTGCCGACGACTCTCTTTGCCGGCAAGGCGCAGCTCTCGGTGAGGGCGCGCGGCGACGTGCTCCTCGGGCCGGCGACCAACCCCTTTCTCCTGCCCGCGGGCCTGAACAACAAGTTCTGGTACAAGACGTATTTTTCGACCCTGGCGCCGGACAGCGCGGTGCGCGTGGCCTCACTTGGAGGCGACGTCACCCTGCGTCACGAGGTCGTGCTGCCGACGGAAAACACCGCGCGGTCGATCCTCCAGGTGTGGATGGAGCGCGCCAATCTGCTGACCACGGGAGCCAACGGCGCGGCCTTCAACCAGCCATGGCTGCGGCTCGCCGAAACCAGCGTGGAGCCGTTCGTGAGCGTGTTTGCGCTGGCCCCGCCGACCCTGGACGTCACCGCCTTTTCCGGCGACATCAACCTCGTCGGCGACCTGACGCTCGCACCGGCACCATCGGGCACGCTCGACCTGCTGGCGAGCGGTGCGGTCAACGCCCTGCAGCCGGCCGGGCGCAGCAACATCGTTGTGCCCGGCCAGTCGACCACGGTGTGGACCTCCAGCCGGTTCAACGTTTCCGATGCCGACCCCGCCGCCATTCCGGGTGCGACCACGCCGTTCGCCTACCAGTCGATTGCCGGGCGCGTGAACAACGCGGCCAACACCACCCAGGCCGGATTCCTGGCCCCGGTGGCCAACCTCTTTGCCGAAACCGGTTCGACCGGCGGGGTCATTCAGACCAAGCAGGCGCTGCACACCCAGGGGTTGCTGCATGCGGCCGATCCCGAACCGGTGAGGGTCTACGCTTTGGGCGGCAGCCTGTCCGGCCTGACCCTGTTCACCCCCAAATCCGCCCGGATTGATGCCTCTCAGGATGTGACTGATGTGGCCTTCTATTTGCAAAACCTGAGCGGGACCGATCAGAGTGTGATCAGCGCGGGTCGGGACATCATCCCGTCCAATGCCAACTCGCCGCTGCGCACCGCGGCCGCCGCCGCCGGCAACCTGCCGGACCGGGGGGAAGCGCCGCTTGCCGGCGACCTGCAGATTTCCGGACCGGGCGGCCTGGTGGTCCTGGCCGGCCGCACCCTCGACCTCGGTGCCGGCGGGGGCAATGCCGATGGCACGGGTGCCGGCGTCCTCAGCATTGGCAATGCCCGGAATCCTTTTCTGCCGTTTGAGGGGTCCAATCTTGTCGTCGGCGCGGGCCTCGGGCGGGCCACTTCGCTGGGCGACAGCGACATGGATTTCGAGGCGTTCATCGCCGAGCACGTCGAAGGCGGCGAGGGTCAGGCCTATCTGGCCGAGCTGGGGGTGGGGGATTTCGAGGCGCTGCCTGAGGAGGAGCAAAACCGGGTCGCGCTGGAGGTCTTCTACCGGGTGCTGCGCGACGCCGGCCGCGGCTTTGCGGAGACCGGCAATTACGAGACGGGATTTGCGGCCATCGAAACGCTCTTCGGCGCGGTCAGTGGCTCCGGGGACCTGCTGACCCGCGGCCGCAGCATCCGCACCACGGCCGGCGGCGACATCAGCCTGTTCGCCCCGAACGGAGCCCTGACGCTGGCCAATACCACCATCGGCAATCCGCTCATCCCGCCCGGCATTATCACCGAGAGCGGCGGGAATGTTTCCATCTTCACCGACGGCAATGTCGACATCGGCATCGGCCGGATTTTCACGCTGCGCGGCGGGGACATGGTCATCTGGTCGTCGGCCGGCGACATTGCCGCAGGCACCTCGTCGAAAACGGTAGCCTCCGCGCCGCCGACCCGCGTGCTCATTGATCCGCAGAGCGCCGACGTTTCCACCGACTTGGCCGGCTTGGCCACGGGTGGCGGCATCGGCGTGCTGGCCACGGTCAAGGGCGTGGCTCCGGGCAACGTGGACCTGATTGCGCCCGCCGGGGTCATCGACGCGGGTGATGCCGGCATCCGTTCGGCCGGCAACCTGACCCTGGCGGCCACCCAGGTGCTCAACGCGAGCAACATCGCGGTGACCGGGAGCAGCGCGGGAGCTCCCTCGGCCCCAAGTGTGTCCGCACCCAACGTGGGCGGCCTGACCTCGGCCTCCAACACCGCCGGTGCCTCGTCGACGGCGGCCACGGCGGCGGCCAATCAGGCCGCCCAGCGCCCGGTGGAAACCGCGCCGGTTGCGGAAGAATCCGCCTCGCTCATCACCGTGGAGGTGCTCGGATATGGCGGCGGCGAAGGCCCCGCGGAAACGCCGCGCGCTCCCGAGGAGGACGAGGAAGACCGGAAGCGCCGCGAAGAGGCCGAGGCCACTGCGACCACCCCCGCCCCGAACTAAAACCGCCGCCGCCGATGTCCGCGCTCCGCCATCTCCCGACCCGCATTTTTGGCAGCGGTGTGTTGATCGCCCTCCTGCTGGGGTCGGTCCCGGCCGAGCCGCCTCCGGCCGCCCTCGAGGCCCTGCGGCAGCGGGCGGAAGCCGGGGAGAACGACGCCCGGTTTGAGCTGGGCCGGGCGTTGCTGCGGGGGGAGGAAATGCCCCGCAATCTGACCGAGGCATTCCGCTTTCTCCAGCCGGCCGCGGCGTCCGGTCATGCCGAAGCGATGGGAGCGTTTGGATTCATGCTGGCCCGCGGCCTGGGCGCTCCGGCCGATGAAAAGGCCGGGTTCACTTGGATTCAAAAATCGGCGGAAGCCGGCGTGCTCAGTGCCCAGCTCAATGCGGGCATCATGACCCTCCGCGGCCAGGGCACCGCCCGCGATCCGGACCGGGGGTTGGCCCTGATCACGCAGGCGGCTGAACGCGGCAGCCTGGAGGCTCAGGCCCGGCTGGCCGAAGCCTATTTTCTCGGCGAAGGCGGGCTGGTGCCCACGTCCGCGGAGGCCGCCGCCCCGTGGGCGTTGAAAGCGGCGGAAGCTGGGCACGCCTGGTCGCAAAACCTGGTCGGCACCATGAAGGAACATGGGCAGGGTCTTGCCCGGGATCCCGAAGGCGCGGTGGACTTTTACCGACGTGCGGCCCGGCAGGGCGACCCCAAGGCGCAATCCAGTCTCGGGCGGAGGCTGCACGCCAGCTCCGGGCCCGGCGATCGCATTGAAGCGTATTACTGGCTGCGCGGCAGCGCCGGACAGGGCGAAATCACCGCGAGGAATTTTTTCGTCGAGGTTGAAGCCGGATTTTCTCCGGAGGAGCGGGAGGCTGCTGAAAAACGGCTCCGCGAATCACCGCCACCCAAGGCGTCCGCGCCGCGTCCGCGCGGTCCCAGGCCGCCGATACCACGGGACCCGCCGGCACCGCGCCCCTCGCGGTCGTGAGGAATGAGGTGGTCGAGGCGAAGCCGATCGCTGGCTCCCTGCCATCGCTGGTCACGGCTTTTGCGGCGGCGGGGAAGCCGGGGTGGGGGTCACTCCGCGGTGGACCTCCCGGTGTCGATCGAGCCACGCCTGTCCGCCCAGGCTCGCCCGCATCCGGGTGTCACTTTCCTCCTGGGCCCCGGCCCAGCGCCGCTGGTGCTCCGGATCCCGAGGGTCCTCGGATCCTCCGGCAATCCGCTGCAAAAAGGTGTCGGTGAGGCGGGCGATTTCGGCCTCACCAGCCTCGTCCAGGCCGATCACGGCGTCGGACAGGGCGGCGGGGATGGTGGCGGCCACGGCGGGGTTGGCCATTGAATAGGGCACCGTGAGCGGCGGCAGTGCAGCCAGCCTTTCCTCGGTGGAGGCGTCTTTGACGGTCGGGTCGGCTCCGGAGCTGGCGGCGGCGGACAGTCGGGGTGGGAAGGTCGGCCGTCGATCATGAGGCCGTTCCGATGCCGGTTGACCGGAAGGGTCCCGGCGACCGGGCCGGCTCGCGATTTCCGCGGCGGAACCTCCGGCGGGGTGCGGGGTCGTCTCGTTGTCCGGCTCGCCAGCGGGTCGACGGCCGGAGAGTCCCGGGCTCCCGGGGCGGGCGGGCACCCCGGCTCTCGGCGTGTTCTCGCTGCGGCGGCCGGACGTCGCCGGCACCCGTGGCCGGGTGGCCTGAGCGGTGGCCACGTCGGCCGGCCCGTGTCCCTCGCCCGGCTCCTCCGAAGGAAGCAGACAAATCACGAGCAGGCCACCGGTAGCGGCCGCGAGCAGCAGGGGATTTCGGGTGGTGAGCGCGGTCATGGCTGAAAAGGAAACCGGCACCGGTGCGAGCACCGGTGCCGGCGAAATGCCTTCGGGCGAGGATTGACTCCTCGCCCGGCGCATCGGGGTGAGGGTTATGGCAGGATCGGGCCGCCGTCCCCGCCGGAGCGGGTCACGTTCATTTGCGGGATTGGAATCGCCGCGGTGCCGAGATTGGCTGGAATGGTGCTGAGGAAAACGTTCCGGAAGGTCGTTTCATTGGCCGTGATGCTTGAGGCCTGATACAGCCACTGATAGCCCCACAGGGTGTAGGCACCGTTTTTGACGGCGTCGTCGGAGTAAGACACTCCGTTGTAGGTCAAAGCTTTGGCTCCGCGCAGCGGGCCGGCTCCATCCGGATCCGCCACCGCCAGGAGCACGTCTGACTGGGTGAGGTAGGTCAGGAGCAGGCAGTCGAGATCGGTCTCGTAAGGAGCGCCGGCGTCGTACAGATCGACCGCGCCGCTGGTCCCTTTCATCAGGTTCGCCAGGAAGCTGTTGCTGCTGTTGCCGGCATTGCCGACGAAGTCGAGGCGATCGATCGAGCCAGATCCATTGTGCTGGGTGGTCTGGTTGTTCTGGAACTGCTGCACGGCGCGGAAGAAGCCGTACTGCGTTTCGCCGAGGACGGTGGCGCGGGATCCCGAACCGTTGTTCCGGCCGCAGGCCAGCACCCGTTTGGTGTCGGTGACGACCCCGGTGAAGAAGTGGAGGGGCACTTCGGAGGTCGAGTAGATGGCGTTCATGACTTGGTCGGTCATGTTGGTCATGCCCGCATGATTCCACGCGCTCTGGTTGGCGACGAATTGGAATGGCACCACGCCCACGGTTGAACCGGTCAGGGTCGGGGTGAGGGTGGTCGAAGCCGACTGGGCCACGTCGGAGAAGGCGAACGAGGCCGGGGCGGTTTCGAAGTCGCCCGCGGCGGCAGCGAAGCCGTTGCCGGCGATTGTCATGGTGGTGGTGGTCTTGAGGACCTGGACCGGCGTGCCGCTGGCGACCGAGGCGATGCCGGCGGTTGAGCCGGACCAGGAAGCCCGCACGATGACCGCGCCGACGCCGGCCACGTTGCCACTGTAGATGGCGCGGTTGGTGGCTCCGGCGGAGGCTCCGGTGGTGGTGTCGAAGGCGTAGACAGTGGTCCCGGCCCCGCCGAGCAGGGCGATGATGGAGGTATTGGCGGCCGCGCGGAAGGCGGTGGCTCCGGTGATGTTGACGACCGTTTGCGAGTATGCGGCACCGCCGGTCAGGGCGATGGCGGCGAGGCCGGTGGCGATGAATGTATTGGTGTTCATTGGATGGTTCGGAATGGGGTGGGTTGCTGAGGATGGATGAGGGGAAGGGACAGGATCAGGACTGGCGGCGGCGGCGCAGCAGGGCGGCCGAAGCGGCGAGGCCCATCAACACGGTGCCGGTCGGCTCGGGCACGGTCCCGATGATGCCGTCGGCGTTGAGGGTGAAGGTGGTGATGTAGCGGCCGTCGCCGGCGGCATCGTTTGGAGAGGCGGAAGCGCTGGGGCGTCCGATGACCCGATGGAGATCGAGGTAGGCGGATGGGGTGCCTGTGCCGAGCGCGCCCTGCACGCCGCCGGTCAGGATGCTGCCGAAGGCCGGGCCGCTGATGGGGTTGAACTCGTCCCAGCTGTTGATGAAGGTGCCTTCGTCCTGCAGCACGCCGCGCGCGCCCGTGCCCGCGGCCTCGGTCGCGCCCTCAAAACCGCCAGAGAGCGACAAATCGGTGCCCGTGGCCCCCTGCATGGTGGCGATGGACGTGGCGGCCGAGATGACCGTGGATCCGGAAGCGAGCTCCCATGGGATCGAGGCACCGGGGACCGTGGTCGGCTTGCTGATGTAGATGGTGGCCTTGGGGTCGCCGTTGTCCACCGAGTTGGGGCCGCCGGCCGCGGAATCGCGGACCGCCGCCACGCCCCAGTAGAGGTCGTTGCGGTTGAACCAGCCGACCCCGAACGTGGTGGTCAGCACGCCGCCGATGTCGTTGACTGGCGGGGTGGTGTAGGCATCGTTCTTGTAGTCGGCGGCGGACCCGAGGTTGAAGACGAAGGATGTTCCCGAGCCGACGCCGGCATTGGTATGGAAGCCGAGGAGCAGGTCCCCGGTGGTGTAGGTGACGGCGGCCTGACTGAGCGGGGCGCCCCAAAACAGCCCGGCGGCCATGACGATGGCGGCACGCGCGGCGGGGGTGGATGGTGGTTTCCTGAGTTGGATGGTGGGTGACGGATTCATGACGTGGGTCGTGGCGGACGGTTCGATGTTTTGGTGGTGGACGGGGGGAAGGATGTTTCCGATCCCGGCCTGCCGGCCAGCGCACCTCCCTGTCGAAGGTTCGTCACGCGGAGCCGTCAGGCGGGATAAGACCATCATCCTAGGATTGCCGGTGAAACCGGCAACGTGCCTTGGGTAGCGTTTCCGTCACTTTGGCTAAATTGGTAACTATCTTCACAACAACGATCTATAATACACAGAAAGTCCGTTGAGGTGATAGTGGGGAAGTCGGATCGTTCGGTGACAAAAGCGTAACCTGAGGTGATTTGCCGGCGGGGGCGGGGCTGGTGAACATGATTTGGGCCAGCGGAAGTGCTGGCGTCACCTAACCCTGTCTTTCCATGACCACCCCGCTCACCACCCCCTTCACCGCGCTGGTTTCCCTGTCATTGCTCATGGCCTGGGGATCCAGCCACTGCCGCGCTCAAATGACCTATGGGCCTGGCGATCTTATTATGGGCTTTCAGGCCGCCGGCGGCGACGGGTCCAGCAACACGTATGTGTACAACCTGGGCTCCGGAGCGGGCTTTCGGGATGGCGCGGCGGTGGGGCTGATCGCCACCATCGCCACCGATCTGAACAACACGTTTGGCCTGGAATGGTTCAACAGCCCCGATGTGTACTGGGGCATCGCCGGGGTTCGCGACCCTGCCGCCGGCGGTCCCAACACCGTGGTCAACGGCGACGCCAAAGCCACTATCTACGTCAGCCGCATCGCCAGCGCGGGGGCTGGGACCTCGACTCCATGGGTGCTTGCGAGTGGTCCGACCGTCATCAGCGCGGCCACCTCGGTCTCCACCATGCAGTTTGGGTTCAACACGACCAACGGCAATGACGTCATCACGCCGGAAACGCAGCGGACGCCGACGCCCGCTTCCGGCGGGCGGGGGACGGTGCAGGGAACCGGGGACATCAACAACTGGAGCGTATTCAACCCGGTGGGCGGGCCCGCTTTCGGCAGTGTGCTCACCGGCGGGGTGCAGGCCGCGCTAGGCTCGGGCCGTCCGCTCGCGTGGCTGGATCTGTACCGCATCATGGGTCGCGCGAGCGCCTCGGCCACCCCCAACACGCCGCTCGGAGAAGGGCTGCGGGTCGGCTCCTTCTCGCTGAATGCGGCCGGCGAAGTGAGGTATGAGGTGTCGGCACCGCCCTCGGACCCCTACGCCGGGTGGGCCGATTCCTTCAGCCTGACCGGGGCGGATCGCGACTTCGGGGCGGATCCGGAGGCCGACGGCCTGCCGAACGGGGTCGAGTTTGTAGTGGGCGGCCATCCGAAACTCCCCGCCGATGCGGACAAGGCTCCCACCCTCACGCGCGATGGCGACGTGGCGGTCTATGTGTTTCGCCGCAAGGATGCGGCGGCCAGCCTCAACCCGGCGGCTGAATTCAGCACCACCGACCTTGCGACCTGGACGCGCGCAGTGGACGGGGCGGGGGGCGTATCGGTGGTCACCGAAACGGGCGGTTTTGAGGCGGGCGTGGACCGAGTGACCGTGCGCCTCCCGTGGACCCCGCAGGCCGGCCGTTCGCTCTTTGTCCGTCTGACCGTGACCGCCCAGCCGTAGCCGGTCGCCGCCGGGAGGGCTCTCATGCTTTCCGCGGCCCGGATCTTGGCGCAATCTTCAAAAAACCACTTGCGCGCGGCCCGGCTGCTGCCACTGTGCGCCTTCAGATCCTTCCCAAGATATTGCGGGCGTAGCTCAGGGGTAGAGCGCAACCTTGCCAAGGTTGATGTCGGGCGTTCGAATCGCCTCGCCCGCTCCAGTTTTATAAATAACGAGTGAGTCAGATCGTTCCCGAGCAGTGATGATGTGGCCTCGAGCCTCAGGCGTTTGTGGAAGGATGTCGATGGGCGCGGAGCGCGGCCAAGCCGATGAGAGCGATGCCGGTGAGTTCGAGAAACCAGTTCATCTTCACGCCCGCGACCCGGGTGCGGAGCAGCACATCGACGTGGTGGAAGGAGATCGCCCGGACGACGACGAACGTGCCGAGGAAGGCGATGCCGGCCAGCAGCAGTCGGTGGTTTCTCCAGAACCTCCAGAATCGAATAATCACGAGGCCTGCGGCGATCGACGCGACGGCCAGCGTGCTGATCACCAGTCCCTTTTGGAAGGCGCGCCGCTCGTCATACCAGCCCTGTGTGCGGGCGAGCACGCGGCCGAGGTCGGTGGCGAGGCTCTGCAGGTCGAGCTGCTTGTTCAGACACAGAAACGCCATCAGCGCCGTCATCAGGATCCAGGCATTCCGGCGGGCACCGGCGGGTCCGCGCACCGGGCCCGCCCGGCGTGCGGCCAGTCCGCAGGCCGCCGCGGCCAGCCCGTACGCGACCACCGTCAGCCATCCCATCGCGGATGGATCGCCGATCTGCGGACGCCATCGGAGCTGAGGCACAAGGTCGAGCACGGGGCGAAGATGGGGGCGTGCCCCGGTTGCGCAAGGGTCGAGGGAGCCCGCGGCGGACGAGTGTATGCGTTGGAGACGGCTCCGGGAGTTTGGACGCCCTTTGGCTGAGTGGCGGTTCCCGCAGCGTTGCCTGTCATCCGAGTTGCCAAACCCGCGGCATCCGAATGGCCAAACCGTTGATCAGCAAAATCAGATCGGAAGCCGCGGCCGTGATTTGACCGGGTGCAAGAAATCCTGACGGGAGGGGGGGCGGGCCGGGCATTTTTAGAACCGCAGGGCGCTCAGGCGGACGCTGTGTTTGACGCGGGCGCGGCCGGTGACGTCTTTGATATGGAGGGCGACGGTGGGGTCGGCGGCCTGCCAGTTGACCTCGATGAAGCCGAAGTGGTGGTCCATGCAGGCTTGGCCGAGGCGGTTGCGATTGGGTTCGAGGATGTCCCATTCCTCGTTGATGCCACTGGCGGTGAGGTCGTGGAGCGGGTAGCAGCCGGGGGCTTTGAGGATCGAGAGTTCGCCCCAGTGGACGTCGCCGGAGAGGAAGACGACACCCTCGGCCTTCGTTTCCTTGATGAGGGCGACCATTTTTTCGACCTCGGTGGGAAAATTGGTCCATGATTCCCATCCGTTGTATTCGTGGCCGAACTGGATGCTGGTGCCGATGAGGCGGAGGTCGGCTGGTTCCTGCAGGCGCTCCTTGAGCCACGCCCACTGGTCCTCGCCGAGGAAGGTATTGGCGGGGTTGGAGTCGGGATGGTAGTCGTTTTTGTACGAGGGGAGGGTGTTTTTGGTGAGCGGGGAGCGGAAGGTGCGGGTGTCCAGCATGATGACTTGGAGGGATTTGTTCAGGGTGGGGTCGGCGAAGCGGTAGCTGGTGTGGATGCCCGGGCGCCGGCGGCGTTCGGAGTCGGCGGGTTCGTTCCAGAAGCGGAGAAAAATCTCCTTGGATTCCGCTTTTTTGTCGTAGTCGCGGCCGGCGTCGTTCAGGCCGTAGTCGTGGTCGTCCCAGGTGGCCACCATCGGGACACGGGCGCGCAGGGCGGCGAAGAGCGGTTTGGCGGCGAGCTGGCGGTATTTGGCCTCCAGCACGGCCATGTCGTGGGTGTCGCCGTAGAGGTTGTCGCCGAGCCAGATGAAGAGTTCCGGCTCCCAGTCGCGGACGGTGGCGAGCACCGGGACCGGGCGGTCTTGTTTCATGCACGAGCCGAGGGCGATGCGTGAGACGAGCGGATTGATGGCGGGCGCGGGCAGGGGAGGGGGTTTGGGCGCGGGGGGCTGCTGAGCGCGGGCGAGGGAAAGCGTGCCGGCCAGGGCGCAGGCCATCATGGCCAGCGGGCGCGGGACGCGGGTGGAGATGGTGGTGATCATGGACTGCAGGCTACGCGCCGCCCCGGCGCTGGCCAGTGTCAATCCCGTCGCCGGCGTGCGAGGTCTTGCCCTCGCTGCTCGCGGATCGGGGGGGCGTTGGGTCCCCGGCATCGCCGAACCCGCCCATCCCACCTTGCCGCCGGCGTTCTCCTGCCCTAAAGCAGAGGAGCGCGCCGTGGGCGCGTTCACCCGCATGGACGAAACGCTCGTCGAGCCCCGACCGACCGCTGCCGCAGAGCCCCGAGGGAATGCGCGGGGGACGATGGCGTCGTCGTCGCGGCGCTCGTTGACCGGATGGTGGCGGGGGCGTCGCGACGGGCGGGCGATTTTGCCCCTGCTGGTGCAAACGCTGGCGGGGTTCAGCAAGATCGATGGCGAGGTGGTGGAGGCGGACATCGACAGCAGCCTGAGTTTTCTGCGCAACGACCTGCCGACGGCGTATTCGAGCAAGCTGCAGGCGGACTACCAGCGGGCGCTCAACGAGCCGCAGAATCTGGCGGAAATCGCGGCGCAGCTGGCACCGCTGCTCGAGCCCGAGGAGAAGATCCTGCTCGGCATGCAGTTGTACGTGTTGATTTCGCGGGCCCGGATGCCGGCGCAGCTACTGCGGCAGTTTTACCTGTTCATGACCGGGCTGGGGGTGGCGGCGGAGGCGGTGGGTCTGGTTTACCAGCTCAATGCCGGGGAGGTGGCGGGGGACGGGGCCGGGGTGGACGCGCATGCGCCCGGGGTCGGCGTGCAGCCGCTGGATTCCCTGCTGATCAGCGGGCGGCCGCCGGCCGACGTGGTGCTGGAAAACGTGCCCGAGGGGCAGTCGCTGGCCGTCTTCCGGCTGCGTACCCTGGTCCTGCTCAAAAACACCGGCACCCGGCCGCTGCTGGCCCGGGGGCGGCAGCTGCGTCCGGGCGAGTTCACCCGGCTGTACCAGGGGCAGCGCGTGGTGCTCGACGAGTCGGTCTTCGAATTCCAGGATCTGGTCACGTACCTCAATGCCAAGAAGGACGTTTCCTCCACGCAGCTGTACCTGGCGATGGATGCGGACGACGAGCCGTATGTGGAGCGCACGCGCTCGGCCGGGAGCGTGTACCAGATCAAATTCGGGCTGGGGGTGGAGGTGATGGCCCTGCGGCGCACCCCGGCGCGGGTCCGCGGGGTCACCTTGCGGGTGGGGGAGCGGCTGAAGGCCGGGCTGCATGACAAGATCACGTTCCCGAACGAGACTGAAATCTCCCTGTCCGAGCTGCGCCGTCGCGCCCGGGAAATGGGCGGCCGCTTCACACTTTCCCCCAGCAAATCCGATTACCTTGTCTCCAACAATCCCGGGCTGCTCCGCCCCGGCGACATCCTGCTCTCCCCCAATGCACGCGGGGAGCTGTTGCTGAGGATCTCCTGCGACTACGAGGCGAAGCGGGGGGCGCTGGAGGTGCTGAAGGGGGGCGGTCCGATCGGTGTCGGCGGGCAGCCGGTGCGCGAGCGCGCCGAACTTGAGGACGGTGCTGTCATCGATATCGGCGAGGGCGTCTGCCTGCGCTGTCATTTTGGCGACCGCATCATCGAGGAGGAGCGCAATCTGATCAGCCGGCTGGAGGTGGTGGATCTGTCGCACCGCTACCACGAGCGTGAGACCGCGCTGGACGGCATCAGCCTGACCGCGCGTCGCGGTGAGCTGATCTGCGTGATGGGGCCGAGCGGCTGCGGCAAGAGCACCTTTCTCCGGGTGCTGGCCGGCCACCTCCGCCCCCGCGAGGGCACGGTCCGGCTCAACGGCCTGCCGCTCTACGAGAACCTCAAGCTGCTGTGCCCGTACATCAGCTACTGCCCGCATGAGGACGCCTTCGACGAGTTCCTCACGGTGCAGGAAAACCTCGATGTGGCCGCGGCCGTGCGCAGCCCGCACCTCAGCGGCGAGGACCGCCGCAAACGGGTGCAGGCGAAGCTGGTCGAGCTGGGCCTGGACGCCGCCCGCCGCCGCCGCGCCGGCTCGCCCGAGGACAAGTTTCTTTCCGGCGGCGAGCGCAAGCGGCTGAACATCGGGCTCGACATGATCGGCCTGTCTGATGTCTTCCTTTTCGACGAGCCGACCTCGGGGCTTTCCTCGAAGGATTCCGAGCAGGTGCTCGACATCATCCGCGGCCTGGCCCACAACAAGGTGGTTTTTGTGAGCATCCACCAGCCGAGTGCGCGGCTGCTGGGGATGTTTGACCAGGCGCTGTTGCTCGACCGCGGTGGGCGTCTGGCGTTTTACGGCCCGCCATCCGCGATGCTGCGGTATTTCCGCGAGGCGGCGGTGGAGGAGGGGGTGTTGCTGGACTATCCCCTGGTCCCCGGGGAGGCGGCCCCTCCGCCGGAGGTCGTGTTTGACGTGATGGAGTCGCCCCTGCGCGACCTGGGTGGCGACGTCATTTACACCGAGGACGAGAACGGACGGCTGGCCCCGGGCCGGCGGTTCAGTCCGGGCTTCTGGCGCGACCGTTTTCAGGCGCGGAGGATCCTTGAGCAGACGCGGGGGGTGGTGCGGGAGCCGGACGATCTGACTTCGACCGAGAGGGCGGTGCCCGGTTCGTCGCGGGTTCCCCCGCGGGCCCGCCGGCAGTGGCGCGACGAACTGGCCCAGGGTGCCGCCGTCTTCCGTCGCGCCTTCATCGCCAAGCTCCGGCACCGGGGAAATCTGGCCGCGACCCTGCTGGAGGCCCCACTGCTGGCCCTGCTGATTTCCTTTGTGCTGCGGTACAGCGAGGACGGGGTCTACACCTTCGCCAGCGCCTTCCATATCCCGACCTATCTTTTTATGACCCTGGTCGTGGGCATGTTCCTAGGGCTGACCAACAGTGCGGACGACATCGTCCGCGACCAGGTGCTGCTCCAGCGTGAGCGCAACCACGATGTACGCTGCACCTACTACGTGCTGGCCAAGACGGCGGCGCTGGCGATTTTTGCCGCCGCCCAGTGCGCGGTTTATTTGCTGATCGGCAATGCCGTGCTGGAGGTGCGCTCGATGTTTTGGGATTACTTCCTGTGGATGCTCCTGAGCGCGCTCACCGGTGTGGTGCTGGGCCTCCTGATTTCCAGCCTAGTGCGCAACAGCAAGACGGCGATCAACATCATCCCGCTCATCCTCATCCCGCAGATCATCCTTGGCGGGGCGCTCATCAAATACGAGGAAATGAACCGCAACCTCGACCTCGCGCACAATCTGCGGCGCTGGCTGCGGGGCGATGACGGCCGGCCGCTGGAGCCGCCGAACAAGCTGGAAGTGCCGTTCCTCTGCGAATTCATGCCGCTGCGCTGGAGTTACGAGGCCATTGTCATTGCGCAGGCGAACCGCAACCCCCTGGCGGTGGCGCAGGACGCCCTCCAGCGGCGCATCGACACCATTGTCAAAGAGCTGCCTCCGCCCCCCGCCAAGGATCCTCCGGAACTGGCCGAGCAGCTCAGCGACGCCAAGCAGGCGCTGGCGCTGGTCTCGGGCCTGGAGGGGCGTTCGCCAGAACACGTGAAGCGGCGGCTGGCCGCCATCATGAAGGCGATCGAAAGCGGCGATTTCGACGAGGAGTCGGGCGAGTTCTCGGGCAAGGCCGGGATCAAACCGGTCTCGGCCGGCCAGCTGTACTCCAACCAAAAGATCTGGGACCTGTTCAACAAGGCCGAGGTCGAGCGTCTGCACGACGGCCACCAGGAGCCCCCGAATGTCTTTTTCGGACTGAAAAAGCACCTGGGCTTGAAGGCTCCGGAGGAAATCAGCTCCTGGCGCCACACCCGCACCGTGTTCGAGTGGGGCCGCGAAGTCGCCACCCTGCGCCTCAATCTGGCGGTGCTCGGCTTTTTCTGCGGGGTCTGTCTGCTGGCACTCTTTTATTCCCTGCGCCGCCGGCTCACCTCGGTCTAGAGCGTGGCCTAGGGCGCGGGCGCGGGCGGCCGGTGAACCAGCGCTTCATGAAGATGGATTGATAGTGTGGATTTCCTCTCCTTTGTGGTTTTTTGTACGAGTGTGGGGGATGGACCGGCCGAGGCGGGTGACGGCTGGCCGGGTGGCCCTGGGCGGTGCCGGGTTGTTCTCCGCGCGCCGGGGAACAACGGGACAACAATCGGAAATAGTAAACGCAACTGATTGAGGGTAAAAGACTAATCGTAAATGTGAGTTATTCACAAGGATTATAGGAAATTCTGGCTTTTTGATTGCCAATTTCCTTCGGAATTGTTAGATGTGGGGCAAAGTGGGGCAAAATGGGGGATTCGACACCATCGGCGTGGACTTTTCATGGTCACGTTCAGCAAACCTTGGATCTCAAGGGTCGGGTGACTGTGCCGTCGCGGTGGCGGCACGAGGGCATGGATATTTTGCTGGCCCTGCCGGACGACACGCAGCCCTCGCTGCGGTTGATGCCGACGCAGGTGCTCAACTCCGTGCTGGCCCGGCTGGCGGAGGACCCTGAGCAGTCCGACGAGCTCAAGGCGGAGAAGATGCGGTTTTATTCTTACCGGGCCTTCGAGTGTCCGCTGGACAAACAGGGGCGCTTGTTGCTGCCCTCGGCCTACATCGAAAAGCTGGGGCTGGGCGGTCCGGTTCAATTGGTCGGAACCTTCCGACATTTTGAGATTTGGCGGCCGGAAGTCTGGCAGGAGCACCTGGCCCAGCTGCAGGACGCCCATGCCGCCGGAGCCCTTCGCCTCAACCTCTGACACCCCATGCCGAGCATCGTCCCACTGACCCCGCAAACCCCGGCCCCGGCTCGGATTGGCCTGAGCGATTGGCTGGCCCAGCTGGCGGCCTGGCCGGAGCGGCTGCGCGTCTGGATTGACCAGCACACGCCGGCCGCGCCGGGCGTCGCCGGCGGGCGGCGGTCACCGCTGGAGCCGTCGTCCGGGGTGGCCACCAGTCCGGGGTATCATTTGAGCGTGATGGCGGAGGAGGTGGCCCATTTCCTGGCCCCGGCGCCGAACAAGTTGTATTTGGACGGCACGCTGGGCGGCGGCGGCCACACCGAGCGGCTGGTGCGGGCCGGGGCCAGCGTGCTCGGACTGGACCAGGATCTGGATGCGATCGACTACGCCCGCCAGCGGCTCAGCGAGCATGAGGACCGGGTCGCCTTCATCCACATGAATTTCCGGGATTACCCTTCGCTGTTGCGCGAAGTGGGGCTGGAGAAGGAGCTTGACGGCATTCTCCTCGACCTCGGGGTTTCGTCCTGGCAGATCGACACGCCGGACCGGGGATTCAGCTTCTCCCATGACGGTCCGCTCGACATGCGCATGGATGGCAGCCAGGGGCGGACGGCGGCGGATCTGCTGGCGGAGGAGCCGGAGGAGGAGTTGCGCCGCATTTTTCGGGAGTATGGCGAGGAGCCCCTCGCCCACCGGGTGGCCTCAGCCATAGTGCGCCGCCGGGCCGCCGCCCCGTTCCGCACGACCGGGGATCTGGCCGCGTTCGTGGAGGAGGTCTGCGGACGGCGCAGCGGCAAACACCCCGCCACCCGCGTTTTCCAGGCGCTGCGGATCGCGGTCAACGACGAACTGGGCGCGCTGCGCTCGGCCTTGGAGGAGCTGCCCAAGTGGCTGAAGGCCGGGGGCCGGGTGGCCATCATCACCTTCCACAGCCTGGAGGACCGCATGGTGAAGCAGTACTTCGCCGAACACAGCCGGCCGCTGCTGGACCGGCCGGAGTGGCCCGGGCCGCGTCCGAATCCGGAATGTTATTTCCGCCTCGTCGTGCGCAAGGGACTGGCTCCCAGCGCCGAAGAAACCGCTGCGAACCCCCGCTCCCGCTCCGCCCGTCTCCGCATCGCCGAACGCCTGCCCCACCATGAGGAAGCTACCCAGAAGATTGCCCAGTAACTCGCCCAGCATGGCTTGGGTTGGTTTTGCCGTCCTGCTCCTGATTCTGGGAGGCGGGCTCGCCGGCTTGTACACCCACCGGCAGAACCAGGAAGCCGCCAAGCTCCGCCTGCTCGGCGAGCTGCGCCGCGACGTGGACAAGCTGGAGGAGGACACCGGCGTGCTGACTCGCGAGTTCAAGGGATGGGTGATGGCCCCGTCGCTCAAGCTGGCGGTGCGGGACCGGCAGCTCGCGCTCGTCGCCATCACGCCCGAGCGCCGCATCCTGGTGCCCGCCGCCTCCGCCCCCGCTGCGCCGGCCGCCTCCGTGGAAACCGCCGCGCCCGCGGCCGTCGGCTCGGTCATGGCCGTGGTCACCCGCCCCTGAGCCCCTCCTCCCGATCCTCAACCACTTCGTTTCGATGCCGCCTCCCTCCGCCCCCGCCGAAGCCCGGCTCGATGGCACCCTGCGGTTCCGCGCGGTTTGCCTGAGCCTTGGCCTGGCCGGCGTCTTCAGCCTGCTGGGGTGGCGGCTGGTCAACCTGCATGTCGGCCAGGGCGACACGTTCCGGCTGGCGGCGCGGGAGGTGTCGCAGCGCGAGGTCATTGTGCCGGCCCCCCGCGGGGCGATCTTGGACCATCACGGCGAGGTGCTGGCCATCGACCGCCGGGTCTATTCCGTGGTGGTGGACCGCAACCTGCTGCGGGACCTGGATCTGGCCCGCCGCTCGGTCTCCGCTGAGATGGGGATCAGGCTCTCGGAAGTGGACCGTCACCTCACGGACGAGGAGAGGCGGGCCGACAGCATCCGGCGCTGCCTGGAACTGGTGGCCCCGCGCCTGGGCACCAGGCCGGGCGCCCTGCGCAAGCTCATCGGCGACGGCGTCCGCGGCGAGGTCACGGTGGCGCGCGATCTGGGCGACGAGGAGGCGTGGTCGCTCCGGCGGTTCATTGAGGAGCAGGCGCTGCCCGGGGTGGTGGTGCGGGAGGGGCGGCGGCGGTTCCATCCGCTGCCTGATCTCGGGGTGCACGTCATCGGTTTCACCAACAGCGAAAACACCGGGATTGAGGGCGTCGAAAAGAGCATGGACGGGGTGCTGCGCGGCGTGCCCGGAAGCCAGTGGTTCGAGCGCGATCCCAAAGGCGGGGAAGCGCCTTCCAAGACCCGGCCGACGCGGATGGCCGAGCCCGGCCGCTCGCTCCGCCTCACCCTTGACCACCGGATCCAGCGGCTGCTGGAGGAGGAGTTGGATGCGGTCGGGGACGAACCCGGCGAGGTGTATGTCCCGCTGCTGAAGGCCCGGGGCGTCTCGGTGATCCTGATGGATCCGGCCACCAATTCCATCCTGGCCCTGGCCAACCGCCCGCATCACCGCCTCGATGACCGCCGCAGCATCACCCCCAATCTGGCGGTCGCCGAGACCTTCGAGCCTGGATCCACCTTCAAAATCGGCGCGTACGCCGGCGTCCTTGACCGCCAGTTGGTCGGCCTCGGCACCCCGCTCAACCTGCACGGCGGCTCCTACCACAAGGGCTTGATCCGCATCACCGACACGCATCCGGTGGACGGGGCCACCGTGCTCAGCGCCTTTTCCCACTCCAGCAACATCGCCGCCTACAAACTCGCGGCCCAGCTGGGAGCGGTCCGCTACCATGGGTATCTGCGCATCCTGGGTTTCGGCCAGCGCACCGGCGTGGACCTGCCCAACGAGGCGACTGGGCTGCTCCGCCCGGTCGAAAAATGGGGCGCTCTCTCCCTGCGCAGCCTGTCCTTCGGCTACGAGGTCAACGTGACCCCGCTGCAGATGCTCAACGCCTTTTCGTCAGTGATCAACAACGGGGTGCTGCGGGAGCCGCGGCTGGTCGCGGCCGTGATGGACGAGACCGGGACGGTGATTGAGGAGCGTGCGACGGTGACGCGCCATGACGTCTGCTCGCCCGCGGCGGCGCGCCAGCTGCGCACGGCCATGCTCGAGGTGGTGGCCAAGGGCACCGCGAAGCAGGCGGCCATCCCCGGGTTTCTCGTCGGCGGAAAAACCGGCACGGCCAAGAAGTACGTGCCGGCGCGCAAGGCCTATGCCGAGCGCGCGTATCTGGTGACTTTTGTCGGTTTTGTCGAATCCCTCGCGGGGCCTGAACTTATGGGTATCGTCGTGGTGGACGATGCGGACGTGGCCAAGGGGATGGAGTACGGCGGCCAGCTTGCGGCCCCATTGTTTCGCCGCATCGCCGGGAAAGTGCTCGCCCTGCGGGGGGTGGTGCCCAATCCCGAGTGGCTGCCGAAGCCCCCGCTCTCCTCGCGGCCGCCCGCTCCGGCCAGGAATTCATCGCTTGCCGCCGACCGCTGATCCACCGCCTGCATCGGAGCCCCCTCATTCTGAATCCCATCAATCAACCACCATCCAGCCCAGTGACCCTTTCCGACCTGCTTTCCTCCGTGCGCGATCTCACTGCCTCCGGGCCGCGGGATGTGGAGGTGTGCGGGCTGGCTCATGATTCGCGGCAGGTGCGGCCCGGCTTCATTTATTGCGCGCTCAAGGGAGGCCGGACCGACGGCGCGCTCTTTATCGACCAGGCTATCGAGGCGGGGGCCGTGGCCATCCTCAGCGATGCCGAGGCCAGCCGCACCGGGGTCGCCTGGCTGCGGTCCATCGAGCCGCGCCGGGCCCTGGCCGCCCTGGCCGCCGCGTTCCACGGGCACCCGAGCCGGGCGCTGCGGGTCGCCGGGGTCACCGGCACCAATGGCAAAACCACCGTCGCCTTTCTCCTCCACCACCTGTTCAAGGCTTCGCGTGGGCGGGCCGGCCTCATCGGGACCGTCGGGTACGACGACGGCCTCGTGCAGCGCCCGGCCAGCCACACCACGCCCGAGAGCGTGGAGCTGCAAGAGTGGCTCGCACGGATGGTGGAGCATGGCTGCGGCGGGGTGGCGATGGAGGTCAGCTCCCATGCCCTCGTGCAGCAGCGGGTGCACGGACTGGCCTTTGACGCCGCCATCTTCACCAACCTGACCCAGGATCATCTCGACTATCACGGCACCATGGAGGCCTATTTCGAGGCCAAGGCGCTGCTTTTCGACCACCTCGCGGCCCAGTCGGAAAAGAAGCCGGTGGCGGTCATCAACATTGACGATCCGGCCGGCCGGCGCCTGGTCACGCGGGTGGGCAGCCGGGCGCGCGTCCTCCGCTACGGATTGGGGGCGACGGCCGACTACCGGGCGACGAATGTGCGGTTTGATGCGGCCGGCACGCAGTACCAGCTTGAGGTGGGCGAGCGCAAGCTGCTCGTCCGCCTGCCGCTGATCGGCCGCTTCAACGTCATGAACAGTCTGGCCGCCCTGGCCGGGGCCACCGCCTGCGGGCTGAACCTGCGGGAGGCGGTGACCAATCTGGCGCAGGCACCCCAGGTCCCCGGCCGGCTTGAAAGCGTGGCCGGCCGCCGGTCCTTCCGGGTTTTTGTGGACTATGCGCACACCCCGGACGCACTGGAGAACGCGTTGTCCACGCTGCGCGAGCTGGGCCCGCGCCGCCTGCTCGCCGTCTTTGGCTGCGGCGGCGACCGCGACGCCGGCAAGCGGCCGCTGATGGGCGCGGTGGCGGCGCGGCTGGCCGACTATGCCATCCTGACCTCCGACAATCCCCGCGGGGAGCCGCCGGCGGCGATCCTGGACGAGATCAAGGCTGGCTTCACGACCCCCGCGTTCGAGATCATCGAGGACCGCCGCCAAGCCATCGGCCGCGCCATCGAGCTGGCCCAGGAGGGCGACATCATCCTCCTCGCCGGCAAGGGGCACGAGGATTACCAGATTTTCGCCGACCACACCGTGGAATTTGACGACCGCGTGGTCGCCCGCCGGTTCATCGAGCAAAAACCCGCGACCGCGCCGATGGACCCGGGCGGGCGGGGGGCGCGCCCGCCCCAGCGCGGGGGAAGGAGGCCGTCATGAGGCCGCTCACGCTCGAGCAGGTGGCCGGGTGGGCCGGCGGCGCGCTGCTTTCCGGCGATCCCGGGACGCGGGTGACCGGCGTCTCCACCGACTCGCGCGAAGACCTTGCGGGTGCGGTTTTTGTGCCGCTCGCCGGCGAGCGGCATGACGCGCATGACTTTTTGCCGCAGGCATTTGCCAATCACGCGGCCGCGGCGCTGACCGCCCGGCCGGGCGACGCGGCGGCCGCCGGGCCGCTGATTGCGGTGGACGACACGCTGGCCGCCCTGCAGCGGCTGGCCACCCGCTATCGCGAGTCCCTCGGGCCTTTTGTGGCGGTGGGGGTGACGGGGTCGAACGGGAAGACGTCGACCAAGGATTTTCTCGCGGCGGTGCTGGCGGGGAGGTTTTGCGTGCACGCCACGAAGGGGAACCTGAACAACCACATCGGGGTGCCGCTGACGGTGCTGGGAGTGGGTCCGGAGCACACGGCGGGGGTCTTCGAGATGGGCATGAATCACTTTGGTGAGATCGCCCCGCTGGCGGCCATCGCGCAGCCGGGCGCGGCGGTGGTCACCAACATCGGGACCGCCCACATCGAGTTCCTGGGCAGCCGCGAGGGCATCGCGCTGGAAAAGGGTCGCCTCGTCGAGGCGGTGCCCGCGGAGGGATTCGTGGTCCTGAATGCGGATGACGACATGACTCCGGGCCTGGCCGCGCGTTCGTGCGCGCGGGTGGTCACCGCCGGCCTGGCCGGAGGTGAGGTGCGCGCGGAGAACGTGGCCGGGTCATCCTTCGATCTGGTCATTCCCGGCGCGCCGCAGGTCCGGGTCAGCCTGCCCGTGCCCGGGCGCCACATGATCGGCAACGCCCTGCTCGCCGCGGCGGCGGGCTGGCAGCTGGGGCTTTCCGCCGGCGAGATCAAGGCCGGCCTGGAATCCGCGTGCCTGCATGGCGGACGCCTCCAGCGCCGCGAAGCGGCCGGCCTGCATTTTCTCGATGACAGCTACAACGCCAATCCGGACTCGATGCGGGCCGCGCTGCGGACCCTGGGCGAGCAGCCGGTTGCCGGGTGCCGCCTGGCCGTGCTCGGGCGCATGGGCGAGCTGGGGCTGCATGCTGCGGCCGGTCACCGCGAGGTGGGGCAGGCGGCGGCCGCCGCGGGGGTCGATTTCCTGCTCACGGTCGGCGGCGCGGAGGCGGGGCTGATTCACGAGGCCTTTGGCGCGCCGTCCCGTTCGCTGCACTGCGCCACCCATGCCGGAGCCGCCGCGTGGCTCCGCGACCATGCGACCGCGGCGGATCTGATCCTGCTCAAGGGCAGCCGCGCGGCCGCCATGGAGAAGGTGCTGGACGGGCTCGCCGGCGCGACCGCCGCCACCGCCTCGGGCACTCACTGACCACCGATTTTCCAGATGTTGTATTGGATCTATCAACTGACCGAGGGAATGCACCAGGAGGGGCTGATCTACAAGCTCCTCAACGTGTGTAAATACCAGACCTTCCGCGCGGCGGTGGCCTGCCTTTTCGCCTTTCTGCTGATCGTGGTGACCGGCGAGTGGGTCATCCGCAAGCTCATCTCGCTGAAGGTGGGCCAGCCGATCCGCACGGCGGCGGAGGTCCACCAGTTGTTCGAGCTGCATGGCCGCAAAAAAGGCACGCCCACCATGGGCGGCATCATGATCATCGCGGGCGTGGTCCTGGGCACGCTCCTGTGCGCGCGGTGGGACAACCTTTTTGTCTGGGTCTCCCTCTTCGTCTTCCTCGGGCTTGGGGCGCTCGGGTTCATGGATGACTACCACAAGGTGGTGAAGAAAAACTCCAAGGGGGTCTCGGCCCGGGCCAAGCTGGTGGTGCAACTGGGCATCGCGCTCACCGCCTCGCTGGTCCTCTGCTACTCGCATGTGGCCGACGACTTCATCGGGCAGCTCTACGTCCCGTTTTTGAAAAACCCGCTGCTCAAGGACATGGGGCTGCTTTCGCTCGCGTTCTTCGCCGCCATCATCGTCGGCAGCAGCAATGCGGTGAACCTCACCGACGGGCTTGATGGACTGGCCACCGGGTGCACCCTCACGGTCGCCCTCGCCTACGGCCTCTTTTGTTATGCGGTCGGGCGGCAGGATTTTTCCGGCTACCTCAACATTCCGCACCATGCCATGACCGGCGAGCTGGCCATCGTCTGCGCGGCGCTGGTCGGGGCCAGCCTGGGGTTTTTGTGGTACAACTGTCATCCTGCGCGCGTTTTCATGGGCGACACCGGTTCCCTGGCCATCGGCGGGCTGCTGGGGACCATCGCCATCTGCTGCAAGCAGGAGCTGACGCTGATCATCGTGGGTTTCATCTTCGTCATGGAGGCGATGTCGGTGATGCTGCAGGTCGCCAGCTTCAAGCTCCGCGGCGGCAAGCGCATTTTCCGCATGTCGCCGATCCATCACCACTTCGAACTGGGCGGCTGGCCCGAGACCACCGTGGTCGCCCGCTTCTGGATCCTCTCGGTCATCTGCGCCCTCATCGGCGTGGCCTCGTTGAAACTCCGCTGAACCCCGCGCGCCAGGACGCCTTCTCATCATGACACTCGCCGGACAACACATCGCCGTGCTCGGACTCGGGGCCAGTGGCCGCGGGGCCGCGCGCCTGGCGCTGAAGCTCGGCGCGACCGTCACCCTGCTGGATTCGGGATCGGCGGCCCCGCTGGCCGCCCCGGCCGGGGAGCTGCGGGCCGAGGGCATCGCCGTCGAGCTGGGCGCGGTCCGGGTGCCGGAGGACGCGCGCTTCGACCTCGCGGTGCTCAGCCCCGGCATCGATCCCGCGTGGGAGTTGCCGCGGAGTTTCGCCGGGGCGGGGGTGCCGGTTATCGGGGAGATCGAGTTTGCCTGGAGGCATCAGGACCGTCCGGTAGTCGCGATCACCGGCACCAACGGCAAGTCGACGACGACCGAACTGGTCGCGCGCCTGCTCAATGCCGGCGGGATCCGCACCCAGCCAGCCGGCAACCACGGCCGCGCCTTCGCGGATCTGGTCTGGTCGGGCGAGGAGGTGGACGTCCACACCCTCGAGGTGAGTTCGTTTCAACTCGAAACGATCAACACCTTCCGCCCGCGGGTCGGGCTGTGGATGAACTTCGCGGCCGATCATCTCGACCGCCACCCCACGCTCGACGCCTACTTTGCGGCCAAGGCGCGGATTTTCGAGAACCAGGGCGAAGGTGACACCGCCATCGTCAAGCTTGAGGACCGCCGCCCGGCCACGCCGGCGGAGCGCACGGTCACTTTCAGCGCGCACGAGGAGGGGGCGGACTATGGTTTTGACGGCCGCTGGATCACCCATCGCGGCGTGCGGGTCGTGGATTTTTCAACCACCCGGCTGCGCGGCCGCCACAATGCGGAAAACCTCATGGCCGCGCTGGCGGCGGGCCGGGTGTTCGGGGTGTCGTGGGAGGTGATGGAGGCGGCCGCCCGGGACTACCGCGCCCCGCGTCACCGCTGTGAACTGGTGGCCGTGGTCGAGGGCCGGGAGTTCATCGACGACTCGAAGGCGACCAATCTGCATGCCTTGGAAAGCTGCCTGCGCGCGCTGCCGGATCCGGTGGTCCTGATTGCCGGGGGCAAGGACAAAGGGCTCGATTTCGCCCCGATGCGCGATCTGGTGGCCCGCATGGCCACGCATGTGCTTGCCATCGGCCAGCTCCGCCCGCACCTGGCGGCGGCCTGGGCCGGGGCGGTGCCGGTGGAGGCATGCGTGACGCTGGAGGAGGCGGTCGCCCGCAGCCTCGCAGTCAGCCGTCCGGGGCAGGTCGTGCTGCTGAGCCCGGGGACGTCCAGTTACGACATGTTCAGCGGTTACGAAGACCGGGGCGAGCGGTTCGTCCGCGCCGTGCACCGGCTGCTGTCACCGGCCTGAACGCCCGCTTCCTTTTTTCGCCGTCCCCCTCCCGTTCCCGTCCCATTTCATTCAACACCACACGCCACCATGTCACGCCACCACCAACCCATCGTCCGTCTGCGGCGTCCGCCCCAGGGCATGCTGCACCGTCTGCACGCCAAAATGAACCGTCTACCGGCCCATCTCACGAGCGAGGACGACTGGAAGCAGGACCAGCCGGGGGTGCGGCTTTCCCGGGTCTTCGGGGTGGTGCTGGGCATCCACATCGTCGCGATCGGCGGGCTGATGGCGTACGAGATGTTCCGGCACCGCGAGCATCCGGCGGCGGCCCCCACGGCGTTTCGCCCAGCGCTGCGGGAGGCGCGGCCGGGCACCGCGATGGTGGCGCCCGCTGCCCGGGTCAAAGATTCCTTTGCGGATGATCCCAAACACGCGAGGCTGCACACGCACGTGGTGGCTCCGGGCGAGGGCCTCGGGGAGATTGCCGCCCAGTACGGGGTGGACGAGAAGGCGCTCCATCTGAAGAACCTGCTCGGGCAAGGCCGGGCGTTTAAAAGCGGCATGAAGCTGGTCATCCCCAACCGCCAGCTGGAGGCCGCTGCACCGATGGATCCCGACCGCCTGCTGGCCGGGGACGCCCCGGCCCGCGGCGCGGAGCCGGCCGCGGCCTTGGCACCGGTCGCCCGGCCGGCGTTTGACCCCAGCCTGCCCGTGCTCCGGGCCGAGCCGGTGGCCGAACCGGCAGCCCCCGCCGCGCCGGCCGCGCCGGCCATGGCGGCGGTCCCGAAAAAGAAGGCTTCCGCCCCGGCCAAAAAGCTGGAGACGGCCGCCGCGACCAAGCCGAAATCAAAGGGCCGCGTGCACGTCGTCAAGAGCGGCGAGAATGCCTACCGCATCGCCAAGGCATACGGGGTCAACGTCGACCAGCTGGTCAAAACCAACGGAATCAATCCCAGCGCCCTGCGCCCCGGCACCACTCTGACCATTCCCCCGGCGCGCTGAGGCGGGCATTTTATGGAAAGCCTTCATCCGCGGTGCCCGGTGCCGCCAACCACTTTTTAATGATGTCTAAAATCGCCAGCCATGTCCTGCTGGGGTGCGTTCTGCTGCTGATCGGCCTCGGCATTGTCATGCTGATCAGCACGGGCATGTGGTCGGCCGGCCACGGCGGCGACACCTTTTTCAGTTTGCGGCGGCAGGCCATGTGGCTCGCGCTGAGCGTGGTGGTGTGCGTGGTGATGAGCCGGGTGCCGGCCGTGATGCTGCAGCGGCTCGCGCCGTGGATCTATGGGTTCGGCTGCCTGCTGCTGGTGCTGTGTTTCGTTCCCGGGGTGGGGCTGACGCTCAACGGCTCGAGCCGTTGGATCAGCTTGAAATCGGCCGGCCTGGCCGCGGCGCAAGTCCAGCCGTCCGAGTTCGCGAAGCTGTCGGTCGTGATCGGACTGGCGGCTTGGTATGAGCGGACGGGCGGGCGCAGCCGGGAGTTTTTCCATGGGTTTATCATTCCGGTGATGCTGGTGGCCCTGCCGGTCGGACTGATCGGCAGTGAGGTCGATCTCGGGGCGGCCGCGCTGATCGGACTGGCGGCTTTTGCGCTGATGTTTGTGGCCGGGGCCAATCTGCCGGCCCTGGGAGTGACGATTGCGCTCGGCCTGGGGGCAATCTACGCCGCGATCAAATTCATCCCCAACCGGGCCCGGCGGTTCACCGATTTCCTGGACGTGCTGCGCGATCCGATGGCGCACTTGGGCGACTCGGGCATGCAGCAGGTGCGGGCGATGATGGCCTTCGCCAACGGATCGACCTCCGGAGTCGGGCTGGGGGCCGGGCAGCAGAAGGCGATGGGGCTGCCGTACGCGCACACGGATTTCATCTTCCCGATGGTGGGGGAGGAGCTGGGGCTGGTCGCCACCCTGGCGGTGGTCGTCGGTTACGCGCTGATCCTCATTTTCGGCATGTTCATCGCCCTGCATGCCTCCACGCGGTTTGGCCGGCTGGTGGGCGTCGGCTGCGTGGTGCTGCTGGCACTGCAGGCGACGCTGAACATCGCCGTGACCACGGTCTGCCTGCCCAACAAGGGGCTGCCGCTGCCCTTCGTCAGCTATGGCGGGTCGAACCTGCTCTTCTGTCTGACCTGCGTCGGCATCCTGCTCAACCTCCACCGCCACGGGGTGTATCCGGAGATCAAACGTGCGGGCAGCCTGCCGCGCCGCCGGGTCACGCCCCGGGCCTGAGGAAGGCCGGCGGCCCCATCCCGGTGCCGCGCGCGGCTCGCCACCCCGGTGCGGAGGCGTGATCGGCCCAATTCCCGCCTTGGCAGGGGTCATCCACGGTGCACCCTCAGGCGTTCTGTTTACCCCATCATGATCACCCAAGACCAGATTCTCGACGCCCTCCGCACCGTAAAATATCCCGGTTTCAGCCGGGACATCGTCTCCTTTGGCCTGATCAAGGGGGTGGCGTCCGAGGGCGGGGTGGTGACGGTGAAAATCGGGCTGCAGACGCGCGATCCGGAACTGCCGCGCACCATCCACCGCGAAGCCACGGCCGCGCTCCAGGCGCTGCCCGGGGTGAGCCGGGTGGAGCTTGATTTCGATCTGAAGGAACCGCCGACCACGCAGGGTCCGGGCGGGCCACTGATGAAACAAAGCATTGAGGGCGTGCGGCGGGTCATCGCCGTGGCCTCGGGCAAAGGCGGGGTGGGCAAGTCAACCGTGGCCAGCAATCTCGCGGTCGCCCTCGCCGCCACCGGGGCCAGGGTCGGGCTGTGCGACTGCGATCTCTACGGTCCGAGCATTGCCCTGATGTTCGGCACTGACGAGCGGCCGATGGCCACCGACCAGAACGAGATCATCCCGGTCGAGCGCCACGGCATCAAGCTGATGAGCATGGGCCTGCTGCTGGACGACGGCAGCCCGGTGATCGTGCGCGGCCCGATGGCCACGCGATATGTGCAGCAGTTTCTGCGGCAGTGCCTCTGGGGGGAGCTGGATTACCTGATTCTCGACCTGCCTCCCGGCACCGGGGACATCCAGTTGACCATCGTGCAGACGGTGGCCCTTGATGGCGCGGTCATCGTGACCACGCCGCAGGAGGTGGCCCTGATCGATGCGCGCAAGGCCATCGCGATGTTCGCCAAGGTTAACGTGCCCATCCTCGGGATGGTTGAAAACATGAGCTGGTTCCAGCCTCCGGGTCGGGAGGAAAAATATTTCCTTTTCGGTGAAGGGGGCGGGCGGAAGGAGGCGGCGAAGCTTGGGCTGGCGCTGCTGGCGGAGATTCCCATGGATGTGCCGACCCGCGAAGGAGGGGATTCCGGGCAGCCGATCGCGCTGCAGACGCCCGGCACTCATCCGGCGAGCGCCGCCTTTCATGCCCTGGCCGCCCGCGTGGCCGGGGCCGTGGCGGCGGGGTAGGTGGCCCGACGGGCGGTCTCTCGGCGGACGGGCGGCGGGCGGGATGGGGCTGCGTCCCCTCGTGCCGAACGGGAGCCGGTCCTGCCGGGAGGTCAGCCGACCGTGACCTCGAGGAACCCCTCGAGGTGCCGGATGCGGGTGGGGTGGCGCATTTTCCGAAGCGCCTTGGCCTCGATTTGGCGGATGCGCTCGCGGGTCACCTGGAATTGTTTGCCGACCTCCTCGAGGGTGCGGCTGTAGCCGTCGACCAGGCCGAAGCGCTGCTCCAGCACCTGGCGTTCGCGCTCGCTGAGGGTGTCGAGCACGTCCTTGATCTTGTCCTTGAGGAGGTGGAATCCGGTCATTTCGACGGGGCTTTCGGCGCTTTTGTCCTCGAGGAAGTCCCCGAAGTGGGCGTCGTCGCCTTCGCCGACCGGGCTTTCCAGCGAGATCGGCTGCTGGGCCATGCGGAGGACGGCGTTGACGCGCTCCACGGGAAGGTGCACCTCGTCGGCAATCTCGTCGTGGGTCGGCTCCCGTCCAAATTCCTGCACCAGCTGCTTTTGCACGCGCATCAGTTTGTTGATGGTCTCGATCATGTGGACCGGGATGCGGATGGTGCGCGCTTGGTCGGCAATCGACCGGGTGATGGCCTGCCGAATCCACCAGGTGGCGTAGGTGGAGAACTTGTACCCCCGACGGTATTCGAATTTTTCGACCGCCTTCATGAGCCCCATGTTTCCCTCCTGGATGAGGTCGAGGAACGAGAGGCCGCGGTTGGTGTATTTTTTGGCGATCGAGATGACGAGGCGGAGGTTGGCCTCGACCATTTCGGTTTTCGCCTTGTTGGCTTCGCGCAGCCAGCGGTGGAGTTCCGCGCAGATGGCGCGGAATTCGGCCGGGCCATGCCAGACGCGGCCGCTGAACTGCGCGGGGGTGTGCTCGAGGGCTCCGGCCTCGATCTGGTTCAACTCCTGGAGGTGGCGGTCGGCCAGTTCGGCCATCTCCTCGACGACCTTCTGTTTAAAGGAGAGCTTGCGGTAGGATTTGTCCAGGGACGCCAGCGCGGCGGCCAAGCCGGCCTCGTCCGGGCTGGCACCGCGGCTTCCGGCGCGGTGGAGTTCGGTGATCTCCGCATGGCGCTGGCGGATGTCCGCCGCGAGTTTGGGCAGGGCCCGCACGTAGCGTTCGCGGTTTTGGATCTGTTTGTCGATGACGATGCGGTCGATGCGTTCGCGGCCGTCGTGGAGGCGCTCGATGATGTCCGCATACGCCTCGGTGGTGAAGCCAAAGGTGTGGACCAGGCGCTCGACATTGTCCTCGGCCACCTCAATGCGTTTGGAGATCTCGACTTCCTGCTCCCGGGTCAGCAGCGGCACCTGGCCCATCTGCTTGAGGTACTGGCGCACCGGGTCGTCGAGCACATCGAGCCGGGAATCGGCGGCCTTGCGGACGCGTTCCTCCGCCTCGCTGTCGTCGGCGATCGAGCGGCGGGTCCGGCGGAGGTCCTTGTATTTCTCCACCTCGGCCTGATCGATGACCGTGAACTCCATGGCCCGGAGGCGCTCGAAGACCTGTTCGATCAGGTCGGGATCGAGGCAGTCCATCGGCAGAGCCTCGTTCAGGTCGTCGTAGGTGAGATAATCCTGTTCCTTGGCCAGCCGGATGAGGATGCGCAGGCGGGCCTGGATTTCGGGGTGATCAATCGAGCTGTAGAGCTCGGCCGGGGTGGGCGCAATCGGGGCGTCGGCGCCGGCAGTCAGCGGGTGCTTGCGCGGACGGCCGCGCTTCTTTTTGACCGGAAGCTCGCTCGTTGAGGTGTCCAGCATGGCGGTTGTTGGGGGGCGGCTGCCGGGGGAACAGGCGGCCGCGGTTTGATCTGACTTTGGTAAGCTCCATCGGCCGGGGAGCAAACGATTTTTGGGGGCGGCGTGCGTGTGGAACTCCCGTTTGACAAAGGCTGGAGAGCTGCCCTCTAAAAGGGTGCCATGCTCGCGGGGATGGTCGCCATGGCCGCGGCCTCACGCGCCTGCCGGCTCAGGGCGGCGATTTCCGCGATGAGGACGAGCTGGTCCTGGGCGCTGGTTTCCCGGCTGCGCGCGCGCGCCTGCCGCTGGTCGATGCGGCCGCGCAGCCACTGGGCCTTGAGCTGGTAGAAGGCGGCGCGGGCGGCGGCGGCCCCGCCGGTCGGTGCGGGGTCGGCAAGCAGGGTGTGCACCGCCTCGTTTTCGCGCTCCGGCAGGGAGGCAAAAAAGAGCGCGGCTGCGCCGGGATCGTCCGGCGGAAAATCGGCGTCGGCCCACAGGCACCGGAGGAATTCGGTCCCGGCCAGTTCGGGGATCCACTCGGTCTCGCACCCGCGCAGCCAGGTGCGCGACTCCTCATCGGTCAGGAGGAGCCGGCAGAGCAGGACAATGGCGGCGTTGGCGGGGAGGACGGGGATGTCATCGGCGGCCTCGGCACCGTCGCCGGCCGGTCCCTCCGTCCCCGCGGCGCGGGTCGCGGTGGTCTCCTCGTAGCGCCGTTCGCGGCCGGCTTCGCGCGCCGCGCGGACGACGAGTTTGCGCACGTCGTCGGTGGGCACGGCGAGGCGGGTGGCGGTGCGGTTGATGGCGTCCTCCTGGGCGGCTTTTTCCGTGAGGCAGGCGATGCCGGTGGCCAGTGCGGCGGCCGCGCGCAGGCGCTCGCGAACCTGGGTGAGGTCGGCCGTCCGGCTCAGGTGGCCGAGCTGGAAGTCGAAGAACGCGGGAGCCGCGGCAATCAGTTCGCGGAACACCTCCACCCCGTCGCGGCGGACCAGGGTGTCGGGGTCGTCGCCGGGAGGCAGCGCGGCCACGCGCACATGGACTCCGGCGCGGGCCAGGATGGCAAAGGCGCGAGCGGCGGCCTTGACCCCGGCCGCATCGGAATCGAAGCAGAGCACGGCCTCGTCCGCGAGCTGGTGGAGGCGGCGCGCGTGGTGCTCGGTGAAGGCGGTGCCGAGGGGCGCGACCATGGCCTCGACGCCCGCCTCCACGCAGGTGATGAGGTCCAGCTGCCCCTCGCAGATGATCGAGCGCTTTTCCTTGGTGATGGCGCGGCGGGCGCGGTCGAGGCCGAAGATGGTGCGGGATTTGTTGAAGAGCGGGGTCTCGGGCGAGTTGAGGTACTTGGCGGACTTGGCCTCGGGATCGAGTAGGCGTCCGCTGAACGCGATGACTTCGCCCTGCTCGTTGCAGATGGGGAACATGAGCCGTCCGGCAAAGCGGAACCACGGCTCCCGGCGGCGCCGTCCGTCGTCGTCGGTGAAGATCATGAGTCCGCCCTCCGCCAGCAGTTCGTCGCGGACGGCCTTTGCCCGCGCCCAGGCCAGAACGCGGGCGGGATCGGGCGGGGCGAAGCCGATTTTCCAGCGGCGCGCGGCCTGGCCGTCGAGCCCCCGGCTTTTCCAGTAGCGCCGGGCCGGCTCGGCCTGGCGATCGGTCAGCAGCAGTTGATGGAACCACTCGGCAATCTCTCGGTGCAGGGTGAGCAGCTCCTTGCGCTGGCGGAAGGCGCCGGCTTCTTCGGCGGAGTCCTCCGTCTCGGTGATGGCAATGCCGGCCCGCTCGGCCAGTCGCCGCACCGCGTCAGGAAAACTCACATGCTCGTACAGCTCGACGAATTTGACCACCCCTCCGCCCGCGCCGCAGCCGAAGCATTTGAAAATCTGCCGGCCCGGATTGACCTGGAAGCTCGGCGTCCGCTCGCTGTGAAACGGGCACACCGCCTTGTAGGCCGACCCGGCCTTGCGCATCGGAAAATAGGACTGCACCACCGCCACGATGTCGCTGGCGGCGATGACCTGTTGAATCGTTTCCTCGCTGATCCGCCCCATCGTGTCCCACCATAGCGGGGGTGAGGGGCGGTAAACAGCAATCAATCGGTCCCGGCCGGATCCGGCCGGGCGGTGGCGCGGCCTCGGGGCCGCGTGCATTCTTTGGCGGCGCGACGTGGAGGATGGTGCTACGCTCAATGTCGATGAACCGACTCTTCCCATGGAGGCGATGGCCGCGCCCGGCCGGGGTGCTGGCGGGTCTGGTCGTGGCGGCGCTGGGCCTCGGCGCGCCGCCGGCCGGGGCTGGGGAAACACCGGTGCCGCGCATCGACCGCCGGACCGGTCCGGCGGAGACGCTGAGCAGCAGCGGCCAGTTTCTCGCCCGCGGTCCCCTTCAGTCCGACCGGGCCGTGCTGGTGACCCGCGCCGAGGAAGTGCGCGAGGAGGTCGACCGGCTGCTCCTGCGGGCGGAACGCCGGGGGGAGCCGGCGGACGCGATGGGCCCGGCCTCCCGTCAATCCGGGCGCCCCCCCGTGGTGATCAATCTCTGGCTGCAGGGCGACGCCCGGCCGCCGCTGCATGCCCGCCTGTTTCGCATGGAGGGGGTGCCGCAACCCGTGTTGGGGCTCGTCGTGGCCCGGGCCGCGCTGGCCGGCACGGATGGTTTCCGTCGCGAGATCGTCCGGCTGCTGCTGGTCGAGCGGATGATCCGGGCGCAGCCGGAGTCGGCGGCCGCCGGCCGCGGGGATGTGCTGCCGGCCTGGTTGGAGACAGGCGTGCTGGAGGCGCTGGACCACCTCCGTGCGGGCCGTCCCAGCGCCCGGTATGCCGCGCTCTTCACTCAGGGGCGCATTCTGGCGATCGACGACATCCTGACCGTCCAGCCGTCCACCCTGGAGGCGGGTGCCCGGGACGTCTTTGCCACGTCCGCCTGCTGCCTGGTCCTGGCGTTGCTCGACCAACCGGAGGGGCCGGACCGCTTCCGCCATTTCCTGGAGGCCGCGCCGGCGCGGCAGGGGAGCTGGCAGAATCTGCTTGTCCGTTCCTTTCCGGGGCTCGCCCTGTCGCGCCACAGTCTGGAGAAGTGGTGGGCGCTCCAGGCGGCGACCCTGGCCACCCCGGATCTGCTCGAGCCGATGACCGCGGCCGAGACCGAGGCGGTGCTGGCCCGCGCTCTGCTGGTGAGGTGCCGACCCGGCTCCACCACCACGGCCGCGCCCTCGCCCGTCGTGCGCTGGCTCCGGAACTGGATTCCGGGCCGGCCCGCTCCGGTGGCAGTGCCCTCCGGTGCCACGGAGGCCGGGGAGGAGGTGGTTCCGCTGGCCGAGTTGGACCGCATCGCCGGGTTGCCCCGGCGGGCCGAGGTGTTGCGCGCCAATCAAGGAGCCCTGTCCGCGCTGCTGCTGCGCGCCTTTCCCCTCTATCGTCCCATCATTGAGGAGTATCAGCAGGTGCTGGGGCAGCTCAGCCTGGGCAAGGCCAAAGGGCTGTCCGCGCAGTGCGACGCCCTGATAGCCCGGCGGCGCGAGGTTCTGGCCACTGCCGAGGCCGCCACCGACCTGCTTAATTGGTATGAGGCCACCCAGCGCGGCCAGCTCAGCGGCACCTTCGACCGCTACTTCGAGCTGCTCGACACCCCGGGGCCGTCCGTGCCGCGCCCTACCGAAGATCCCATCGCCCGCACCCTCGACGAGTTGGAGGAGGAATTCGCCGTGCCCTGAGCGGACCGGGTCGCGGGTCAGGCACCGTCGCGCGGAATTTTTGCCAGGTGGTTGCTGAGGTATGGGAAAAACTGCTTTTTGCGTGAGACCACGCCTTCGAGGTCGAAGACTCCCTTGCGGAGGCGGGGGTAGGTCAGGGCGTCGGTGATCCGCTGGTCGCCATCGGTCAGCAGCAGGCTGCGGTGGCGGGTGATGTCGGTCACCAGGAGGCAGGCGAAGTCGAGGGTCCGCTCGGTGCGCAGGGCGGCCAGGGCCGCCTGCAGCTCCTTCTCCCGCTCATCGAACGTCTCGAGCCCCAGCTCCTCGATCTGGGAGATGCTGACGCGCCACCCGGCCTCCCGGTATTCCTTGCGGTCCGTGCCGATGACGGAGGTCGGGGGGAGTTCGCGCAGGATCGAACCGGCTTCGAAAAAGCCGCGGGTGAATTCATCGACGTCCAGACCGGCGATTTCGGCCAGCCACGGGAGGAGGCGGCGGTCGGTGTCGGTGGTGGTCGGCGACGTGAGCTTCAGGGTGTCGGAGATCAGCCCGGCCATGAGGCAGATGGCGCTTGGCCGGGACGGGGTCAGGTCGCTGACGCGGAAAAACTGGGCGACGATGGTGGAGGTGGATCCGACCGGTTCGTTGATGAAGCGGAGTGGTTCGCGGGAGACGAGGTTTCCGCTGAGGCGGTGATGGTCGATGACCTCAAGGATTTCCGCCTCGTCGGCCCCGGTCACCGCCTGCGAGTATTCGTTGTGGTCCACCAGCACCAGCCGGGTGCGGGGCAGTTCGATCAGGTCGGACTTGGAAAAGACGCCGAAGAGCGCGCCGGTCTCGTCGTCCAGCACGGGGAAAAGCGGCTGAGTGGAGTCCTGGATGGCTTCGACGATGCGCGGGACCAGATCGCTCGCCGAGAAGGACTGGAAGGAGGGGTCGACCACATCTGAGACGCGGCGTGAGCAGCGGATGAGCCCCACGGTGGTGGCCGTATCCTGGGTGCAGCGCAGCAGGGCCACTCCCCGCTGGCGGGCCAGCCGGACGAGGTCCAGGTCAAAGCCGAAACCTCCGGTCAGCAGCACCGCCCGCACGCCCTTTTCCACCACCTGCCGGTGAATGTCCGGCCGGTCGCCAACCACCACCAGCACATGTTCGGTGCCCAGGCGGGCCAGGCCGTCGGTGTTCGTCTGCAGGCTGCTGGCGGCCACCAGGATGACCAGATCCTCCTCATCGCCGAGGCGCTCGCCGCACTCCACGCTGGCTGCGAGCACGGCGCGCACGCGGTCGAGCGACGTGTGGACGCGGCGGTCGCCCAGCGGGCGGCCGCCGCCGCCGGGGACCAGCAGATTGAGGATGTCGGCGAGGGTGGGCATGCCGAGGACGCGGCCCTCGGCGTCCACTACCGGGAGGGAGGTGAAATTCCGCTCGATCAGATAGCGGTAGACATCGAGGAACGAGTCTTCGGGGCGCGCCAGGACCACATCCCTCCGGCAGATGGTGGCCGCGGTCGGGCGCACGTCCATGAGCAGCGGGGGGGCCTCCACGCCGGCCGCTTCGAGGACCCATTGGGTGCGGACATTGACGACGCCGCAGCAGGCGGCCTGGGCTTCGGGCAGGCGGGTGCGCTGCAGATACTCGGCGTAGCCAAGGGCGGCGCAGATGGCGTCGGTGTCGGGATTCTTGTGGCCGATGACGAAGACGGGGGAGCTCACGGGTGGGAAAAAAGGCGGGAGGAGCATCCGGTAGCACAGGGTGCCGTGATTGCCAGTGGCGTGAGCGTCACTCGGGAGCGGCTGCGGCCGCGGCGGTTTCGGCCGCGGGGGCGGCCGAGTCCAGCGGGGCGGCGGCGGGCCGGCTGAAGCCATTGGCTGGCGGGCCCGCGGCGACCGCCGGCTCCGGCTGTCCGTTCAGGCCCAGCCATCCCCAGCACACGAGCTTTTGCAGTAGTGGCACCCAGTCGCCCCCGGGCTCGGGCTGGGCCCAGCAGACCTCCACGGTGGCGTCGCGCGGCGAGCCTTCCACCAGTCCGCTGGCGATGATTCCCATGATGGGGGTGCCGGGGGGCAGCCGGAACGTGATCCGCTGGCCGGGGTCCAGCACATCGGCGATCTCCACGGCGAAGGACGGATCCTCGGAGGCCGTGGTGAAGACCCGGTTCAGCCGGGTCCGAAAGGTGCGGTGCGCAAAAGCCGGCGTGGCGATGAAGGCCGGCAGCGCATCATCGTAGGTCTGGGTGAAAAACTCCCAGTCAAGCTGCCACGCCCGACCGCGGTGCCGGAAAAGAGCCAGCACCGGCCGGCGGCCCGGCCGTTCAGCCCGCAGCGCGGCCACCCCGGTCACTCCGGCCAGGCCCGGTGCCGGGAAGGCGTGAAAATCGGCGGCCTGCACCTCGTCGGCATCCCGTCCCTGGTAGTAGACGGAACCCACCGGCTCAAGCCGCGGCGCATCGAGGATGAACGCGCGTTTGGCCGCCCAGTCCGGAGCCCGTAAAAATCGGTCCAGCGTTTGCCTGAGCGCTTCCGTCGAAGGCGGGGCGTCTGCGCGGGGGTCGGAAAGCCCCGGGGTGGCCGCGGGGGGAGGCAGCGCCCGGACGAGCAGGCCCAGTCCCAGGGCCGCCCCGGCCAGGGCCAGGGTCTTCAGGCCGTGGCGGCGCAGCCAGGGGCCGGCTCCCTTCCGCGCTGGGGGCGGGGCCGCGGTGGCCGCGATCTCGGGAGCTTCAATGAGCGAGCCGCAGGCCGGGCACGCTCCGCGCCGGGCGGTCGCCACGGTCCGCAGGCTGACCTGGCAGCAGGGGCAGGCCCAGACGAACCATTCTGGAGCGGCCGTTTCCTGGGGCCTCGGAGCCGCGGCGGTGCCGGCCGCGGGCCTGGCCGGGGCGGGGGGATCGAGCAGGGTCTTCATCAGTCGATGCTCCAGATGCGGCTGATGGTCAGGCCCGCCGGTCCCCAGGGGCTGCGGCCGGCGTCGCCATTGAGCGCTCCGGCCACGGCGGCCTTGTTGCGGGTGGTTCCCTGGAAGGTGGAGAAGCCGCCGGCGGTGTGGATGTATTCCGATCCGTTGAGGTGGACCATGGCCTGGACCAGGCCGTCAAAGCCCGTGCCGGGCGTCCAGGTGGTGTCGAGCGATCCATTCGCGTGGAGGCGCGCCATGCGGCCGCGGGCGGTGCCGCCCACGGTGGAGAAGTCACCACCGATGAAGAGTTTGTCGCCTTCAGTGACCAGGCCGGCGTAGACTGAGCCGCTGCCGGTTCCCGTCCCGGCAGTGAAGGCCGGATCGCTGGCTCCCGGGCCGGTGAGGCGGGCAATGCCATTCCCCGGCGCGGAGAACTTGCCGCCGACGACTGCCCGGCCCGCGCTGTCGAGCCCGATCCAATGGACCGCGTCGCCCGCGCTGGAGGAGAAGGCCGGCGTGAACGAGGTGTCGCGCGCCCCGTTGGGAGTGAGCTTCACGAGGCGGTTGCCGCTGGTCTGGCCGTTCCAGGAACTGAAGGAGCCGCCGGCGAGCACGCTGCCATCGGGCTGCACAGCCAGGGCCAGCACCGGGCCATTGGAGCCCTGGCCGGGATTGAAGGTGGGATCGAGCGATCCGTCGGCGTTGAGGCGCGCCACGTTGGTGGTGGCCACCCCGTTGACCTGGCCGAAGTCGCCCCCGACGACAATCTTCCCGTCCGGCTGCTCGGCAATGGCATAAACTTTGCCCAGCGGCGGATTCGCGCGGCTGAAGCCCAGTACCGAAAGCGTCGCCGCGCTCGGGTTGGCCGTGAGTGCTCCGTCAAACCGCGGGAAGACTTGGCCGATCAGGGTTTCCGTAGCCGCGGTGGTCCAGAAGGTGAAGGCCACGCTGCGGACCGGCTGGGTGGTATAGCTGAACGACACCCGCCCATGCTTGTTTTCGTCCTGGCGGCCGGTGCCGATGGTATGGTAGATGTTGTCTCCCGTGTTGGTGTCCATCCTCACGTTGTCGGCAAGGTTGACTGTGACGGGATCCGCGCTGGTCCCGAGAAGCGGATCCGAGCGGAGGCTGAGGTTCTCATACTGGTCCGCGGCCAGCGGGGTGCCGGTGGCATCCGGGGTGCTGAAGGCGCGGAAGTAGGCGTTTTCGAACGAACCGGCCGAGGTGGTGACCTCCTGGATCCGGACGTTGTCGAAGAGCATCCCGGAGGTGCCCATGTTGAGGCCCAACGTGGCGACGGCGTGAGAGGTGAAGGGCACGCGGTGGCACTCGCCGGTGGTGGTCAGGCTGCGGCAGACCAGAGAGCCGTCGAAGTTGTTTGACGAGGTGACCGCGGCCAGCGGGGCGAGCACGGCTCCGTTCATCTGGTGCGAGCCGCAGGCGAGGGTGGCGGCCTCGTGGAAGTTCCACAGCACCTTTTGCCGCCAGGCGTTGCTGGTGAAGCTGCCGACGAAGTTGAAGTTGCTCGACCAGTTGGCACTGGTCCCGGCGACGTTGATGATCACGCCCTGGACATCGGCGGCATTGCCGGTGGCCGAGGTGATTTCGACCTGGGCGACGGCATGGTTCGAGAACAAGTCGGAGGCGTTGATGTTGAAGACCGACATTCCGTTCTGGCCCTGAATGGTGGCGGGGTTGCAGACGAAGCGGCGGGCGTTGGATTGCCCCGAGGGGGTGATCATGGTGCTGTTGGCGGGCAGCAGGCGATAGGCCTGGGAGCGGGCGGTGAGATCGTCACGCATCGTGTGGAACGAGGAGGTGATGCCTGCGTCGAAGACAAGGCGGGTCGCCTGGCTGCCGCCGCCATTCCAGTTGATCGGCCGCAGGCCGCGGCTGGCGAGATCCTTGACTGCGAGCTTGGCTTTCGAGCCTCCGCCGAAGTTGATGGCGTTCGCCGCCGCACCGCCCTCGATCACGCCGCCGACGACGACCACGTTTTCCGCGCCGGAGGGCGTGTATTGATCGCCCATCTGGAAGGAACTGGTGCCGGTCAGGTCGCCGCCGACCCAGATCTTGCCGTCGAGGTCGGACGAGCTGCTGAGGTTTTCGAAGACGATGACGTTGTAATCGGCCATGTAGTTGGCCTCCTGGACCGGGCCGACCTTTTTCTTGTTCGAGAGCCAGAGCTGGAGCTTGTTGTTCGTCGAGTGGGTCTGCGGGGCGGTGAAGTGGGCGGTGACCGTGCGCCATTGCGGGGCGTTCCAGTTGGTGGCTGGGATGTCGCCGGGGGGCAGGCCGGTGCTGGTGTCCTGCAGGTTGAACAGTTCGGTGAACTGGCTGTTGTTGGAAGTGTCGCGGTATTGCAGTTCCACGGCTGGTTCCATGGGCGAAGCGTTCACTCCATCCGGCAGGGATGGGTTGAAGGTCACGCAGTCGAACATGACCCGGTAGTTGCGGTGGCGAATGATCGGCGTGGCGCTGGTGGCGGTGGTGCCGACTCCGATTTCCTGGCCAATACAATAGTTCCAGCTTTGGTCGGACGGTTTTAGGTAGATGAGCCTGCTGCCCTCGGTGGCGCGGCCCGCGTCGCCGACCCAGTGGTACCCGTCGATGGACCAGTTGCTCACAATCCCGGAGCCGGCCTGATCAAGGCGGGCTTGGGCGCGGTTGGCGTGGAGATCGCTGGGGAACCAACCGAGGTTGTTCCAGCCGGGACCGGTTTCGAAGCTGCCGTTGGGCACCACATTGGCTCCGTAGGTGGTAGATGCCCCGCCGATCTGCTGGAGGCTGCCCCAGACGGCCTGGTTGAGGTAGACGGGCTCCGAGAAGGAGGCGACCACGGTCACTGGCGTGATCGTGCCGTTGCGGTCGCTGTTGAAGCGGAGGGCGTTGGCACCGGTGATGCGGCGGTCGGGGTTGACTCCTCCAGTGGCAGCGGAGGTGGCACCGTGCCGGTCGGGGCCATCGTTTTGTCCGTTCCGGGTGCCGCCAGCTTCGGTCATGTTCTGCGAATAAAAGAGCGTGAGGTTCACGCCGCTACCGTTGACGTTCGGCCACATCTGGCTGCCGAATCCGGTCACGCCGCCGGTGGCACCGGCCAGCCCGTAATAGGCATTGCGGGATCCGGTCCAGGTGTCGGCACCGGAGAGGGGTGCATTCTGGATGAAACTGCTCCAGCCGGCCCAGTCCATGTTGATTTCGGAAGTGCTGCCGGTGGCCATGATGTTGGGGACGAACGAGGTGTCGGTGGAGCCATCGGGATTGACCCGGACCAGACCGCGGCGGACCTGGCCATTGAACTGGGTAAACTCACCGCCGGCCAGTACGCGGCCGTCGTCCTGACGGAGCACGGCGCGCACCGGAGCGTTGGCGCCGGTCCCGGGATCGAAGGTGGGATCGAGCGAACCATCGGAGGCGAGGCGCGCGAGGTTGCGGTGGGTGCCCGTGGCGGTGGCGAATTCACCGCCGATGTAGGCGCGGGGCACGTCCAGGCTGGAGTGCGGCTGGGCGCGATTGCCGCCGGCCAGGTCATAAAAGCCGCTGCTGACCTGGGGATTGACGTCGGCCTGATAGGTGGTGGATCCGGTGGTCGCCGCAATTTTGCTGAGTTGGTTGCGCGAGTTGCTGGTGCTGGAGTTGGTGCCGTAGAGGAATCCGTCGGCCCTGGCCCAGAGCAGGCCCGACCACACTGGCGCGGTGGTCGACAGGTTGTCCAGGCCCGTGAGCTCCTGCAGATTGAACTTCTTCAACTGCGATCCCGCGGCCAGATAGAGCATACCGGCATCGTCGACGCTGGCGGCCGTCACCCGGTTGAGTCCGGTGTTGCCGTTCAGGTCCATTATTTTCTCTTGGGACAGGATGGCGGTGTCGCTGACCCGGACACGGATGAGGTCGTCGCGCAGCGAGGTCGTCGACGAATGATAGTTGATGTAATAGAGATCGCCCGCGAAAAACGCCAGGTGCTGGGGGCGCTCGCTCGGAACGTGGGACCAAGTGCCGGCCCGAAGGTTGCCCATCGACACGAAGGTATTGCTGGTCAGATCATAGCGGCCCAGGCGGGTGTTGGAGTTGGTGTTTTCCACCACATAGAGCAGGCGCCGGGTCTCGTCGTAGGCGATCGCGTCGAGGTTGTAAGCGGCGCCGGTGGGCAGGGCGCTGCGCACGCCGGTGAGCGGATCGACGCGGTAGATAACTTTGGTCCGGTTGACCCCATAGTAGAAGGCGGCGGGAGGCGCGGGGGCGGTATTACCGCCAGCGAGATCGGAGAACGAGACGGCGGGAGTGGTGGGGGACCCCGTGGTCACCTGGCCATCGCTGATGGCCACGGCATCCAGTCGCGTGGGGGTGGCGCTGGAGACGGCTGCGAGCCTCGCCTCGGTGGGATACCACAGCAGGCCCAGACTGGTCGGGAAGGAGGATGAGAGGCTGTCGACGCCCCCGCCCTGGCGCAGATCGTAGCGGGCGAGGTTCGACCCATGGTTGAAGTACAGGTATCCAGCGTCGTCGACCGTCGCCGCCCGGACCATGCCGAAGCTGAGGTCGTTGTTCAGGTCGGTCATCCGCTCCTGGGAAACGATGGCGGTGGGGGTGATCTGGATACGGACGAGGTCGTCGGTGTCGGGGGCGATGTAATAGAGGGCGCCATCGAAGCACACGAGGTTTTCGGGCCGGGTGGTCGGGCGGTAGGTGAGTGCGCCGGCTTTCAGATCGCCGAGGACGGCATGGCTGGAGGACCCCAGGTCATAGCTTCCAAGTCGGATCGTCGAATTGTGGTCCTCGACATAATAGAGAATGTTGGCGGTCTTGTCGTGAGCGAGGGATTCGATCTCAAAGGGGGCCGATGAGGTCAGGACGGTGGTGGCTGCGGTCACCGGATCGACGGTGAAGATCGTGCGTGATCGGTTGGCACCGTAATAGGGCGCTGCGCTGAGATTGGGGAGGGCGACATCGGGTTCCACCGATGCCAGATCGGTGATGTTGATGGCGGGCACGGTGGAGGCCAGCAGGGAATCGGCCCCGTCCTGGGAATTCACCAGATGCAGGGAGGATGGCGAGGCGGTGCGGTTGGCCACGAGGTTGCCGGCGGCGAAGGTCAGGGAGCGATAGTCTTGGGAAGTCGCGGAGACCTGTTGCAGACCGGTCAGCGTGTTGAGGTCGTAGCGCCAGAGCTTGGCGTTGGCGCAGAGGAAGAGAATGCCGTCGTTCCGCACGGAGAGATCGCCGACATCGGCGAAGACGGACGCGTCATTGTGAAGGTCGGCGACCTTCTGAACGGAGGCAATGGCGGTGCCATCGAGGGTGATGCGCACGAGATCGTCGCTCTGGCGGTGAATGAAGAAGAGTTCACCATTGACGCAGGCGAGGTTGGTTGGCGACTGGGTCACTTGATAGGCGAAATTGCCGCCATTGAGCTGGCCGATCAGGGTGTGCGTTTCTGCGGCCAGATCATACCGATACAGACGGAAGTTTCCGGAGGCGTCCGCCGCGTCGGTATAATAGAGAGTGTGGCGGGGAGCGTTGTAGGCCAGCGAGGTGAGGGAGGCACCGGGTGCCGGGCTGGAGGCGGTGACGACGGTGGTCTGCCCCGTCAGCGGGCTGATGGTGTAGAGCGACTTGCCAGTGGCTCCGATGGCGTAGAGCGAGCCGTCGGCGCCGGCAAACGGACGCAGATAAAAGGCCATGGCCTCGGTGCGGGTCCAGCCGAATCGTGAGCGGTAATCCCAGAGCACGGTGTCTGGGGTGGTGCCAGGGGTGACCACGCGGAAGACTTTTTCATTGCTTCCGCTCACATGGGAGGCGAGCAGGGCACCATCGGCCGGGTCGACGGCCATGGCGAGATACTGGATGTTGTTTTCGTAGCTGTAGGATCCGAGGATGGCTCCGGTGGCCCGGTCGACGGTGAAGACGCGGTCGGTGGTGTTGTCGGCGACCTGGAGGGTGCCGTCGAGGGCGAAGGCGATGTCCTCGGCGCTGGTGGAATTGAAGTCTGCGCCGGTGATGTTGCCGACGTGGGTGATGTCGGTCAGTGACTTGGCCGCGTTCACCCGCAGGGAGCTCAGGCGGAAAAGTTTGTCGAGGGCCTGACTGTTGTTGTAATTCAGGACTCCGTAGAGCGCGCCATCCGGGCCGGCAGCCAGGCCGGTGACATTGTCGGAGCTGCCCAGCGACCCGCCGCCGGCCAGACCGGTGGCCATGTCTCCAACAAAGATGGCCATGGTGGGCGTGCCGAGCACCAAGTCGGGGAGGTCTACGTAGAAGAGCGGCCGGGCATAGTTTTGTCCGCCGAAGGTGATGGTGTCATTCTGGGTGAAGAACGCCCGGCCGGCGGGAGTGATCGCGAGCGACTGGATTTTGACCGAGTTGGAGGTCAGGTTTCGGGTGGTGGTCCCGTCCAGATAGAAGATTTCGCCATAGTCCACTGATTCGGCGGCCAGCGCGCTGCGGTGGTTGCGGATTTCCACGAGGTGGCCCTGCGGGGTTTCGACGATGGCCCAGAGCGAGCTGCTGCGACCGAGCATGGCCGCGGCGGCGGGTCCGGCCATGTCCACGAAGGAACGGACGGGCGCAGTGGCAACAGTTCCCGCAGCCACCAACGATCCGGCGTTGGGGATATAGCGTTCGATGGTGGTCGCTCCGGTACTGGAACTGCCATACACGGAGCCTTCGAAAACGGCCGTGGCTTCAAAGAAGCGGCTGGCGAATCCAAAGCTCTGGAAGTCGTTGAGTCCGGCCAGACTCAGGCGGTACATTGGTGCCCCGGGGGCCCGATCACCGAAGTACATGAAACCACCGGAGGAGATGGCGAGATCGCCGATTTCGATGAACGGGGTGTTGCCCCGGATGTCGAGCACCTTGACCTGGCTGGTGACGGCGGTTGCCGAGGTGGTCACCTTGATGAGGTCGTCACTGTTGCGTGGAATATAGTACAGGTTTCCGCCGTAGAACGCGAGGTTGCCGGGGCTTTCCGACGGCGTGTAGGCGAACGCACCGGAGCCGCGGAGGTTGCCGAGTGAGGTGTGGGTGCCGGTGTTGAGGTTGTAGAGGCCCAACCCGAAGCTGGTGGTGCTGGCAGTGTCCTCGGCGTAGTAGAGAAGCCCGTTGTCGGAATCGAGGGCGATGGAGCGCAGGGTGAAGGGCGCGCCGGCGTCGAGAACCGAGTTGACTCCGGTCTGCGGATTCAGGACGTGGATCGTGCGGTTGCCGCCGGTCACGGCGAAGAGGCTGTTGGCGAGGCCGGACAGCGGCACGGCGCTGTGCGGGCCGGTCAGGTCGTACAGCGAAAGTGGTGGCGCGGTCAGCACCCCGGGCGTGGCGGTTCCGTCCACCGGCGAGATGGAATCAACCCGGGTGATGGCCGAGGAGGAGGCACCGTGGAGGGATCCCCCCGAGCTGTTCCACATCAGGCTGTCGTAGGAACCCAAAGCACCTGTGACGGTGGTGAAGCCGCTGTTGGTGCGCAGGTTGTATTTATACAGCGAGGTGGAGTTGGCGAGGAAGAGCAGGCCGCCGTCATTGAGGGCCGCCGCAGTCACCGTTCCGAGGGAGGTGTCCTGGTTGAGGTCGGCGATTTTTTCCTGGCTGGTGATGGCGGTCGCGGAGACTTTCACCTTCACGAGGTCGTCGGAGAGAGCATGGACGTAATAAAGATCACCCGCGAAGAAGACGAGGTTTTGGATGTCCCTGGTCGGCCGGTAAGCGTAGCCGGTGGCGGCCAGATTGCCGAGGATGACATGGGTGTCACTGGCCAGGGTGTAGCGGCCGAGCCGGATGACACCATCGTCATTTTCCGTGTAATACAGGTGCCTGCCGAAGGCATCAAGGGCGAGGGAGCTGACCGTGAAGGGGGTGTTGGCCGTGACCAGGGTCGTGGCCCCGGTCGAGGGGTTGACGGCATGGATACGATTGGTGCGGCTGGCCGCGTAATACGGTGCGGTGGTTTCAACTGGGGCGAAGAGGCCGTTGAAGAACGCGAGGGCCCGGACATCGGAGAAGTCGAAGCGCGCTTCGTAGTCGAAATAGGCGGGGTCCTCGCTTGCGGCGGCATCGACTTTGCGCACGGTATTGCTCGCGGGGTCGGAGACCGTGAGGTCATTGTCGGACGGGTTGATGGCAAGGGCGCGGTAGACTGCGCCGGAACGCTCGGACACGAGCGAGAGCACGGTGCCGGTGGCGGGATCTACGGAGTAGATATGGCCGTCGGCGGCGTCGGTGACGTGGAGTGTGCCATTCGAGCTGAAGGAGATGTCCTCCGCCGCGGTGACCGAGTGGGTTGCGCCCGTCAGCATGCCGGCCGGGAGGACGTTGATCAGCTGGTTGGACGAGTCACGCAGCAGGTTGGCCACGTTGAACAGGCGGTCGGTGGCGGAGGAGTCGCCGGTGCGCAGCACGCCGTGGAGGAGGCCGGATTGTGAGAGGGCCAGGCCGGTGACCTGATCGTTGGCGGCCGCGCCCAGCTGGATCAGCCCGCGTTGGAGGTCTCCGACGAAGGTGGCGGCGAGGGCGGTGCCGGGCGATTGGGAGCCGATGTCGAGTTTAAACAGCGGCTTCTGGTAGGTCAGTCCGCCGATTGTGGTCGGGCCGTTCTTGACGAAGTACGCCGATCCATCGGCGGAAATGGTGAGGCTTTCGAGACCGGAGGTGGTGGCCAGCGGCACCAGGGTGGCACCGTCGCGGTAGTAGAGCAGGCCCCAGTCAGTGGCCTGGATGGCGGGCGTGCGGTAGTTTTTGAATTCCACCAGGCGGCCGGACAATCCCTGGGCCGGCACCGCGGTGGCGGAGAGGCTGGCGTGATTGGCGGCGGCGTCGGTGCCGGATTTGTTGGGCGTCCACTGGGTGATCTGCTGGTTCGACCCATAGGTTATGGCCGGCTGGGCCCAGGCCCTCAGGGTGGCACCGATGGATTCGGTCATTTCCACGCCACGCCACGAGGCGGCGGCCGAAGCGGCCTGCACCGGGGTCACGTTGAGGGAGAAGGAGAAGGTGCGTTTGGTGCCGGTGTCGGTCACCTGCAGGCTGCCGGCCGTCTGGCTGGCGTTGAGGATGGTGGTCGGGTTGGCGCGGTTGCCTTCGTAGTTGACGTCGTATTTATAAACGCCCAGCCGGGGCTGGCCGGTGGAGTAGTCGAGCAAGACCCAGGCATGGCCGGTGGTCGAGCCGCTGGCCGGCGGGCTGTCGGCCCCGAGGGCGAAGGAGACCGACTGCCAGTGGTTGGCCCCCGTGGAGGGCGCGAGAGCGGTCTGATCGACCGTGATTTCGCCGGTAAGGAGGCGGGTGCCCTCGTCATAACGCAGGGAAACCCCCTGCCAGGCGGCCCCGGCGGCTCCGATGACGCCGCCATTAGGAGTGGTCGGAGAGTAATTCCAGCTCCAGGCGGATTCGTGGTCGGAGGTTTCGGAAACGAGGGCCCAGAGCGAATCCGACCGTTCCCAGGGGGCCGAAACTTCGTTGCCTCCGAAGTCGAGGAAGCTGACCGCGGGCGTGGTGGCCGAGGCGAAGGTGGCGGCACCGGTGGCGGCGGCCACGCTCTGGATGGAAGTGGCCTGGGCGCCATGGACGCCGTGGAAGGCACCGGTGTCGGTGAAGAGCAGACCGTAGTAATATGGCCGACCCGTTCCATGCACCGTGAAGCTTCCCAGCGTCTTCATGTTGAAGCTGAAGAAAGTGCCGTCGGAGGCGCTGGCGTAGGCACGGCCCGCGGTGTCGGCCGCCACGTCACCCACGCTATCGAAGGTCCGGGTATTGTTGGTAATGTCCGCCACTTTCACCTGGGAGGTGATCTGGGATCCATCGACGGTGATCATGACGAGATCGTCCGTCTGCGAGGCGATATAGAAGATGGCTCCCCCGTAGAAGAAGAGATTGGTCGGGCGGAGGGCCGGGCGATAGCGATAGTTTGGGTTGGATTCATCGACCGTGCCGAGGGTGGCATGGAGGTTGGTGGCGAGGGTGTACTTGCCGAGGCGAAAGCCCGAGGTGACATCTTCAAGGTAGTAGAGAATGCCAGCGTCGGGGTCCCGGGCCAGCGCCCGCAGGTTGAATGGCGCGGTGTTGGTCATGACCCCGGTCACCCCGGTGGCCGGATCGAACTTGTAGATGCGGCGGTTGCCGCCGGTCACGCCGTAGTAGTTGCCGGCGATGTCCGGCGGCGGGCACGAATTGTTCCCGGTGATGTCCCAGATGGCCTGGCTGGGCGCGGTCGCCGCCTTGACCGTGAGGGCACCGGTGGCGTTGAGGGTGTGGATGGTGGCCGGTGCGCTGACGGGGAAGCCGTGCAGGATGTTGGAGGTGTCGAAAGTCAGGCCCTGCTGGTTGGCTTGGGAGCCCGTGCTGATGACGGAATAGCGGTTGAGTGTGTGGAGGTTGAAACGGGCCAGGAGGCTGCCCGACTGGCGGGAAAGATAGAGCCAGCCGGTATTGTCCACGGCTACGGCTCCGATGTCGCCGAGGCTCGCATTGGCGTTGATGTCCGCCACCTTCTCGGCGCTGAGGATCTGGCGGTCGTCGATGGCCACCTTGATCAGGTCGTCGGTGTTGGGCGCGATGTAATACAGGCTGCCGCAGAAGAAGGCGAGGTGCTTGGGCATGGCCGAGGGCACGTAGCCGAGGCCGCTGGCGGAAAGGCTGCCCAGCTCGGTATGGCGGTCGAGCTCGACCTCATACTTGGCGATGTGGGTTTCGGTGGCGGAGCCGGGGTTCTCCGAATAATAAATGATTCTGGTTTCGGGATCGTAAGCAATCCCTCCCAGATTCCAGGGGGCGGCCCAGGTGAGGATGCGGTTGGCTCCGGAGTCGATGTCGAGCTCGCGGATGACCGAGCTCGACGACTGGGCGAAATAGTAGGATCCCTGGGGTACGTCCACGGGCACCCGGTTCTGCGGACCCGCGAGGTCGCCGAATCCGCGGAAGGGGACGTTGGGGATGGCCGAGGTGCTGCCGCCGGTGGCCAATGCGACCGAATGAATGATCCGGGAGTCATCGACCCGCGTCCCCTTCAGGCGCCCGTCCACGGTGAAGAGCAGGCCGGCGTAACGGCCGGTGGAGGTGGAGGTGGGTGCGACCACCGTGTAGTCGTCCAGCGTGCGCATGTCGAACGTCGCGAAGACCGTGCTGGAGGAAATGTGGAGCAGGCCGCCAGCGTCGACCGCCAGGTCGCCCACGAAGTCGAGGCTGCCGGCATTGTCCCGCAGGTCGGCCACCTTGTAGGCCTGGCCCATGCGTCCGAACGGATCGATTTCGATCTTCACCAGATCGTCCGTATCGGGGGTGATGTAATAGAGGGCGCCGTTGAAGCAGGTCAGGTTGTAGGGGCGGGAGCTCGGAATGTAATTGAGCGAGGAGTTGTTGATCTGGCCGAGCACCGAATGAGAGTTGCCCTGGATGTCATACACCCCGAGGGTGTGCTGGTCACGGCGCAGGTAATAGATCCGGCGGCGGTCGGTGTCGAACGCGATGGTGTCCGGCACCCACGGGGTGTAGGTGAAGACCTGGTTCCAGCCGGTGTCCGGATCGAGGCGGAAAATGCGGTTCGAGCTGCCGTCCACGGCGAAATAATCGTTGGTGATCGGCGGCGGAGTGGTGTCAAACATGCCGGTGATGTCCCAGACGGCGAGATTGGGCTGGGTCTCGAACTGGAAGGCGGCGGTGCCGGTGGACTCGTCGGTCAGCCAGACCTGGCGCGGTTTGCTGGCAAAGGTGCCATGGAGCAGGCCGTAGATGTCAAAGGTGAGGGCCTGATAGGAGGCCTCCAGGTCTCCCTTGACCACGGTGAAGTTGCCGCGCACCGCGATTTCGTACTTCGCGAGCAGGTCGGCATCGCTGCGGCTGATATACAGCCAGCCGTCCGGACCGATGGTGAGGGCGTCCACGTCGCCCAGGTCGCCGGCATTGTCGAGGATGTCGGCGGCTTTGGACTGGGCGGTGATTTCGGTGGCGTTGAATTCGATTTCGACGAGGTCGTCGGTGTCGGTCGGCACGTAGTAGAGCTTGTTCTGGAAATAGGTGAGACAGACCGGATGGCTCACCGGCCGGTAGGCCCACGAGGCCTCCTTGAGGCTGCCCAGATCGGTGATCTGGCCGGTGGTCAGGTCGAAGCGGGTGAGAAAGGCGTCGCCGGGGCGGTCGGAATCGTCAAAGCCGACGGTGTAGATCAGCGAATTGGTCCGGTCAATGGCGATGCCGGTCGGCTGCATGGGCAGCAGGGTGGTCAGCAGGTAGTTGCGCCCGGTGGACATGTCGAGGCGGTGGATGGTCGCCTGGCCGTTGGTGACGAAATAATGCTGGCCGCCGACCGGTTCGGTGAGCACCCGGGTCTGGGGACCGGCGAAATCGGTGAAGGAGCGCACCGGGCTGAAGGCCACCGGGGCGCTGGCCGACCCGTCGGCGAGGCTGACCGCGTGGAGGACCGACGGGGTGTCGGCCTTGACGCCGAGCAGGTACCCACCCTCGGCCATGACCATGCCCTTCCAGACGTTCGCCGGGTTGGTCGCGATTTCCTTGTAGTCGGCCATCTTCCGCAGGTCATAGGTCGCGAAGGCGTTGGTCGAGGAGAGGATGAGGCGTCCGTTGGCGTCCGCGACGATGTCGCCGATGCCGGTGAAGGCCACGGCATCGCCGGTGATGTCCGCCACGCGGAACTGCTGGGCGACCTCGTCGCCGTTGAGCTCGATCTTGACGAGATTGTCGCTGTTCTCGTGGATGTAATACAGACCGTCGTTGAAATACATCAGGTTCGTCGGCTGGGAGACGGGCCGGTCGAAGAAATAATCCTGGTCGAGGGGGCCGAGGTTTTTATGCTCGCCGGTCTGCACGTTGTACAGGCCGAGCCGCCATTGAGCGTCGGCGTGCTCGAGATAATAAATCCGGGTGTTGGTCGCGTCGGCCGCAATGCACTCGATCGGGAACAGGGCGGTGCTCGTTTTGACCACGTTGGCGCCGTTGGGATCGAAGACGTGGATTTTCTGGTTGTTTTCCCCGACCGCATAATAGAGCGCCGCGATCGGGGTGCCAATCTGGAGCGACGCGGGCGGGCTGACATTGAACCAATGACGGCGGTCGGCTGGCGGGTAAACCCGCGCCACGACGATCGCCCCTTCCATCAGCTCTCCGACCGGACCGGTGTAGGCCAGGGCGTGGGGGGCCGGCTCGCCGTTCACGTTGCCGGGATCGTCCCCGTCGGTGGTGTAAAAGATGCGGTGGTCGGTGGGGACCACGCCGGTGCTGACGTCGGCATACATGCTGACCGGTCCGCTCACGATGGTCGCATTGGCCGGAGTGGACAGTACCGGCGCGGGCAGGGTGAGTTTGTTGATGCCGATGGTGCGCTCGGTGATCGTACTGTTCGCAAAGGCATTCGTGTTATGGGCCTTCGCGAAATACTTGACCACCATCTCCGGCTCGTCGCCAAAATCCGACACGCGCACCGGCACGATGTCCCCCGGATAGCTTTCGAAGAAGCTGGTTCCCTGGGTCAGGGTCGAGGAGTTCGCGGGGTCGCTGCCATCATACGTCCAATAGACCCGGAAGCCGCTGTCATTCTCGTAGAGGTTCGGGATGTCGCCGCCATTGGCCAGGGTGATGCGCGCCGGCACCGGCGTCTCCGGCGTGGGGCTGCCGGCGGCCAGGGTGCCCCCAGCCTCCAGATACGTGTAGGAGGGAGCCAGGGTGTCGTTGAGGAGGGGCAGGACCGGATCAGGCAGGTAGGTCCGGGTGGCCACTTCGCTGTCGAGGTAGATGGTCGGGTCCAAGCTTTGGACAAAGGCGACGACTTTCGTGCCTGGATTGACCGTGATCGGGCCCTTGTAGTCGGTGTCGAGGCCGATGCCCGGCTCGAGGTGGTACAGAATCCGGGAGACGAGGGCGTTGTTGGGGTTGAGCAGCTTGACTGAGAGCGGGTATTCGTTGAGCGGCTGGCTTGCGGGCTCGGGATCGAAGCTCGGAGGCTGGGCCCGCAGGGCGCCGGTGAGCGCGGCTGGCGGACTGACCGTGGCGGTGGTGTCGGTTCCCACCACTCCGGTTGGAAGATTCGTCGGTGCCGAGGTGGAGGCGGGATCGAAGTCCCAGACCCAGGGGTCGTTCTTCGCTTGGCGGAAGACCACGTCCCGGCGCTCGGTGCCGATGACGTCCGTGCCCCGGACATCATCCAGGGCAAACCCGCGAATGGTGTCGTTCCCGGCCTCAGCCACCACCTCAAAACGGCGGGTTTCCGAGTTGTAGCGGGCGTGCAGCCGGTTCCAGTGCCAAAACCCTTTCTGGGACGAATTGGCATTCGTCACCACCGCCAGCCGCTGGTCGATCATCGAACGTTTAGCGAACATGATTTCCCGGTCGTTGCCATCCTCGGTGGTGGTCACGGTTTTCAGACGATCCACCACTGCCTGGGGATTGGTCAGGCCCTCCAGCCTGCCCCCGCCGGTGACGTACAGGCTGATGGCCGTGTTCACCTGATCCACATCCTCCGCCAGTTTGGTGTCCATCGCGGCCGTCTGAATCTTGCTCACAACTGCCGTGCCCACCCCTGCACCGACCACGATGAGGCTGAGCACCACCATGATCTCCACCAGACTGAAGGCGCGCAGACGGCGGCGGCGTCGCGTGGGCCGCGTTGACAGCAAGGGGGCTGGATCTCCCGCAGACGTGGATTCCAGGGTTGAGTTCAACGGTTGAGAGTGCAGCGGAGTAAAAAATTTAACCAAATAGACTCCAAATACTATAATTATTATAATAAAGTGCAAGTGTTTGCTCGCGTTTGCTCCTGAAAAACGCTTGTTTCTGCCCTGGGCTTGACTAGCGGTGCCGCTTGATAGTCAGTGTCTATCGAGGAAAACCGGCGAGCGGGGACAGCGTTTCGGGCGGCCCGGCTGAGCGGAACTGACGGCGGTTGCCGGTGACCTCGGGGGGAGACGGACCGAGGGCGGGTCGGGGTGTTTCAGCGAAGCCGGCGGAGTCCGAACCGGTCAGGCTTCGGCGAGCCGGCTGACGGTGCTGACGAGGCGTTCCATGTTGAAGGGTTTGGTCAGAACGCCGGAGAAGCCGTGTTCGCGGTGGTTTTCCAAAATGAGGTCGTCGGAGAAGCCGGTGCTGAGCAGGGCCTTGACCTCGGGGAATTCGCCGCGGAGCCGGGCGATGCACTCGCGTCCGCCCATGCCTCCGCGCACCTCCAAATCGAGCAGGACCACATCGAAGGCTGTGCCCAATTCCCGGGCGCGGCGGTAGGCGGCGATGGTTTCGAGCCCATCGCGCACGGTGTAGACCTCGAAGCCTTGGAGGGTCAGCATTTTCTCCACGATCACGCGGATGCCGACGTCATCGTCCATGACCAGCACGCGGCCCCGGCTGCTGGGCGTGGGCGTGGGGGGGACGCTGGCGGGCGCGAGGGAGGCGGAGTCGGCGGCCGGCAGCAGGACGCGGAAGGTGGTGCCTGCTCCCGGGGTCGACTCCACTTCCAGCAGGCCCTCGTGCGCGGTGATGATGGCGGAAACCTGGGTCAATCCGAGCCCCTGGTGGCCGGGGCGGGCGCTGAAATACGGGTCAAAAATGCGGCCCAGGATTTCCGGGGAGATGCCGTCGCCGGCATCGGTGATTTCCACCACCACAAATGGCGGGGACTCCAGGGTCCCGGGCCGCACCGTGGCGGCCACGCGAAGCGGGCCGCCGTGGGGCATGGACTCCTCGGCATTGGCCACGAGGGCCAGCAGGGCCTCGCGGAGGGCCCCCTCGTCCGCCTCCACCGCCGGCAGCTCCGGCGCAAGGTCAAATTCCAGCCGGGCCTGTCCGCTGAGCGCGGCCATGGAGATCCAGCGGCTGAGCAGGGAGCGCAGATCGGCTCGGCGCCGGCGGGCCGAGACGTGGCTCGAGCGGGCCAGTCCGGCCAGGGTGCGGATGGTCTCCTCGGCCCGCTTGCAGGCGGCGGCCGCATTGTCGAGCAGGCCCTGGGCCTCGGCGCGCGGGGTGTTCTGCTTGGCCAGCAAATCGAGATTCCCCCGGACCGCGGTTAGGGCGTCGTTAAGGGTCGAGGCCGCTCCGGCGGCCACGGCGCGGGTGGCATCGAGCCGTCCCTCGCGGAGCCGGGTCGCCTCGGCGCGGCGGGCCGGCCCCACTTCCTCCAGCAGCAGCCAGAGGGCGGGGCGGTCGGACCAAAAGCACCGGCCCACCTCCATTTCCAGCTCGCAGAGAGTGCCGTCCTGCCGCCGATGGTTCAGATCCCGGAGGCGCAACGGGCCGGCGGTTTCATCCCACTGCTGGAAGACGTCGTCGCGTCCGAGCAGTCCAGGCAGGAGCAGCGAGACAAACCGGTCCCGCACTTCATGCGGAGGCAGGCCCAGCAACCGCCCCGCGGTCGCGCTGGCCTCCAGCACCAGTCCATCGCGGGCGGCCACCACCAGGACGCATGCCGGGGCCAGGCGGAAAAGATTTTCGAAATTCCTCGCCTGGGCCAGGGTGTTGAGCCGGCCCTCTTCGCTGCGGCGTTTCCCGGCAATCCGCTTTTCCACCACCGCGAGGCGCAGGTCGAGTTCGTGGCCCCGGGAGAGCCCCATCACGATGTCGTCGACCCCCCGTTCCAGCCACTCCGCCGGATGGGGCGGGGGATCGTCCAGGACCACCGCCAGAACCTGGGGCCCGGGGTGCCGCGAGGCACCGCCCAGCGTCCGCAGAAAGATCTCCAGCGGCGCGGCCCATTCCTGTCGCAGCTTCAGGACCAGGCAGTCAGGAGGATTGTGCGCCAGCAGTGCCACCGCCTCCTCCAAGGAAACGGCGGCGATGATGTGATGGCCGCGGTTGCCGACGGCCTCCACCAGCAATTCCCGTGTCGCCGCATCCCCATCGACCACCAGAGTGCGCACAAGATAGAGACCGCTCGTCTCCACTGCCTCGCGGCCCGGACGCACCGGAAGCGGCGCGGCAGGATCGGCAGGGGGGCTGGGCTGGATCATCACGCGTTCGAGTAACCGCAGATTATTCGATTTTTGAGAAATTTTGGCAAGTGCAATTACTGATCGTTGCCAAATTACGTCTCGTCGATGGCGATGGCGACCTTGCCGAAATGTCCTGCGGCGGCGAGGTGGGCATAGGCTTCGCGGGCCTCGGCGAGCGGAAAGACGCGGTCGATTACCGGCCGCAGGCGCGCCTGGTCGATGAAGCGGACCATGGCCGCAAAGTCCGCGGCGGGGCCGACATAAATGCCGCTCACTTCGGCGTTTTTCGCCACGAGGGGGAAGAGCGAGGCCTCGGGCGCGCCGAAGCCGGTCAGCACCCCGATGAGGGAAAGGTGGCCGCCGCAGGCGAGCGCGTTGATGGAGCGTCCGAGCGTGCCCGGGCCCCCGACCTCGAGCACATGGTCGACGCCGCGATCAGCGGTGAGGCTCAGCACCTCCGCATCCCACGCCGGGGTGGTGCGGTGATTGATCGTGTGGGTGGCCCCGAGCGCGCGGGCCTTTTCGAGTTTTTGGTCACTGGAGGAGGTGATGAAAACCTGCGCGCCGGCGGCCGCCGCAAACTGCAGCGCCCAGACCGAGACTCCTCCCGTGCCCAGCAACAGCACCGATTGCCCCGGCTGAAAGCGTCCCCGCCCGATCAACGCGGTCCAGGCGGTGAGCGCCGCGCAGGGCAGGGTGGCCGCCTCGATATGGCTGTAGCCGGCGGGCGGGCGCGCTAGGCCATGCTCGGGGAAGACCGCGAGTTCACGCAGCACGCCATCCACCGGGCCTCCCAGGGCGGACTGGTGATAGCGGTTTTCGAAGCGCCCGGACACCCAGTCGCGAAAGAACATGCCGGTCACCCGGTCGCTGACCTGCCAGTGGCTGACCCCGGGGCCCACGGCCACCACCTCGCCGGCCCCGTCGGACAGGGGTACGCGGCCGGGGACGAACCTCGCCGGCAGGGTGGCGACGAGCAGGTCGCGATAATTCAGGCTGGCGGCCCGCAGCCGGACCAGCACCTCGCCCGGGCCCGGCACCGGGTCGCCGACGCTGACCAGTTCCAGATTCTCCCAGCCTGGCTGGGGGCCGAGCTGCCATTGTTTCATGGGGTGGGGGAATCAGGGGTGGTCGGGGGCGCGGCGAGCATCAGGCCCAATGTTTCAAACAAACCGGCTGCGTCAGTGGCCACCTCCTCGCGCCGGGCCAGGTGCTTCACTTTCAGTTCCGGCCACTCCGCGCCCACGACGACCGCGGTGCGGGCTCCCGCGGCTTCCGCCGCTTGAAACTGGCGGCCCACTTTGCCCGCGGTCAGCATGAGGTCGGCCCGCAGCCCGCGCCCCCGCAGGTCGTGCAGCAGTCGGAGGGCCGCGGGCCGCCGCGCCTCGTCGGCCACCACCACCCAGGTGTCGAGGGAGGCCATCTCGGCCAGCGCCGCCTCCCGCAGGGCGCGGGGGGCGGGGGTTTCCTCGATCAGATTGCCGAGCACCACATCGCCCATGCCCAGGCCCACGGCCGGCATGCTGACCGCGCCATCCGAAAGCGTGGCCACCAGCTGATCGTAGCGTCCGCCGCCGGCAATGGCGCGCGCGCCGGCCCGCAGTGAGAAAAACTCGAAGACGGTGCCGGTGTAATACGCCAGTCCGCGCACGATGCCCGGGTCGATGCGCACAAATCCGCCGAGCCCGCGCGCCGCCAGGTCGTCGACCACCGGCCCCAGCGGACCGGCGTCCTCCCGCGCCGCGGCCATGAATTCCGCCACCGCGGCATGGCTGGTGCCCAGGGCCCGCAGTTTTTCGTCCAGGGCGGCGGGCTTTTCCCGGTCCCATTTGTCGATGATCTGCAGAAAGCCTGTGGTCCGCTCCGGATCGATCTGCTGGTCAGTAAGAAACCGGTTCCAGACGGCGCGGTCGCTCAGCCGCACCGCAAAATCCTCAATGGTGAAGCCCAGGGCGCGCATCGCCTCGATCCCGAGCGCGATCAGTTCGGCGTCGGCGGCCGGGGAAGGCTCGCCCAGGATGTCGGCATTCCACTGATAAAACTCGCGCAGTCGCCCTTTCTGCGGTGCCTCGTAGCGGAAGCACGCGCCGATCTGAAACCACTTGAGCGGCTTTTTGAAATCGCGGTGCCGCGCGGCGACGATGCGGGCCAGGGTGGGGGTCAGTTCCGGCCGCAGTGCCACCTCGCGGTCGCCCTTGTCGGTGAAGTGGAACAGCTGTCCGACGATTTCGTCGCCGCTTTTTTTGCGATAGAGGTCGGTGCTTTCGAGCACCGGCCCCTCCCATTCGACGAAGCCGGCCCGGGCGGCGGCGGCGCGCCAGGCGGCGAAGACATGGTTGCGCACCGCGCATTCGCGGGGGGGCAGGTCACGAAATCCGGGCAGTGAGGCGATTGCTGATGAGGCCATGAGTCGGTGGGGGTGCGCAGCATAGGTCAAAGCGCGGAGATCAAAGTTGAAAGTTTGACCATCCTCGCCGCGGCCTCCGGCGCGTTCCGGAGCCGGTCGGAGGAGCAGAGAGGGGGACTCGGCCGCGAAGGAGGCATGGTCGCGGGGCGGATCCGCCGCCAAGGCCGCCCTTGCATGCGCCCGCCCGGCAGTGAATTTCCGTCTGCGTGAATCCATCCCCATTTCCACTCATCCTCGCCGCGATCGGCTTCGCCCTGGCGGTCGGGCCCGCCGTGGCGCAGACCGCCGCCACGCCTCCGAACATCGTCCTGATTCTGGCAGACGATTTGGGGATCAATGATCTCGGGAGTTACGGACGCACGGAGCACGCCACGCCGAACCTCGACCGGCTGGCTTCCGAAGGGTGGCGTTTCACCAGCGCCTATGCGCCCGCACCCCTCTGTTCGGCTTCGCGCGCGTCCCTGCTCACGGGCAAGCACCCGGCCCGCCTGCACCTGACCAGCTACCTTCCGGGCCGGGCGGACAGCCCGGCCCAGAAGCTCCGGCAGCCGCGCCAGGAGGGGCAGTTGCCGCTCGAGGAGGTCACCCTGGCCGAGCTGCTGCGGGACGCCGGCTACGCCACCGCCTGCCTGGGCAAGTGGCATCTTGGCGGCGCGGGTTTCGGACCGGCGTCCCAGGGGTTGCAAACGGTGCACCCCGGCCAGTCCGTCACCGCGCCCACCGCGACCGAGGGCAGTAAAGGGGAAATGGGGCTGGCCGCCCGGGCCGAAGCCTTTATCGCCGCCCACCGCGAAGAGCCGTTTTTTCTCTATCTGCCGCACGACAGCCCGCACATTCCGTACGACGCCACGCCGGAGGCGCGGGCGCGCCATGGCGGTGCCTTCAACCCGGCGTATGCCGCCGTCATCGAGTCGCTGGACACCTCGGTCGGTCGGGTGCTCGACGCCCTCGAGACCCATGGCCTGGCGGCCCGGACCCTCGTCATTTTTGCCAGCGACAACGGCGGCCTGCACGTGCCCGAGGCCGGCCACGACCCGCCCACGCGCAACACGCCGTTCCGCGCCGGCAAGGGGTTCCTTTACGAAGGCGGGGTGCGGGTGCCGCTGCTCGTCCGCTGGCCGGGGGTGACCGCCGCCGGCACGGTCAATGAGCGGCCGGTCATCCTCACGGACCTGATGCCCACATTGCTCGAGGCGGCGGGAGTGGAGCCGGCCAAGGCGACCGGCCCGCTGGACGGCCACAGCCTCGTGCCGCTGCTGCGCCGGGGCGAACTGAAGGCGAGCGACCTCTGGTGGCATTTTCCGCACTATAGCAATCAGGGAGGACGCCCCGGTGGAGCGCTGCGGGATGGCCGGTGGAAATTCATCGAGAACTTCGAGGGGCAGGACGCGGAGCTGTACGACCTGGAGGCCGATCCCGGCGAATCCCGCAACCTTGCCGCCACCGAGCCTGGGGTGGCCGCCATGCTGGCCGGGCGGCTCGCCGCGTGGCGTGCCCGCAGCGGGGCCCAGATGCCGCGGCCGAATCCCGATTTTTCCGAAGCCGCCCGCGCCCCGCTGCACATGGAGACCGATGTGACCCGCGCCCCAGAGGCGGCCACGGCCGCGGCGCTCGGAGTCGCCTGGGCGCCCTGGCGCGCCGCCCTGGATGCCGCCGTCGCCGGCCGTCCCTCCCCGGTGAGGCCGCCCGCAGGCACAATCCGCCTCCTCGCCCGGGACGCCCGCGCCCACGGCAGCAAGCTGCGCTATGAGCCCGAGCCGTGGAAGGATACGCTGGGGTACTGGGTGGCTGTGGAAGACTGGGCGGAGTGGAGTTTCACCGTGCCCCAGGCGGGCCGCTACGAAGTGGAGGTGCTGCAGGGCTGCGGTGGGGGCAACGCCGGCTCTGAGGTCGAGGTGCGGGTCGGCAACCAGCCGCTGCGCTTCACGGTCCGGGAAACCGGGCACTTCCAAAATTTCATCCAGCTGACCGTGGGCGAGCTCGACCTGGTCGCCGGTCCGCAGACCCTGTCCCTGCATCCGGTCACAAAGGCGAAGGACGCGGTGATGGATGTGCGCCGCGTGGTCCTGCGCCCGCTGCCCGCGTCGGAGTAACTCACTCCGCGCCAAGCCACGCTCCTCCCGCGATTCGACGCCGAAGGCCATCGGCACTGCGGTCTTGCCTGATCATTGACAATGGCAAACACATCGAAAGCCGCACCTGGCCCGCCAAGGCTCGCGGCCGCACCTGCATCCACACCAGCGCGTCATGCTCAGTAAGCGAAAAGGACCCCACCAACTCTTTTTCCCAAGACATCAATCGTCGCCTGCACATCCCCAACAAGCAGGTCCTCGGATCCGGCGGCATCAACGGCTCCGTCGAAAAATTCGACTACGCCGCCAAACACCTCCCCCCCTTGGCTCGTCAGCCCCTTACGCCTTCGCCCTCGCCAACGTTCAGACTGTCCCATCCATTCCCTGAGGAATCCGGCAACGCCGCACTCGTCGAAAGCCAACAACCTCATAGGTGGACCGGTGAGGCCGACTTCTACCGGTCCGATTCGAGGAAATGGCTCGCGTCGGCTTACGATGCAGTGCAGAGCTACACTTGTATATTGCGGTTTATTTTTCTTGTCCTCCTCGGCCTAAGACCTTGCCATCCATGGCCGTCTCCGCTTCCATAGTATTGCCTCCAGACGAGCCGCTCCGCATCCCCACCGTCATCGAGTTCTCATTTTCTCGCACTTTGATTCGCCTCGTAGACCTCACACCTGGCCTCGACCTCAAGGGCCTTGACGCTACCGGCATCGGCAGGGTGGTGGACGGCGTTCGCATTGCTGACGGCGTGGGGCAGGTCTACTCCTCGCCCGACAGGGCGCTCAAGGAACACCTGCTCAACCGCGCCGACCTCAACGGCTCGATCCAGCTCGCCGATGTCGCCCGCCGGTCCAGGGACATCTTCGGCCGCATCTACCCACGCCCGCAGCTCCGGCGGCAGTTTGCGAGCGAGCAGGCTCCGCAGAGTCCGCTTCGAGCAAAATGACTGCACCACCGCGGATGGCGGAGTGCAGTCCGAAAAGTTCGTTCCCTGATGCTCACAGACTACCAAGCCAAATACCTCGCCTACGAGCTGACTCGGCGGTGTCCGTCCGATAGTGTGGAAAAGCTGGCGGGCGCGGTGGCAGGTGCTCAGGTGGATTTGAACCCGCATCAGGTGGATGCCGCGTTGTTCGCCTTTCAGTCGCCGCTCTCGAAGGGAGCTATTCTGGCGGATGAAGTCGGCCTTGGAAAGACCATCGAGGCGGGGCTGGTCATTTCGCAAAAGTGGGCAGAGCGGAAGCGACGCATCCTCATCATCACTCCGGCGAATCTGCGGAAGCAGTGGCATCAGGAGATGGCCGAGAAGTTCTTCCTGCCCTGCGAGATCCTGGAGTCGAAGTCCTACAATGCGTCCATCAAGAAGGGCCACTTCCGCCCTTTGGAGACGCAGGAGGACGCCATCGTCATCTGCTCCTACCAGTTCGCGGGGAACAAGGCCGCCGATGTGGCGCATACGGCGTGGGACCTCGTGGTCATTGATGAGGCTCACCGCCTGCGGAACGTCTATAAGCCCACCAACAAGATCGCCAACATCCTCAAAATGGCACTGCGGGAGCGGCACAAGCTCCTGCTCACCGCCACGCCGCTGCAAAACTCCCTGCTGGAGTTGTTCGGCCTCGTCAGTGTCATTGACGAGCACACCTTTGGCGACCTGCGCAGCTTCCGTGATCAGTTTGCCAATCTTCAGCAGGCCCAGGTCTTCGATACCCTGAAGGCCCGGCTAAAGCCCATCTGCCACCGCACTCTACGCCGCCAAGTCACCGCCTACGTCCCCTACACGAAGCGTCACGCCATCGTGGAGCCGTTTGATCCGGGTGAAAGCGAGGACGCGCTTTACCACCTCGTCTCCGACTACCTCCAGCGGGACAATCTCCAGGCGCTGCCGCCCAGCCAGCGCAGCCTCATGACGCTCGTGCTGCGGAAGTTGCTCGCCTCCTCCTCCTTCGCCATCGCCGGGGCGCTCACCTCCATGGCGAACCGGATGCGTGCCCGGTTGAAGGCCGATGACGAAAGCGCCCGACACAGCCTCGATGACATCGCGCCATCGGTGGAAAACGTCCTCCGGGAAGAATACGAAGCGCTCGACGAAACCGCCGATGAATGGGACGACGAGGAAGAAGAAGTCGAGTCGCTGACCATTGAGGACCGCAAGGCCATGGAGGCCGAGATTGTGGACTTGGAGGAGCTTAGCCGCCTTGCCCTCTCCATTGATCACAATGCCAAAGGCCGCGCCTTGCTCGCCGCCTTGAAGACCGCCTTTGCGAAGGCCACCGAACTCGGAGCAGCGGAGAAGGCCATCATCTTCACCGAGTCCCGCAAGACCCAGAGCTACCTGCTGCGCCTGCTCGGAGACAGTCCGTATGCGGACGGCATCGTCCTCTTCAACGGCACGAACACCGACGACCGCTCCAAGGCCATCTACGCCCGTTGGGTGCAGCGGCACAAAGGCAGCGACAACATCACCGGCTCTCGCACGGCGGACATGCGTTCGGCATTGGTCGATTACTTCCGCGAGGAAGGCCGCATCATGATCGCCACCGAAGCCGGGGCCGAGGGCATCAACCTCCAGTTCTGCGCTCTCGTGGTGAACTACGACCTGCCGTGGAATCCCCAGCGCATTGAGCAGCGCATCGGTCGCTGTCACCGCTACGGCCAGAAGCACGACGTGGTGGTGGTGAACTTCCTGAATCGGAAAAACGAGGCCGACCTGCGCGTGTTCCAGCTTCTGGATGAGAAGTTCCAGCTCTTCCGTGGCGTCTTCGGCTCCAGTGACGAGGTGCTCGGCACCATCGAGTCCGGCGTAGACTTCGAGATGCGCATCGCCGCCATCTATCAGAAATGCCGCAAGCCCGAGGAAGTGAAAGCCGCCTTCGACCAGCTTCAGCTAGAGCTGAACTTCGAGATCACGGAGGCCATGACCTCCACCCGGCGGAAGCTCCTGGAGAACTTCGATGAAGAAGTGCAGGCCAAGCTCAAACTGCGCGACGACTCCGCCCGCGAGTTCCTCAGCCGCTTCGAGCGCCAGCTCATCCAGCTCACCCAGCATGAGCTGCACGGCCACGCCGAGTTCAATTCAGACTCCTCCTTCATCCTTCATACTTCAACCTTTCCCGGCGCTTCCACCGGCCTCTACGAGCTGCCCCGCCGCACTGGCGAGGCCCACCTTTACCGCCTCGGTCATCCGCTCGCGGATCACGTCATCACCCAGGCCAAAGGCCGCGACCTGCCCCCGGCAGAGATCGAGTTCCGCTCTGCCGATCACGGCCGCAAGATCAGCATCCTGGAGCCTCTGCGCGGCCAGTCCGGCACGCTCATCGTCTCTCTCTTCACCGTCGAGTCCATGGATCAGGCAGAGGAGCACTTCATCCATGCCGCCTGCACAGACGACGGCACCCTCTTGGATGAAGAACAAGCCCGCCGCCTGCTCACCCTGCCTGCCACGGTGCACGGACCGGTGCTGGACCTTTCCGCCCCTGCAACCTTGCCGCAGTTCACCACTCAACGCCAAACCGAACTCCAGCGGCAGATTTCCCAACGCAACGCCCGCTTCTACGAGATCGAAGCCGAAAAGCTCGACGGCTGGGCCGATGACCTCAAGGTCGGCCTGGAGCGCGAGATCAAGGAAATGGACCGTCTCATCAAAGAAGCCCGCCGCGCTGCCGCCACCGCCCTCAGCCTGGAAGAAAAACTCGCCAACCAAAAGCAGATCAAAGCCATCGAATCCCAACGCAACGACAAGCGCCGCTCCCTCTTTGAAGCTCAGGATGCCATTGATAAACAACGCGAAGACTTGATCGGGAAGATCGAAGGGAAGCTCCAGCAAGCTGCCAACACCACAGCCTTGTTGACCATCCGTTGGGAATTGCATTAACCCCAAGGGTAAACCCTTTGTTGACACCTGCCCCACCAGATGGAAGTCTCATTCACCAATAAGAAGCTCGCCAAACTACTGGGCAGTCAGAAGGAGACGCTCCGCACCTATGGGCCAGACAATGGCCGGCGCATCCTTCTCCGGCTCCAGCAGTCAGCCGACGCTTCGAATCTGGCTGAACTCGCCCAACTGCCTCAGACGCGCGTTCATGAACTAACCAACAACCGCAATGAACAAATTTCCGTGGACGTGAAGCACCCCTACCGGCTGCTCATCGTTGCGTATCATGACGAAACCCCGCGCAAGACCGATGGCGGGCTCGACTGGTCCCAAATCACCATGGTTAAGGTCATTGAGATCACCGATACCCATTCCTCATGAGCACCAAACACCCCTTCAAGCCCGACTACGCCTTCCCCCCTGGAGAGACGCTGCTCGAAACCCTGGAAGCTCTCGGCCTTACCCAGAAGGAATTGGCTGCCCGCATGGGTCGCCCGCTGAAAACGATCAACCAGATCATCAAAGGCACCGCCCAGATCATGCCGGAGACCGCTCTTCAGCTTGAGAAGGTCACCGGCGTTCCAGCCTCCTTCTGGAACAATGCCGAGTCCCACTACCGCGAGCACCTCGCCCGCCTGGAGGACGAGCAGCGGCAGAAGGACGAAGTCGGTTGGCTGGATCGCTTCTCCTACAAGAAGATGGCCGATCTCGCCCTCGTCACCCCGGTGCAGGACAAGACCGCCCGTGTGGGCCAGCTCCTTCGCTACTTCGCCGTCGCCAGTCCCAAGCAATGGCACTCCACCTATGGCGAGCTGTGCGGGGCCGCGCGTGAATCGGCTAGTTTCGAGACTGATCTCGGGGACTTCAGCGCCTGGCTCCGTGCGGGCGAGGTGTTGGCGCAAAAGCGAGACTGCCAGCCTTACGACAAGGACACCTTCACCCACCATCTCACCACGATCCGCGGGCTCACCGCGCGGAATCCCGCCGAAGTCTGGCCGGAAGTCTGCCGCCTCTGTGCCGAGGCTGGCGTCGCCGTCGTGCTCGTGCCTGAGCTGCCCAAAACCCACGTCTTCGGCTTCACTCGCTGGCTGACCCCCGAGAAGGCGCTCATTCAGCTCAGCCTGCGTTACAAGACGGACGACCTCCTCTGGTTCACCTTCTTCCACGAGGCCGCCCACATTCTGCTGCATGGGAAGCGGGAAATCTTCGTCGAGTATCGCGGCGTGGACAATCCCAAGGAGCAGGAGGCTAACCAATGGGCGGGTGAATTCCTCATTCCCGCCACCGCATGGAGCGCCTTCCTGGCATCCCTCCCCGCCCGCCCCACGGCGGCGCTGATCCAAGCCTTCGCCAAAAAGCAGGGCATCGCCCCCAGCATCGTTCTCGGGCGGCTCCAGCATCGGGACAAGCGCGTCTCGCCCGGTCTTTTCAATCATTTGAAACACAGCATCTCCATCGCGTGTTCAGGCCTGGAACAGAATCTTTGATCAACCACAAAGAGCACAGAGAACACAAAGCATGAATCCCACGAAATCCCATCCCCCTTCCCATCTCAGCGCTCTTTGCGTTCTCTGTGGTTAAACTCTCATGTCTTCCAAAAAACAAAAACTCGAACTGACCTGGATTGGCAAGGAGCATCGGCCCAGGCTGGAGCCGCGCATCTTGCTGGAGGAGCCGGAGCGCTCGCACCATGCGGCGCATCGGGTCAAGGCACCGGAGTATGCAACCGCAGAAGGATTAACCACAAAGAACACAAAGAGCACAAAGAGTTCTGGTTCTGATTCTGATCCTTTGAGTTCTCTGCGCTCTTTGCGGTTATCCCATCCCGATGACCTCTTCGACAACAAGCTCATCCACGGCGACAACCTCCTCGCCCTCAAGGTCGGCCTAGAGCGCGAAATCAAGGAAATGGACCGCCTGATCAAAGAAGCCCGCCGAGCTGCCGTCACCGCCCTCAGCCTGGAAGAAAAGCTCGCCAGCCAAAAGCAGATCAAAGCCATCGAATCCCAGCGCAACGACAAGCGCCGCTCCCTCTTTGAAGCCCAGGACGCCATTGATAAACAACGCGAAGACTTGATCGGAATGATCGAAGGCAAGCTCCAGCAGGCTGCCAGTAACACCTCCTTATTTCTACTTTGTTGAACCCTCCTTAACTTCAAGAGGCGGAGATGGTGAATTTTGAGACAGATCATTACGTCGTCGGGCGGAGTCGATGGATGACTGTCTTTTGTGGTGGCGCCTGGCGATCTGT